>Ga0302278_10001238_pt1 | contig 32060 bp, 28 predicted proteins | sample III_Bog_N3_2_FD_194543 | JGI IMG/M metagenome (GOLD analysis project Ga0302278, IMG submission 194543) | Peat permafrost microbial communities from Stordalen Mire near Abisko, Sweden - III_Bog_N3_2 | ecosystem: Environmental > Terrestrial > Soil > Wetlands > Peat | place: Sweden: Abisko... | reverse complement strand
GTGGTCGAGGCGGACGATGTCATAGAGTTCGCAGGAGCGGCGAATCCGCTCGATCCACCAGTTGAACCCGTGTGCGGCGAGCACATCCCAGCGGTAGAGCGGATTGCCCCAGCGCTGGCCGGTGGGAGAAAAATAGTCGGGGGGAACGCCGGCGATGCGGATGGGGTTCAGCTCCTCGTCGAGTTCAAAAAGGTCGGGGTGTACCCACACGTCCGCCGAATCCATGTTGACGAAGATGGCGACGTCGCCGAGGATGCGAATGGCGCTGGCTGCGGCCGCCTTTCGGAGCTGATTCCACTGAAGCGAGAAGGCAAACTGGAGCACGCGTTCCTGGGCGAGTGCGCGGCCGTGCTCGGCGGATGCCTGAGCGAGAGCCTCTGGATGGCGGCGGCGCAGCGGCTCGGGCCAGGCCGTCCATGCGCCGGTATTGAACTGGCGGCGCAGCACGGCATAGAGGGCGTAGTCGTCTAGCCAGGCGGCCTCGGCGCGGCAGAACTCTTCGAACTTCTGCCACTGTTCGGCTAACTTGTGGTCGTGCTGGCCGCGGTCCAGAAAGTTTCCGGCTGCTGCGTGGAGCAGAGGGAGCTTGCGCGCCTCGACTTCGTTGAAATCCACATTGCCGCTGCGGCCAGCCAGTCCGCCGATGCGTTCGCCGTCGATCCAACCCCAATCGGATAGGAATTCGAGGCTGATGAGAAAAGGATTGCCTGCAAAGGCCGACGAACCCGCATAGGGCGAGTTGCCATACCCGGTGGGGCAGAGCGGCAACACCTGCCAGATATGCTGCTTGGCCGCGGCGAGGAAGGCGACAAACTCGTGGGCGGCAGGGCCCAGGTCGCCGATGCCGCCATAGGACGGAAGCGAACTGACGTGCAGCAGAACTCCGGACGAACGCTGAAATTGCATGAATTGATTATCGCGCGCAACTGGCGGGTGATCGCCAGGCTTGCTCTTGGTTTCGGAAGAACGCCACGGAAATTGGGGACAACGGCTTGGCTGGTTCGCAACTCAATCTATCAACAAGGTTGGGTGCCTCAGGTTTTGATTCTGAGATCCGCGAACTCCCATCTCTTCGACCACGCAGAGCGCGAAACCCACTTGGGAAACCCGATCCGGGCGGTAGAGGGTTCTGGAACCGGAACTCCCTCCCGTCGAAGGGGATGCGCTGAACGAAGCGCTGGGGAAGCTGGCCGTTTGCGAGTCGGCGATGTAGATCGAGACCGAGTAGCCGGAGCCCAGACCCGTTCCCGCGCTGGCCAGGTTCACAGTGCTTCCGTTGGCGGTGGCAGTCACCGGAATGCCGCCCACCGCGTTGATGGCGGAGGCCAGGCTCGAAGCAAGGCTCGAGGCTGTGCTTCCCTGGCCCCAGTTGGCGGTGGCCGTGCAGGAGGCCCCATTGTTGGTGATGGTTGCGGTGGCGGTTCCCGCGTCGTAGAATGCGGGACGGTCGAAAGTCGTGCGGTCCCACCCTTCCGCGAAGAAACTGCGGAAGGATGGGCACTCACCTTTGTTGGCAAGGTTAAGATTTCAAAAAACTTAGGGTGCGCCGCCCGCCCGGTTTCATTGTTTGGAACACGGAAACAGATGGTCGAGTGCTGTGGTCTCCCACCCTTTGATGGAAAGAATCGAAGGATGGGGCACCGTCAATGGAGGGAACGTTAAGAATCGGAACAACTTAGGACGCGCCACCCACCTCGAACTGCGGTTGTGATTGCCCCGGCCAAGAGTCTGGAGCCGATTGATAGCCCACCGCTCATTCCGCCGTGCAAAGACCCAAAATCGCTGCGCCGAAGCGCTCGACCTTGGCGGGGCCCATTCCGTCGATCTCTAGCAACTGCCGGGGATTTCGGGGGCGGGCCAGCGCCACAGCCGTGAGCGTGCGGTCGTGCATGACTACGTAGGCCGGAACCCTCAGCCGCTTGGCTTCCTCAGCGCGCCATTCTTTGATACGCGCCGCCAGCGCTTCATCCTGGGCGGTGAGCTGCACGGGTGCGGTCCCGGCCGCCGAACCTGTCTCCGCGTGTTTGCCCGGCGCTGACCCTATGGGCTTCCCGGCTGGGACCTTCTCTTTCTTCGTTCGCCTCGCAGGCGCAGCGCGCCCGCCAAACTCCTCCACAAGCCCATCGCTGATCAGCAGCTCCGAAGGATCCCCCGACCGCAGTTCGCGCCCGGCTTCCGTCAGGCTTGCCTTGCGATACCGCCTGACCTCGCCGTCCTTCTCGTATTCCGCCTCTTCCAGCTCGATCAAGCCTGCCCTCACCATGGCTGCGAGCAGTCCATCGAATTCGTCGCGGCTCAGGCGGCCCACCAGTTCGAGGCTCCTCTGCAATGTACCCGTGGCTTTGTAGGTCAGCGGCCGCAGGTCGTCCACAATTGCCTGCACGATCGCCCGCTCCTGCGCCGTCACACGTCGGAAGAGCCTGAGCACCGCGCCGCCAGGATCGCAGACATCGCAGACCCCGCAGGGCTGGCTGGCATCTTCGACGTCGCCAAAGTGGCGCACCAGCGCCGCCATGCGGCAGTCGCTTGATGTGGTGTAGCGCAGCACCTTCTCAAGCTGCTCTGCGCGGAACTGCGCCTGCACCGCATAGGTCTTCTTCCAGCCCGTGCCGCCAACTGTTGCGTTGCCGCCGAAGTCCATGCGCGCGCCGCCGTGAATCTCGAGCTTTTCGAGGGCCTTGTCGAATTCTTCATCGCCGAGTTTGGACGCCCCACGCAGCTCCTCCACCGCTTGCGGCTCCTCTGTCAGCGCCCGGAAGACCTGTTGCAGGTGGTCCACCGGCGGATAGTCACGATTGAAAAAGAAGTCGTGGGTCTTCTGGTCGGCGTAGCTGTGCATGAGAAAGGTCCGGCTGGGCGCGCCGTCGCGGCCCGCGCGGCCAATCTCCTGGTAATAGCCTTCGAGGGTCCCCGGCAATCCGGCATGAATCACGGTGCGAATATCCGCCTTGTCGATCCCCATGCCAAACGCAATCGTCGCGACCACCACTTCGAGTTGGCCCCCCTGGAAAGCTGTCTGAACGCGCTCGCGGGTTTCCGCATCGAGACCGGCGTGGTAGGCCGCAGCGCGAATCTTGCGGGCGGCGACGTCTCGTGCGGAACCAGCGCCACCTGAAGGACTGAGCGAAAGCTCCTCCGCCAGCCGCTCGGCATTCTTGCGCGAGGTGGCATAGACGATGGCTGGGCGGCGCGCCGGATCGGCTAGCAGACGCGCAATGGCCCCTGCCCGCTCCGGCACAGACAGCTCAACCACCTCGATGGCCAGGTTTTCGCGCCGGAAGCCGTGAATGAACCTGACCGGCTTGACCATGCCCAGTTGCGTCAGAATGTCCGCCTGGACTGCAGGCGTGGCTGTAGCCGTCAGCGCCAGTACCGGTACTCGGTCCTGAGCTCCGCTCTCCGTTCCCCGATCCCTAATCCCTGATCCCTGATCCCTGCCTTCCCGCAGCCCCGGAAGGTGTTGGCCCAACATGCGGTAATCGGGGCGGAAGTCGTGCCCCCATTGCGAGATGCAATGCGCCTCATCGATGGCGATGAGCGCCAGCTTGCGCTTGGCCAGCATCTCGGGAAAGCCGGGAACGCGCAGCCGCTCCGGCGCAATGAACAGAAATTGCAGGCTGCCTTGCAAGTAGTCGACGCAAGCCTGGCGCGCCACGCCGCGGTCGAGTCCGGAATGAATCCTGGCCACGCGCAGCCCCAGCGCCGCCAGCTTGGCCGCCTGGTCGTCCATGAGCGCAATCAGCGGGCTGATGACCAAAGCGGTTCCGCCGCGCGCGATGGCCGGCAACTGATAGCAAAGGCTCTTCCCCGCCCCGGTGGGCATCACCAGCAGCAGATCGCGCCCCGCCAGCGCAGCCTGGCACACCGCCTCCTGATTCGCGCGGAACCGCGCAAAGCCGAAGACAGAGCGCAGCAAGTCAGCCAGTAAATCCGAGTTGGAAGGAGCCGTCAAAAGAAGAGGAACCAAGGCGTGAAGAAGCTGAACCAAGAATTAGCGGTGCTTCTTTCAACTCTACATGGGGCTTGGCGCCGAAGGGGGTGAAGGAGCCACTCCTGCGCGGCTATGATCGACTGTCTGAGCAAGCTTGCACAGTGATCGGCACTGATCCGCTTGGGAATAACTTGCTTTCCCTTTGATCGATTCACTACAAAAAGTTGGTGAGCGATACGCGTAGGCCTCCTTCAATTCCGGCGAACAGCTCTTGGCTATTCTGTTGCGATGCACATGCATGGATCGACGGTGAAGCCTCCCCGTTTAGCTGAAGCAGTCAAGCCCGGATCAAGTCTCGACTTTGTCATTAACGCTATATTTGTCAATCCCTTGTAGCCTGAAAACAGGTGATGTGAGCAATAGCGCAGAGGTCAGAATCTCGCATCAAACGCCTTGAATCGCCGCTCCAGTTCCCACTGGGCGGCGGCTTTTTCGCTGCGGTCTAGGAACGCTTTGCAGGCTGGGGTGGGCTTCTCGCCGCCGAGGGTCTGGGCTTTGCAGGGCGCGGCGGGCGCGGTGAAGACGTCCGGGGCGGCCCACAGGCTTGGGCCGGGCAAAAAGGCGTGCTCCATGCCGGTGCGGGCAAGCTGCTTCAAGTCCTGGTAGCCGAGGCGGTAATCGAGGGCGGCGCGCACGTATTCGCGGGTCAGGTCGATGCGGCTTACACCTTCATCGTCCGTGGAAAGCGCGACCGGGACGTGGGCGGCGCGATAGAGCGGGAAGGGGTGATCGGCGCCCTTGAGGCCCAGGATGCCATCGTTGGAGCTGAGGTTGATCTCGATCATGATGTGTTTCTGGGCCAGTTCCTTGAGCAGGGCTGGGGCGTTGTCCTCGTACATCACATCAGCGCCATGGCCGATGCGCTGTGCGTGGCCCAGTTCGATCGCCTGACGGACGTGGAAGCGAACCCCCTCCGGCGGCACCAGTCCAGGGGCCAGCTCGCCGGCATGGAGGCTGATGGGTACCTGCGGATAAACCGAGTGCAGATAATCCAGCATCTTCATCTGCAAGGTATAGTCGCGCATGGAGATAAACCCGTCTTCGGGCTGGACAAAGTTGATGCCCACGAAGCCGGGTTCGCGAGCTTCCATGGTGGCCTGAATCGTCTCAAAGCCCAGCAGAGTCTGGGCAAAGACCTGCTCCGGCGCTGCGCCACGCAGAACCTGATAGATATACCGGATTTCGACCTGGCAGCCGGGTGTGGCTTGCGGGGTTCCGCAATGCTCGATCTCGTCGCGCTGGGTATCGGAAGAGCGGACGTTGTCGCGATCTGCCGCTACTTCATCGCGCAAGCCGCGGTCGAGCAGCGCCTGGCGCAGTTTTGCGAGGTCCGCTGGAGTTGGGTTCGGGTTCCAGCCGATGTCGTGGCCGATCTGGGCGGCGTGGCCGAAGGGCGGTGTCTGCATCAGCTCCAGATACTGCTGATTCTGCGCTGCGGCTCGGCTGGCGGCTTCATCGACCCATTCTCCTGTGTGACGTTTGCTCAAGCCCCCAAAACGCCCAAAGGCGCCAAAGAACTGGTCGTGGCCGCTCAAACCTGGGGTGGGAACAAACCCGCGCATCGAGAAGGAGTCGACGAGGCGGTCGTAGAGAACCTGGTTGGACGGTGTGATGTTTCCAGATAACTGGTTCGCGGCGATCAGCGGCACATCGCAGGGGGGCTTGGCAAAGCTGAGCGCAGCGGGATCGACGCAGAGCCCGTCCTCTCCCGCGGCGCGGATGAAGCTCTCTGCGTATACCGCGCCGGAAAGGTGAACATGCAGGTCTGCCCCTTTGGGAAAACCCACAAGGAAAGCATGCAGGCTCAGGGGGCCGTCATGAACCGCAGCCTGATACGCTCGTTCGGCGCGCATTTTCGGGGCGGCAGCGCGCGGGGCAGGCGACTGAGCGCACAAGGTGGCGGCGAAGGCGAGGCAGGCGAGGGAGCAAGCAGGGAGGCGCATGGTTGCCTTCCAGTGTAGAGCAGTATGCGAGGCGATGGTTGGGTTTTGCACCAGTCGGAGCAGGGACCATGATCGCTCATACGGCATCCGGCGTATTCCCCAAGTACTCCGTTGCGCAAGGGCTCAAACACCGGGTTCCGGGTTTCATACCTCTGCGGGGATTGCGTTCGCGCGCCGGCTAAAGCAAAGCAATCATTTGCGCAATTCCGTGAAGCGAGAATGAACATGAAACTGGAGATAGCAAACATGATCATGCCTGGATCGAACAACAATTGGTACGCTGTCCCGATCCTCCTCGGATGCGCTGCCCGCCAGGAAACTAGTTGCAACTGAACCTGCGGGCTGATTGCCAGTTTCGCATCTCCCGCAGGTTCCCGCTCTCGTCGTTTCCGAGCCTTCTCGCGGATCGGTTAGAGTTTCGCTTGCAACCTCTGGGAGAGGCGCAGCGATGTGCGGATCGCCCACGTTGTGAGCAGGAGGGTGAAACTACCCAGAGTGAGAGCCAGCGGAATCAACCACATGCCGAGAACTTCATGCGCGAGTGGCGCGGGCGGCGGGAAGTGGAGTACTCCCGAATCGACAAATCGTCCATCCTGAAACCATAAGCCGGTGTGCGCGGGGAAGAGGGGCTTTGCAAAGGCGGCGAAGACGAACACGACTCCCGATGAGTAACCAAGAATTGCGCAGCAGAAGACGAATATGCCGAAGAACCCTTTGGTGGTCAGCCGGAGTGCGCCGCGCAGCAGCACCAGCGGTGAAAAGCTGCGGCTGGCTTGGCGAATGAGTATCCCATCCCGATACTGGCCGGCCAACTTCTCAGCCGGTCCCAGGCGGGCAAGGACACTCTCAATCGACGCGCCGGGTTCCTCTGCCGAGTCGCGGATGTGGGCCCTGATTTCGCGGACGATCTCTTCCCGCTCGGCAATGGTCAGGGGGCCGAGATGCAAGCGGAGGGGGGTCAAATAGCTTTCGATCTGCATTTCCGGGGTCATTGTTTGATCTCCTGTGGTTTCATTACCGGGTTCCCCGTGGACGGGTCCTGGTCCGCGGGGTGGAGCAAGACGGGTTCAAGAAGGCGGCTGAGGCCGCTTGAGAAGCTGATCCAGGCCTCTGCCATCAGGCGGAGGCGCTGTCGTCCGTTGTTGGTCAGTGAGTAGTACTTGCGCGGGTGGCCAGCCTCGGCTTCGACCCACTCCGAAGTGAGCATGCCTTCGTCCCTGAGCCGGCTCAGGATGGGGTAGATGGTGCCTTCGGCAAGAACCATTTGCGAGTGATTCTCGAGGAAACGAATGATCTCAAGGCCGTAAAGCCGTCCCCGCCAGAGGCTGGCCAGGGCTGCCATCTCCAGGGCTCCTTTTCGTAGTTGCGCCTCCCAGCGGTCGGGCTGATCGCCATCGCCGGGGAGGCTTCGTTTGTTCGCCATTGCTTTATACCTCGTGTTGCTATGTATAATACTATACGATATATCTGTCAATGCAATTCCGGGAATTTTCGGGATTTCTGCGGGGTGCTCGGTTTCGCCTTCAAAAAGGGATTCTTGCCGGCGCGTCGCGAGAAGCCTGTTCCCGCGTGCGGTAAAGTGCGAGGCCCCATTCCCGTTGAGCCCGGCAATTGTCTTGGGCGATTGTCCGAATAGAATGGACGAATGATGCTCACACGTATTGTGATTGCCTCTATCGCGCTTCTTATCCCGGCCTGCGCTGCCGCCCAACAGGATACCGGGCCCGCCGCGGATGTCGAGGCGATCCATCACCTGATCGGCCAGTACACAAAAGCGGTCGATACGGTCGATCTGAACCTGCTCTCGCAAATCTGGTCTCACGCTCCCGAGGTCTCGTTTATCTATCCGTTGGGCGAAGAGCACGGCCTCGATGCCATCGAGCACCACGTCTTTGAGAACGTAATGGGCGGCATGTTCTCGGCGCGCGATCTTCAGGCGCAGGGCGCGGCGATTCACGTGGACGGCAGCGCGGCGTGGTCGGAATTCCACTGGGTATTTCACGCGACGATGCGTAAAGACGGATCGGCAGTGACCACCCGCGGTGTGGAGACCCAGATCTACCGCAAAGAAGGCAGAGCGTGGCATCTGGTTCACGTCCACTACTCTGAAGATCGCCAGCCCGCCCGCTAGGCGCATGGGCGCTGAACGGGTAATGGGCGCAGACCCTGCCCTGAAAGTCGTTGAAGGCGTGAAGCCATGGACCAGCGCCGTTGAAACCAACCCGCTTTCAACTTCGCCGAATTCCGGGCCTATATCTGAGGCTGCGGCGGGTAATGCTACTACGCCGGGATTGAGGTGTCGAACTCAGTGTAATTATCGAAGTAATCCCTGATGATCAGATAGCACTCGCAAGAGGCCTTCGTAAGCCCAGGGACGTCCAGGATGCGAATTTCGCCGCGGGTATAAGAGATAAGTCCTTTTCGCTTGAGAATCCCGGCTGTCGTGGAAATAGTGGGCCGGCGGCCTCCTAGCATGTCAGCAAGAAACTCATGCGAAATCTTGAACGTGTCGGTGTGCGCGCGGTCCGCGCAGATGAGCAGCCAGCGGGCGAGCCGCTGTTCGAAGTTATGTTTCGCATTGCATCCAGTGGATTGCAATGCCTGAACCAGTTGTGCCTGAACATAGCGCAGAGCCAGAAACTGAAACTTTCCTCCAAGGCGGAACTCTCTTCTAGCATCCTCCACGTAGCAGCTATAGCCATGGCCGGCAATCTGGGTGTAGACGCGATTGAGACTCTTTTTTGTTCCCATCAGAGCTGAGACGCCGATGACCGACTCATAGCCGAACATCCCTACCTCGACCTGTGTTCCATCCTTGAACGTTGCCGTCATCGACGCCATCCCCTCTTCGAGAAAATAGAGTCGATCGATCGGGTCGCCAGGATTTTCGATTTCGTGTTTCAGCTCAAACAGGACCGGCTGCAAACGAAGGCGCTCAAGGATGTCCCCGTCCAGAGCCTTCAAAAGAGTGTTCTTAAAGCCGCTTGTGCGCAACGGACCCTCACTTTCAGACCAAACCTTATCATAATAGGTATACGCCAAGCTCATGATTCCAGACACAGTTCGGGTTATGTCAGCGACCGTACAAAGACAATTCGAGTTATGTCAGCCACCGTACAATAATACTTAGAGTTATGTCAGACACCGTACAAAGATATCTCTGGTTATGTCAGATACCGTACAAAGATAGTAAGACCATGCGAGTACACTTTGATCGGCCCATCAATCGTCTCCTTCGAGGTGAGAAGCATGACCTTCGATCTCGTAACCTTTCTTGAAGAAGCAGGGGTGGGACGAACATTGGTCCGTTTGCGGCCCAAGCAGGTGTTTTTTTCGCAGGGAAGTTCGGCTGACTCCATCTTTTATCTTCGGACGGGCCGCGCAAAACTCACCGTCGTTTCGCCTGACGGCAAGGAAGCCACCATCGCGCTTCTCTCCGCCGGGGAATTCATTGGAGAGGAGTCGCTGGCGAGCGTGGGAGGGCTGCATTTGGCCACTGCCGCTGCAATTGACGTCTGTACGGCGCTCAAGATAGCGAGGGAAGCGATGATCCGCGTGATGCACGAGGAACGCGCCTTCTCAGAAATGTACTTGAAATTCCTGCTGGCCCGGAGCATGCGAGCCCAGGCCGATCTTGTCGATCAGCTTTTCAACTCCAGCGAAAAGCGCCTTGCGAGAATTCTCCTGTTGATGGCCGAATTCGGCGAGCCAGGTAAATTGGAACACCTGATTCCTCCCATCACACAGGAAACTCTGGCAGAGATGATCGGCACCACCCGGTCTCGCGTCAGCTTCTTCATGAATCGTTTTCGGAAGCTCGGTCTTATCGAATACAACGGCCGCATACGTGTCCACAAGTCGCTTCTCAATGTGGTTCTGCACGATGAATTCACCGAGCGTAACCCCGAGAGACCTCATGGTTCGGCCACCCCACGTGTTCGATCAAAGCCGGCCGAACGCGGCTAGTGAGGTTCGGGGTTTCCTTTTCCATCTCCTGCGGCGGGTGACCCGCACCCGTGCGCCGGCCAATCTTCCGAATCGATTGTGCCGCCAATCGAAATCCGCTAGCACTCCGATCGCTGGTCTTTAGTTTCTAGTCCCAGCCCCCTGTTCCCTGAGGTGCTATCCTCACAGGCGAGATGCACGGACTTCTCCCGCTGCAATTTGTCGCCGTGGCCATGCTCATTCTGGCCAACGCCTTTTTTGTGGCCGCTGAGTTCGCACTGGTCTCGATCCGCGATACGCGTATCGAGCAGTTGCTGGCCGCGGGAGTGCCGGGAGCGCGCGCCGTCCGCCTCCTCCAGCAGGATCTGGACGACTTTCTCCCCGCCGTGCAACTTGGCGTCACCCTTTGTTCCCTGGCTCTCGGCTGGCTCGGTGAGCCGCTAGCGGCCGGCGTCTTGATGGACTGGTTTGGCGCTCTGCCCTTTACTCAGCCCCATGCTGTGATTTATGCCCACATAGCCGCCATTACCCTCGGCTTTGCCCTCATCACCTACTTCCATGTGGTGGTGGGCGAACTGGTTCCCAAGTCCCTGGCCCTGCGCCGGGCCGAGGCGCTGGCCGTGGCCGTGGCGCCGCCCATGCTGGTCTTCATGGCCATGGTCCGGCCCGCCGTGCGCGCGCTCAAAGCGTCGGCCGCTGTCATTCTTCGCGGTTTCGACATTTCCGTTACTGAGCGCGCACAGGTACACTCGCCTGAAGAACTGAAGCTCATTGCCACCGCTGCCCGCCGCATGGGCCTGCTGCCCAAGTTTCAGGAGACGCTCATCCACCGGGCGCTTGAACTGGACGAGGTCTCCATCCGCGAGATTATGACTCCTCGGCAAAAGATATTCTCCCTGCCCTCCAACATGCTTCTTGAAGAAGCCAGCGCCAGGGTCATTGACCACCTGCACTCCCGTGTCCCCGTCTACGACGAGACCCGCGGCCCAGAACACATCGTCGGCGTTGTCTACTCGAAGGATCTCGCCCGGCTTATGTTCTTCCGGCGTAAAGCGACGGGTGCCGCTCCGTTTGTCGAACTCAAGCTCAGCCAGGTCATGCGCGATGTTCTCGTCGTCCCTGAGACCAAGAGCGCCCTTGATCTCATTCGTGACTTCCAGCAGCGCCGCCGCCACATGGCGATTGTTGTAGACGAATACGGTTCCACGGTCGGCCTGGTCACCGCGGAGGACGCCATCGAACAGCTTACGGGAGAACTAGAAGACGAGTTCGACTCGCCGGCCTTGCCTGCGCTTACCACCGCCTCTGGCGCATTGCTGATGGATGGCGGCGTGAACCTTCGCGATCTGGAAACCCAGATGCAATGGAGCCTGCCCCGCGACGGCGGCGTAGAAACGCTCGCAGGTTTCCTGCTCACGCGTCTTGGCCACATTCCCGAAGCCAACGAATCGGTCACCTTTGAAGGCCGCCGCCTCACTGTCGTCGAAATGGAAGGCCGCCGCATCGGCAAGGTTCGCGTGGAAGGTGTCGCGGATAAGCCTTTGATTGCTGGCTGAAACCCGAGACATGCGGGATGCCCAGTGCTCAATTCGATGAGGCCGAGCCCCGATTGCGCGAACCTCTCGAAAATCGGCGGGAACATTACAGGTGCGTTACAAGAAATGATGTATGCTGTTGCGACAGGCCTCATATCCGTGGGCCCGGCGATTGCATTGCGGAATGCGGTTTTTTGCGATAGCCCTCAATGACTCAGACAGCATCTGCGCAGAGCCGTGCCGCCGAAACTGAAGGAGTATCCATGGCAGACAAGAGCAAGAAAAAAGCCAACGCCGCCGAAGGGAAGAAGGCACTTCCGAACGGCAAAGATCACGCTCCATCGCTGTTGCCGCCGGCCGACGCCAACGTAAAGCGCATCGGCAAAGACTGCGACTACGAAAAAGAACTCATCCGCTTGCAGGTTGAACTGGTCAAGCTTCAAGAGTGGATTCGCCACGAACACCTGAAAGTCGTTGTGCTCTTTGAGGGCCGCGATGCGGCCGGCAAGGGCGGCGCCATCAAGCGCATCACAGAGTCGCTCAATCCCCGCATCTGCAAGGTCGTGGCGCTCGGCACGCCGACCGAACGCGAAAAATCCCAATGGTACTTCCAGCGCTATGTTCCTCATTTGCCCGGAGCGGGCGAGATGGTCCTGTTTGACCGCAGTTGGTATAACCGAGCCGGCGTTGAGCGGGTCATGGGCTTCTGCACCGAGCAGCAGTATCAGGAGTTCCTGCTCACCTGTCCGGAGTTTGAGCGCATGCTGGTGCGTTCCGGCATTGTGCTCATCAAATACTGGTTCTCAGTCAGCGACGCGGAGCAGGAGCGCCGCTTTCAGGACCGCATGACCAACCCCACCAAGCGCTGGAAGATCAGCCCGATGGATCTGGAGTCGCGCAAGCACTGGGCCGATTACTCCCGCGCCAAGGACGACATGTTCAACGCCACCGACCAGAAGCAGGCCCCCTGGTTCGTCGTCAACTCCGAAGACAAGAAGGCTGCTCGTCTCAACGTCATCCGCCATCTCCTGTCGAAGATTCCTTATAAAGATCTCACCCCCGAGGCCCTCGAGCTGCCCCCGCTGGTGAAATCGGAATACGTCCGTCCGCCCTACCAGGAGCAGCACTTCATTCCCGTGATATACCGGTAGGCGTGCGTCCTGGCGGGAGTCCGCTGCCTACAACGGTCCTGTGGCCCATCCTTTCCGCTTCTCAGTACTACAGTTGCGGATCGCGATTTCGGCAGGAGGTGGAGGAACTCTGCGCCGCCTACTTGCCAATCAGGCTTCGTGCAATCGCGTCCAGCATTCCATTCAGGAAGTTGATGGACTCGGGCGCGGAAAAGCGGCGGCCAATCTCCAATGCCTCGTTGATGACAATGGGAAACGGCGTCCCCTTGAAGCCCAGCATCTCGCCCACGGCCATGCGCAGCAGGTTGCGATCGACCGCCGGCATGCGCTCCAGCCGCCAGTGCTTCGAGTTCTTCACAATCAGCTCGTCGATCTTTTCCTGGTGTGCTACGGCCACGCGAAAGAGATCCTCGGCAAACCCGCGGACTTCGGGCTCGACCTCATCGCCGGCCTTCCAGAACGTGGCGCGAACCTGATCCGGCGTCTGTTTGCCGATGTCCGCCTGAAACAGCATCTGCATGGCAAGCTCGCGCGACTTGCGCCGCGGTCCCGCGCTCAAGCCGTGCCGCCTTGCTTGAGCTTGCGGCTAAGGCTCACCATCTCGATGGCAGCCACCGCGGCTTCAAAACCCTTGTTACCGGCCTTGATGCCGGCGCGGCCAAGAGCCTGTTCCAGCGTCTCGCAGGTGAGCACGCCAAAGCTGTGCGGAATCCCAGTCTCCTGTTGCGACTGGCCTATGCCGCGCGCAACTTCGTTGTAGATGGCCTCGTAGTGGGCGGTTTCGCCGCGCAGCAGGCAGCCGAGCGTCACAATGGCGTCCACTTTGCCCAGGTTGGCCACAGTGCGCGCCGCCGCGGGAATTTCCCACGCGCCCGGAACCCTCATCACTTCAATCTCAGCCCGTTTCGCGCCGCTGCGCAACAGAGCGTCCAGCGCGCCCTCAAGCAAGCGCTCGGTAATCACCGCATTCCAGCGGGCGACTACAATAGCAAACTTCATGCCGGCGGCAGACAGATCGCCTTCTACGGCCACTGGCTTGCCCCGAAGGGGATCGGTCCATGCCCAGAAGCTGAACGCTAACCCCGGCTCCGGCTCGACAGTAAAGATGCGCGACTTCCAATGGGTTTCCACGATCGTGGACAGGCGCGCAACGGCCGCATCGCCACCCTCGGCGCGCATCCAGCTCTGCGCCGCTTGATGCACTGCATCCAAAGCGGTCACCTCGACCAGCACATCGGCAGTGGAGGGAAATTGGCCATCGACAAACTCCAGGTTGCCCAGCGGGGCTAGAAATGCCGCGCCTCGACTGTCTTCTTCATTCCATCCGGCGCCTGAGGCAAACCCCAGCGCGGAAAAGAAGCTGGCCAGCCGTTGATAGGCTGCTGTGCTGCCGACAGGACGAAGAAAGGATATCCCCTTGATCATGCTTTGATTCTATCGTGCGTGGACGGGGGAATCGCGGAGCCGGCGACAGCGGGTTGCGGTGCGCTGGTTCCCGTCCGCGTTTCTTCGATACTTATAAAGCGGTGAAAAGCAAAAGGCCGGCGCAAGGCCGGCCTTTTCACTTGCCCTTCGAGGGAACAGCGCTTACGTGGTGGAACGCGGCTTCACGCCGATGAAGGTAGCAGGTACCGGATTGGTTGTCGGCGTGGTCAGCAAGCAGCCGGGGTCGTTGCCGCCGCTGGCGACGGGCGTACAGGCGGGAAGGCTGGGAGCGATCTGCTGCGTGTCGGCTTTTGCTGGGTTGGTGGCCACAAGGGGCACGCTGATGTAGTGGATCAGGTTGTCGCCCGCGGTCGAAACAAAGAACAGCGAATCATCCGGGGAAAACGCGCCTGCCACGGGCGCTGTGATTACAGAGGCCGAGCTTCCGCCAAACGGCAAATAGCCCACGGTTCCAGCAGCGCCGCCTGTACCCGGCATATAGTAGGGCAGCAAGGCGCCGCCCGTTGACCCTGTGTAGGTAATGAAGGCCAAGTTGGAGGCCGGCGAAGGAACCACCTGATTCACGGCGGTGGCGTTCAACTTGCTGAGTGTTGCCTGATTGAGCGTGTGCTGAATCGTGAGAGGCGTGAGCGTATTCGACCCGGCGCCAGGGCACTGGACGACACTGGGGACGGTAACTCCGATGTCGTAGAGCGTGACGCCGCCATTGATGAGGGTTGCGCCCAGGATGTGGTTGCCATCTGTCGTGGCAGCAAGCGTATCGGTTCGCACCGGATTGTTGGAGGCATCGAAAACCGAATCACCCTGCGGATAGAAAGCCAGGTTCCCGATCGTGCCGGAGGGGCACCATGTGTGAGCCACGGTGGGACTGCCCCTTAAATAAGCGCCAACGCTGGGGATGGTGAGAGCTGGAGTTTGCACGGTGGATTCAACTGGCGAATTCGGCGGAAGAGAGGCCGCCGGCAGTGGGCTCGGCGGCAGGGGGTAAGAAGTCCAGCCTGTGTTCTCGTTGTAGATATACAGCGTGTCTGTGTGTGGCGCGCCCAGGCTAGCGTTGTCGGTGATGTACAGTGTTTTCGAGTCCGGCGTCCAGGCCGCGGCATTGCCCAAGCCGCCGTTTGTCGAGTTGACGCCGCTCGATGTGCTGTAGAGATAGAAGACCTGCCGCACCTGGTCGTTGATCAGAATCGTCGAGTTGTCAGGGGAAATGGCCAGCACCACGCCCGGGGCATTTGTATCCTGCTTGCTGATCGAGTTGCCAATGGTGCTGTAGATCATCAGCTCCCTGGAGGAACCGAAGATAAGATCGTTGCCTAACCGGTCCATCAACATCGAATTCGGTACATAAGGCATGCGCACCGGCGTGCCCACTGTGCCGGTGAGCAGCTCGACGGAAGCAAAGTATTGCGACTGGCCGGGCGCCCCTAGAAAGATATAGTCGCTGGCGGTGCCGGGGGTGGTTACTGTGACCGGATTGGACGAGATCGAGAGACCCGTGCCGTACAAGCCGATCTGATTGATCGGAGATGCATTGCATGTCGGCGGCTGGCAGATGGCATAGATCGAGGCCACCCCAGGGTAGCTGGCGGTGAGCCCGCCGCCGCCGGTGACGTTGAAATCGAGCGGGTCAGTGGTCTGGTAGTCCAGCGAAAGCCCGTTGATGGGCTGATTGTTGGTGTCAAGAACAGTGGTGACGAGATTCTCCTGGACACCTTGAGTGAGGGTGCCGTTCACTCCGCCGTTCGGCAGGGTGACGTTGATCGACTTTGGCGGGCAGGTTGAGAAGAAACCGGCCGAAGAACCCGAACCGGCCAAGAAAGCGTTAATCTCGGTAGTTCCAGGCTGCGCGGCGATGATCTGGTTGGTTTCGTTGTTGATATAGCCAACGCTGGCTGTGCCGACCGCAAAGTTGAAAGAGCCAAGTGCCGCCGCGCAACTGGGAACCGGCAAAGCCTGCGGCTTTCCGTTCACGATCTGAGTTGGGGGCGCGCAGGCATAGTTGACGGAAGAGACCGAGGCCGGCGCACAGAGCTCAACTTGCTGGTTGTTGCTCCCAGCAAAGCAGGCCTGCGCGTCCAGTTGCGTCTCCTGCCCCTGCGAATAGCATTGCTGCTGCCCGGCGAGCGCAAGTGTCACGGAGGTCACCTGAGGATGCACATATACCTCTACCGGATTGGAAACAACCGAATTTGCGGACGCCGTAATGTAAGCAACCCCGTATGGCAGGCTGCCCGTCGAAGGCAATGGACTCGGCTTGTTGCAAATGGTGTAGTTGGCGATTCCGCCGCCAGTGTTCCGGTTCCACGTGCCGGCGCACATGTTGCCGGTGGGCGAGATGTCCACCAACTGGTTATTCGTCGTTCCATAGATGTAATTGGACACAGAGGCCTGGGCGCCCACGCAGGTCTTGGCCTGGGGCGCTGAAGCCTGCTGCGTCTGCCCAAAGGCAAGCGAGATACCGGTGGTTTGCGGCTGCATGAGGATGGAAGCCACGTCCGTGATCTTCAACCCGTAGCCCGAGGTTTCAGGGCAGTATTGCGCCGCCGGATTGCGCGTGCAGCCCGATATCGATATTCCGGCCGGAATGGCCAGGCCTAACAAACAGACAAGCGTCAAAAACCGCCGCATGAATCCTCCCCGCCCCGCCTCTTCAAACTGCGGAACGGTCTCTCCGAATCCGTCAAAAAAATTGGGTCATAGCGATTCTTCAATCGCCGTAGTCGCAAATTGCCGGACCTGTATGGTCCACTGCCCAGCACAACTTTCCTCGGCAGGTTGCCTGCAACACCACGGAAATTGCAAAACCGCTCTATAGCGGACCGCCAACATCTCCCAGGCTGGCCTACTGCCGGTGAATTCCGCTCTCAAAACTCCAAAGAAAAGTGTATCAGGAGCGGCTGGCTCACGGCAGAATGCCGAGCGCGGCCATACTCCGCCCCTCCTCCAATAGACGCCGCGGAGCCTCGATGGCGAGCAACCTTCAGTCCGGCGGCAAATAGCGCGCAAACCACTCCGCGGCACGTTCCATGACGTCTAGCCGATGCGCGGCATCCACAAATCCATGCCCTTCGTTCGGGTAAACCACCAGTTGTGCCGGTACCTTCCGGTCCCGCAGGGCGTGCCAAAACTCGTACGACTGCGGCGCGGGACACTCGCCGTCGCGGTCGCCCACCACCACCAGCGTCGGGGTTTGCGCCTGCTTGATAAAGTTGATCGCCGAACTCTTGGCGTACACCGCCGGGTCGTCGTAGACCGAGGCCCCAAAGTAAGGAATCATCCACTGGTCGATCGAGTTTTCCCCATAGTAGCTCTGCCAGTCCGAAATGCCCGCTCCGGCAACCGCCGCCTTGAACCGCATTGTCTGCGTCACGGCAAACATGGTCATGAATCCACCGTAGCTCCAGCCGGTCAGGCCCACGCGGTTCGGGTCGATCGGATAACCAGCCTCGGCCGTGTCCACCCCGGCCAGAATGTCGCGCAGATCCCCGTAGCCAAAGTCTTTGCGGTTGGCCTGGGTAAACTCTTCGCCCTGCCCAAAGCTGCCGCGCGGATTGGGCTGCAACACAAAATAGCCTAGCGCCGAGAAGGCCCCCGCATTCAATACCTCGCCACCCCAATGCGCTACTTCCGCCGAGGCCGGGCCGCCATGCACCTCCACAATGAGCGGGTACTTCTTGCCAGGATCGTAGTCCTTGGGCAGCATCAGCCAGCCCTGCACCTGGAACGTATCGCTCTTCCAGTTCAGCGAAACGGAGTTGCCCCAGGCCGGCTCCAGGCCGTCGTTGAAGTGGGATAACTGCGTCGAGAACGCCATTTCCTGGCTGTCTGCCCGCGCGGGCCTGGCCGCATAGATCTCCTCGGGGTGGTCGTACGTGCTCGACCGGAAGACGAATAAAGCGTGATCTGCTGTAGAGGAAAGGCTCATCTCCAGACGCCCGTCGCCCACGCTGCCCGGAATTCGGAAGATGGGCAATCCAAAGGTCGTGGTCAACGACTGGCTAGCACTGTCCAGGTCGAAGTGCAATCGGATCAGCTGGGAGTATCCCCCGGAAAGTTCGCTGACAAAAAGATTGCCGTTGTCCTCCCATTCCAGCCACGCCGCCGAGGTGGGTCGTCCGGGGGTCAGGTTGCGCGGCGCGCCGCCTTCGGCCGGGACCATCCAGACATCGCCACCCGTGGCGCCCTGGTCGCTCATCAACCCACCGATGAACGCAATCGCTTTTCCGTCCGGCGACCACCTCGGCCCAGCGATCTGCATCCCATGCAGCGGCCCCTTAACCTCACCAGGAGCAAGAACAGCCTTGGCAGCACTCCCCAGCTCTTGCGTATACAGCTTTGCTACCCACCAGTTGTTCTCTCCCGGCGGATCGGCGGCCACATACGCGATCCCCTTCGAATCCGGCCGCCAGTCAAACTCGTAAACATGCAGATTGGCCGGCGAAGCCGGCACAGGCGGCGCAGGTTTCCCCGCATCCGCTTGAGCTACGGCAACCCGCTGTATCTCAATGCCGTCCTCGCCGATCACCCCTGCGGGCGGCTTCATGGCCGCCAGCGCCCCGGCGGGCCGCGTTGCCCCCTCCACATACAAGAAGGCCACTTTCGTCCCGTCCGGCGAAAAAGCCGGCGCCTCCACATAGCCCGTCAAATCGGTCAGCCGCCGCGGAGGCTTTCCGTCCAGCCCTGACAGGTACAGATCCACCTGCTCGCCAGGATTGGAGCAGTCGGAGAAGAACGCCAGGGTCTTTGAATTCGGCGCCCAGGTCATCTCTCTCTCGCGGCAGTGCTGCTCCGGCTTGGCCGCCGCCGTCACCCGCTCGCTCTTCTTCAGGTCTTCCAGCGCGGCCAGGCGAATCTCCTCGCCCCCATTTGTCCACTCAACCCACGCCAGCCGCTTCCCATCCGGCGAAACTGCCACCTGGCCCACGGAACGGCCCCGGCGCATCCCCTTCAGAACGTCTTCGATGCGGGCGCGATCTGGCGCCTTGGCTGCGGGAGGGCCCTGCGCCATCGCGCCGGAAGAGTTGAAAGCTGCACTTAGCGCCAGGACAGCTCCCAAGATCGAGCCGGCCCGAAGACGGTAGCGAAGCGGCGTCAGAAACATACCGGACATGCTAACAGGAATTGCCGGAAGTGGAGCGAACTGGATTGAAAGGCGCTATAGTGCTTGTATGAAAACGCCCGATAGCAAAAGCGTCTTCAACCCGCACGAGACCGCGCGCGCCGAGGCGCTGGCGGGCGTCGCGCTGGCGCCGTTTGGCCGGCGCCTTGCCGCTTATGCCATCGATATCTTCCTCGTCTGTATCACCTACGGTCCAGCCCTCTTAGCCTCGAAATATCTCATCGAGGGCGTTCTCCACCTGAAGGAGAACCTCTATGACTCGGATCATGTGCATGTGAGGTTGGACTTCCACCTCATGGGTGAGCTGGCCTGGACGCTATGGCTGATTCTCTACTTTGGCTTGATCGTCTGGAAGACCAACGGGCTCACCCCCGGCAAGCGCCTGCTGCGCATCCGCATCGTCTCGCTGGAGCACGACAAGATCACGCTCTGGCAGTCCATCGAGCGGGCTCTCGGCTACGGCGCGTCCATGCTGGAAGGGGGGTTCGGATTTATCCAGTACTTCCTCTACCCCAACCATCGCTGCGTCCACGACCGCATTGCCGAGACGATTGTGATCAGGGGGCCTGCGCCAACGAAGCCGCAACCCTTGATCGCAACGGACGAAAACACGCGGTCGGAGAATTAGAAGTTGACGGCTCCGATCTCCAGACTCAACATTTAGACTGTTCGCATGACAAAGCGAATCGGGGTGCATCTGGGCACGGCGGGCGGCGCGTCAAACGCCGTCGAACGGGCGCGGGAGATTGGCGCAAACACCTTTCAGATCTTTTCTTCCAGTCCTCGCATGTGGCGCGCGCCCAAGGTCGACCCGCTTCAAGCCGCGCGCATGAGAGCACTTCGTGCCGCTCTCGATGTCAGCCCATTGGTGATTCACACGAGCTATTTGGTCAACGTGTGCAGCCAGACAGATGAGATTCGCGAAAAGAGCGTCGCCGCCTTTCGCGGAGAGATTGAGCGGGCTCTGGCCTTTGGCGCGGAATACCTCGTGCTGCACCCGGGCTCGTGGAAGGGGCTAACGCGCGACGAAGGCCTCAAGCTCGCAGCGGACTCGATCACGCGGGCTATCCACGCGCTTCCATGGCAGGCAACAGGCTTCCACATCCTCATCGAAAACACCGCCGGAGCCGAGTTTTCCCTCGGCGGCAGCTTTGAGCAGGTGGCCGAGCTGGTTGAGCGGCTCAAGCCGACCGCGCCCGTCGGCGTATGCCTTGACACCTGCCATACCCACGTCGCCGGCTACGATCTGGTCAGCGCCGAGGGATATGAAGAAACCATGCGGCAGGTCGCCGCAACTGTCGGCTTCGACGCGGTGCACGTGTGGCACTGCAACGACGCCAAGGCCGCGCGCGGGTCGAAGCTGGACCGGCATGAGCACATCGGCCAAGGCACCATGGGGGTTGAGCCGTTTCGGCGACTGCTGAACGACGAGCGCTTTGCCCACGCCGCGTTTATTGCCGAAACTCCGGTGGATGAGCCAGGGGACGAAGAGCGGAATGTGCGGGTGCTGAAGAGCCTGGTGGAGTCTGTGTAGACACGCCAGCGGATGTTGCGGAATGGCTGGAGATCGGAGCCGGTCATTGCGTGAAACAAAACGGTGGTGATGCGGACCTTCAGACGCTATCTTGCAGGCTCATGGAGCCGATTCAAAAAGGAGATTATTGCATGAGATTCTTCGCCAAAAACCTTGCTCTTGTCCTTGTCATGGTATCTGCGCTGCTCGTCCCGGTGGCGCACGCCCAGGACGCGTCCAAAAAGGAAGCTGCCCCCAAGCCACCCGCCAACCCGTCCCAGACTTTGCTTGATTCTTGGAATGATATTGGACGGAAATTGACGGCCATGGCCGAGGACTTTCCCGAAGACAAGTACGACTTCAAGCCGAACCCCACCCAGCGGTCGTTTGCCGAGCAGCTGTTGCACGCAGCCGGTGGAAACTACTTCTTCATCAACCCGGTGAAAGGAGTGAAATCGCCCTCCGGCGATCCGAAACGGTCCGACTACAAGACCAAGGCAGCCGTTGTGGAGTATGTGAAGCAGTCTTTCGCGGAGGGCGCGGCGTTGATCAAGAGCAAAGGCGACAGCGGATTGAACGATCTGTGGGTTGACCCGTTCTCGAACCAGCAAATGCGGTTCTCTGAGGGAGCGTGGGGCTTAATTGAGCATTCTGGGGAAGACTACGGGCAGCTCGTGGTCTACTACCGTGTGGCTGGACTCGTGCCGCCGGAGTCGCGCCCGAAGAAGTGATCGCGGCAGTCGGCTGCCTCTGGCAAAACGAATTTACCTCAATTCCGCTTGCGAATTCCTCCCGTGCGGGGTCAAACTGTGTACGCCATGAGTTGTGGCGAACGAGGTACGTTATGCGTGGAAGCTTCCGTGGAGTGGTGTGGATGCTGGCGGCGGGTTCGACGCTGCCAGTTTCAGCTCAGGTTGAAAGATGTTGGCATGTGGAGCGGCCAGCCTCCAACCCCGCGAATTTGCTGAACAAGCCCTACACTTTGAAGTACACGGTTTCGTCGGAGCAGATAAAGGCGGATGGAACCATCAAGGCCAGCGAATTGACTATCGTGACAGCCCAGGACTCACAGGGCCGCTGGATGAATTCAACAACGGTTGGTTCATCGTCGGAGGAAGAAGAGCCGGGCACGCATTTCTGCGTTTACGACACCGTCTCTGGTATCAGGACCACCTGGAGCGTGCCAGGTAAGCAGGCCACACAGATGAAGATTGCCGAAATTGATTCGGCGCGCCACTCCTGTGCGAAAGACAAAATGCCCGAGGCTGATGTTTCTCACTCGAAGCCCGTGGTGGACAATTTGGGAACAACGACGATTCAAGGGTATGTGGCACAGGGATTCAAGATTTCGAGATCTCTTTCAATACCGACAAACGGGACGGGCAAGACAATTGTGGGCAGTGTTGAGATATGGAGGGCTTCAGTTCCGGACCTAAAGTCCCTGGCGGGTCTTGAATTGACGGACCGCTATCGTCTTGATGATCCATGGTATTGGAGTACGTCAGAGAAGCTGGAAAACTTCGGTCAACACCCACCTGAGCTTTTCTCGACCGTATTTGGCCGAACCGGCCTGCTGATGCGCGAAGTGGTAGATTATCCTTGGCTTGGGAAGGAGGCAGAGGAACTGCAAGACTTTTTTTTTGGGGAACCGACCCCCGATCTTTTCCAACCGCCCGCGGATTACAAAATCGTGACAAAGAGGCCTCCAGCCATTACCTGTCCCGACGAAGAGGCTGCGGCTCCGGCTAAACCGCTTTCAGCGCCTTTGCCCGCGCATTAGATGCCTTCCCGTTTACACTAAAAGGGTTATGGCGGAAGAGAACGAACAGCGGTACGACCCGGCGGCGATTGAACCGAAATGGCAGCAGCGGTGGGCGACGGACTCCACTTTGTATGCGGCCGAGCCCGTGGATTGCGGCAAGCCCAAGTATTACGTGCTTGAGATGCTGCCGTATCCAAGCGGGCAGTTGCACATGGGGCATGTGCGCAATTACGCAATTGGCGACGCGCTTGCACGGCACATGTGGATGCGGGGCTACAACGTGCTGCACCCCATGGGTTGGGACGCCTTTGGCCTGCCGGCTGAGAACGCCGCGCTCAAGAACAATACGCCTCCGCGCGAGTGGACGCTTGCGAACATTGCCGCCATGAAGCGGCAGATGGAGCGGCTGGGCCTGGGGTACGACTGGGCGACCGAAGTGACCACCTGCCTGCCGGAATACTACCGATGGAACCAGTGGTTCTTTCTGCGCATGTTTGAGAAGGGGCTGGTTTACCGCAAGAAGAGCAAGGTGAACTGGTGCCCGGAGTGCGCCACGGTGCTGGCCAACGAGCAGGTGGTGGATGGCTGCTGCTGGCGGCACGAAACCACCAAAGTGGATCAGCGCGACCTGGTGCAGTGGTTCTTCCGCATCACGGCTTACGCCGACGAATTGCTCGACGGTTTGGACGCCATGGATGGCTGGCCGGAAAAAGTCCGCATCATGCAGCGCAACTGGATCGGCCGCAGCGAGGGGACGGAGGTCGATTTCTTCCTGGAAGACGAGGGGTCAGGGGTCAGGGAACAGGGATCAGAAAAGCAAGAAGCAGGTCCTTCGACTCCGCTGCGCTCCGCTCAGGATGACAAAGCGGTGCGGATTCGGGTTTTTACAACACGGGTGGATACGATCTTTGGCGCGACCAGCGTTCAGTTGGCGCCTCAGCACGCGCTGGTGGCGGCATTTACGGGCACGGATGCGGGCCTGAAGGCGCAGGTGGACGAGCTGCTCGATCAGCAGAAGAAGGCGCGCGAAGCCGGCGACCTGGGCGCAATCGAGAAGCACGGCATTCCAACCGGGCGTTTTGCCTTGAACCCATACAACGGCCAGCGCGTGCCCATCTGGGTGGCCAACTACATCCTTGCCGACTACGGCACGGGCGCCATCATGAGCGTTCCTGCGCACGACGAGCGGGATTTTGAGTTCGCGACCAAGTACGGCCTGGAAATACGCCGGGTCATTCAGCCGGTAGACGAGAAAGAAGACGGCGATCAACTGCCTTTTCTCTCGGAAGGCGGCGTGCTGGTGAACTCAGGCGAGTTCGATGGGCTGACCTGCGCCCAGGCTCAGCTGGAACTCCAGACGATCGCTCTTGGCAAGGGGTTTGGCGAGGCTGCCGTGACCTACCGCCTGAAGGACTGGGGCGTGAGCCGGCAGCGCTATTGGGGCACTCCGATCCCCATGGTTTATTGCGAGGCAAGGTGCGAGGGGGACGGCCCGATTCCGGTGCCCAACGACCAGTTGCCGGTCGTGTTGCCGCCGCAGATTGAGATTACCCAGCAGGGTGGTTCGCCGCTGAGCCGGGTGCCGGAGTTCCTGAATACCACCTGTCCCAAGTGCGGCGGGCCGGCCAAGCGCGAAACCGACACCATGGATACGTTTGTCGATTCGAGCTGGTACTTCTACCGCTATACAGACGCGAAGAACGCGAATGCGCCCTTCGACCCGGAGATCGCGCAGTATTGGTTTCCCATCGACCAGTACATTGGCGGCGTGGAGCACGCTATTCTGCATCTCATCTACTCGCGCTTCTGGACCAAGGTGATGCGCGACCTCGGGCTGATCAAGAACGGCGAGCCGGCGCAGCGTCTGTTTACGCAGGGCATGGTCATCAAAGACGGGGCCAAGATGTCCAAGTCGAAGGGCAATGTGGTCTCGCCCGATTTGATGGTGGGCCGCTACGGCGCAGACGCAACGCGCATGTATGCCCTGTTTGCCGCGCCGCCGGACCGCGATCTCGACTGGCAGGAAGACGGCGTGGCCGGGGTGAGCCGCTTTCTGGCCCGCGTGTGGCGGCTGGCGGCGAAATATGCGCCGGTGGCAAGGTCGGGGCGTGGCCAACAGGCGGATGCGCCGGCTGGGCTGTCGCTGAGGCTGCTGCGCAAGCTGCATCAGACCATCGCCAAAATCACGCTGGACTTTGAGGGCCGCTGGCACTTCAACACCTGCGTGGCGGCCATCATGGAACTGGTAAACGAGATTCAGGCTGCGGACGCGCAACTGGCGGCGGGCGAGGTTCCAGCTCCGGTTTTGCTGGAGTTGCTGCGCTCGCTGACGCTGCTGCTGGCGCCGTTTGCGCCCTATCTTGCGGCGGAGCTGTGGGAGCAGCTTGGCGAGGAGGGAGCAGTGCTGCGCGCGCCCTGGCCGGTGAGCAATTCCGCGCTGGCCAAAGAAGACGAACTCGAAATCCCCGTGCAGATCAACGGCAAGCTGGTATCCGTGGTGCGGGTGGCCGCCGATGCCGACGCCAAGACGATTGAAGCCGCGGCGCTCGCGGACGAGAAGGTGCAATCGCGGATTGCGGGAAAGACCGTGGTCAAAGTGATCGTGGTTCCCCGCAAGCTGGTGAATCTGGTGGTGAAGTAAAGTGGCCGCGCCGTTGCGCGGAACCCAGTCGCTGGTAGGGCAGATGGGCTGGGTCTTCGACCGGCCCTCACTCACGGCGCTTGAAGTGGCATGGCGCTGGGTCTTCGGCATTCCGTTTTTGATTGTCTGCTGGACGCAGGCGCAGCGGGTCCTCCAAGTACTCCCGCTGGAAACAGCCGGGCTCGACGCGATCAATCCGCAAAACCCCTGGGTGGCGGCGGTGCAACTGGACCACTCGCTGGGGCTTTATCAACCGCATGTGGCGGGTGTGCTGCGCTGGCTGCTGCCGGCGGCTGCGCTGGCCTGGGTAGTTGTCTCCGGATTGGGCCGCAGCCTGGTCTTCAAGCGCATGGGGGCGAATCGGGAACCGCGGCTGCCCTTTCGGCCCGTGCCGATGATAACGTTGCAGGCGGCGTGGCTGGCCTTCTTCGCCACAATCTGCTGGGGCTGGTGCTGCTCGATGGAGTGGGCTGCTGCCACACACATCGCCGCCGCTGGCGAGCCGGATTTGATCGGCTACTCGATGTGGGCGATCTTTCTCTCGCTGGGGTTCTTCACCGCGTGGGCGCTGCTGAGCTGGCCATTTGCAATCGCTCCGGTGCTGATGTTGCTCGAGGATTGCGGCCCCACTCAGGCGCTGGCGCGCAGCCTGCAGTTGGGCAAGCCATTCGCGAGCAAGCTGGTGGAGATCAATCTGGTGATGGGGATCGTGAAGTTGGCGCTCTTTGTGGTCGCGATGGTGCTGTCGGCCGCGCCCTTGCCCTTCAGCGATCAGCTCGGCTCCGACACCCTGCACTGGATCACCGCCGCGGCGGCGATCTTCTATCTGGTAGCCAGCGACTACTTTCAGGTGGTGCGGCTCAAGGGGTTTGTGGAGTTTTGGAAGATGTTTCGGGGCGGGGAGTTAGCGAGTTAGACAGATCCGGGCAATTCCCTTTAGGCTATGCCGGGATCGCCAGTCGCATCACCTGTGTGACTGGCTCCGGAATCGGCAGACCGTCTTCGCGCATTCCATCGATGTGCATCTCGATTCCCTCGCGCAGCAATTGCTCGGTCTGGGCGAAGGTCGCCGCGGCCACGCCCAACCCCGGCAAGTCCGGGGCGTACGCGCTCCAGCCATTCGATGTCTTCTCGAATACAGCCGCATATTCCTTCATTTCAAACCCGCCTGTTTGAGGATGTTGCCCAACGTTCCCTTGTCCATCTCTTGCGAAGGATGACCCGCCACAGTGACCCGGCCAACCTTGGCTGGATGCTTGAACTGACGATGGCTGCCCTTCTGCGCTACCTGATACCAGCCGTCTTCCTCGATCAGCTTCAGCACGTCGCGCACTTTCATGCAAGCAACTCAATCCTTGCTGCGATTATAGCGCCGATCGGAATTCTGGGGGCTGGACACTTAGCGATCCGCGCGGATGATCCCTTTGCAGGCCTGGGCCTCACGCCACTTCGCATCGGCCAGGACCACAGAGGTTTCAATCTGGCGTTCTGGGATAGTCCAGTATTTCTTGAGCAGGCGTTCCTTTTCCAACTGGTCGACCAATTGAAAGCCGTATCGCTGGTAAAAGCGAATCGCCCAGACCGCGTCCGCCCATGTGCCAACCAGCAGCGGACCGTTCGTCATTCCTTGCAAATGAGTGAGCAGGCGGCCGCCGATTCCTTGCTTCTGGCTGCCGGTGCGAACATAGGCGTGGCGGATGAGGGTCACGTCCTTTACCTGTTGCAGGCCCATCACGCCTGTCAGCGTTCCGGCCTCTTCCCAGCCCCAGAAGACAACGCCATCATCCATCTCGTGGCGCAGTTTCTCCTCGGACATATAAGGCTCCGCCCAGCGATCCGCCGGGATGATGCCCTTGTAGGCCTGTGCGCCGTCGTTGACAATGGCCCAAATCGGCTCGAAATCGCGCGCGTCACAGCATCGAATCATGAGCGGTTAGACTCCTCGTGCGGTCAAATGTTCGGTTGAGCAGGCCGCTTGGTGCGGCGAATCAGCCAATAGAGAAGGAGAAGCGCGCCGGGACCAGCCACTATAACGGCCCACGCATTGAAGACATCGCGACTGTTGTAGAATTTATTACTTCTATCTGGCAAACCGATCATCAACAGCGGATGAGCTGCGTCTGTCCCTTGGAGGACATTCTGTATTTGTACAATGACTCTTTGTTGCGAGCCGACCCTCGGTTGGTATTCTCCGATCGATACAGGGCCACTATTAATCTGGCCTTTATAGCTTCCTTGCTGGATCACGTTTCCAGTCTCGTCCACGATCTTCCAGTCCAGGTCCATCTGTGCTATTTGGGCCGGGTAATCATCCGTTGATATTTCAATTTCGTATTTCTCGCCCAAATCTGTTTTAAAGAAAGCGGATGCGTATTCGCCTCTCTTGAGCGGAAGCGGCAATCGCGCCGGAAACAGATTGTGTGCTTTGCGCCAAATGAACAAATCGATTGCAGGAGCCATGCCAACAACGATGAGCGAGCCGGCGACGATGGCTAGAGAATTCCTCCAAAGCCAACTGTTCACACTGCCTTCCCTTCAAACCGAGGTGCTTCCGGGCACACACGCCTGCTGACGTCCTCAGAATACCTTCATCCGGATCACGAGATACTTCTTGGGGTCTTCGCGGATGCTCTTCACTAACTGCTGGGTTTGATCCAGGGTCTGGTCGGCGTGATCGTAGAGGGAGCGGTTCTGGACCAACTGGCCAAGCGAGCCCTTGCCCTCGCCGGTGCCCTTGAGGATCGAGTCGAGGCGCGTCACGGTGTCGTCGAGCTTCTGCGCGAAGGCAGGGTCTTTGGCGATCTTGCCCGGGCTACCCTTACGGGTGCCCCACCCCCGGCGCGCCTGTGTTCTTGCGCCCAGGGTGGGATACCGCAATCCTCAATCGCAACGAACGAAATCACGCGGTCACAGACCTAGTTGCTCGGCGTAACGATCGGCTGCACGCTGCCGCAGTCCGCGCTCTTGAAGGCCGAGGTGGATTCCATCGACCATTCGATCGGCCTGCTGTTCGGCCCCATCGTCATGGTTCCGCTGAAGTGAACCTTGCTCCTCGTGTGCTCGCTGTCGATAAAGGTGGCTTCCACTGACCCGCTTCCAACCACCCTTCCCGTGCATGCCATGGTTGCCGACATGCCGGTGGGCCGAATCTGGATGCCCGTCATCTGGCAGTCGCCGCGCGTCTGTGGAGGCGGAGCGCCGTATTTGTCGATCTGCGCCTGCGTGACGCAAACCTGCATGGTGCGCGGGCCGCCGCCAAAGGGCGATCCGGGGGGCGCCTGCATTCCCGGAGGCATGGGCGACTGCTGCCAGGTCATTGTCGAGGTAATTTCCCATAGGCCGGCCTTCCGGGTGGTCTGCGCCCAGGCAATGACGGCCAAAGCGAAAAGGCAACAACCCAACGTGATCCAAACTCGGGTCTTAGGCATGATTTCTCCTGTCTGATCGCGCAGATAACCTTACCGCGCCATTTCAATTTACTGCAAAGAGGGAGGGGTGGGAAAGGGGAATCTGTCAGGCTCTTCGGGCAAGGGCTGTGCGTCCCAGCGCCAGCAGCGCGCCGGTCACGCGGCCGGCTGCGTGCCGGACGACGCTCTCTTCGCTGGCAAAGTCGCCGGCAATCACGCGCACGCCCAGAGCCTCAATGCGTGCGATGTCGGGGGCAACAGGCGATGCGTCCTCTGCCTCATAGCGGGCCAAAGTCTCCGGCGAAAAGGGCGCGGTGTTCACCAGCGCATAGTCGAAGACCGGTGCGCGGGTGTGCTCATAAATCCGCTCGATGTGCTCGGATGCGGTCAACCCCAGGCTCTCATTGGCTTGGGACATCAGGTTGCAGATGTAGACGCGCACGCCGCGAGCCTTGGCCAGCGCCGCGGGAATACCCTGCACCAGCAGATTGGCGATCAGCGAAGTATACAGCGAGCCCGGCCCCACGGTGATGAGATCGGCCCGCTCGATGGCCTCCAGCGTCTCCGGCAGCGGTGAAGCGTCCGGCGGGTCGAGCATCAGCTCGGCAATGCGCTTTTTGCTGGCGGTGATGCTGGTCTCGCCCCGCACCAGCGAGCCGTCGTCCATACGTGCAACCAGGGTAGTGTTGGCGGTCGTGACCGGATAAATGCGGCCGCGGGTGGCCAGAATCTTCGACGCCAGTTGAATGGCCTGGCCAAAGTCGCCGGTAATCTCAGTGAGCGCGGCAACAAACAGGTTGCCGAAGTTGTGCCCCTTGAGGGCATCGCCACCGCGAAAGCGATGGGCAAAGAGCCTTGCCAGCAGATCCTCTTCCTCGCTGAGCGCCACCATGCAGTTGCGCAGGTCGCCCGGAGGCAGCATGTTGAAGCCCTTGCGCAAGCGGCCGGAGGAACCTCCATCGTCGGTGACGCTGACCACGGCGGCCAAGTCGGCAATCAGGCCCTGCGCGGCGGAAGGATGGCTAGACCTCGTCACATGCCGGCGCAAGCCGCGCAGCAGCGTGGAGAGGCCGGTGCCGCCGCCAATAGCGACCACGCGCAAGGACTCGGTCGCAGGCGGTTCTCCGCTGTCTCTATCGCGCTGCTGAAACGAGTCCCGGCTGGAAGTCGTCGACTGGAGCCTGTTCGTCATTCACTCCCCGCCTGGGGCCACAGCTTGCCTTCCTTACGGAATCTCAGGGTAGAGCAACTCGGTAAAGCGAGGATCGTCCGCCATGCCTTGGAAGTCGTTATCGGCGCGGGCCTGAAGCCGGTTCTTGGGGTTCAGCTCGATGGCCCTGGCCAGATGGCTCAAGCAATCCTGTGAGCGCCCCGTGATCGAGTCAAGCAAGGCAAGCCCGTAAAGGGCATAGTCGGCCCCCGGATAACTGGCTAGGATCTCGCTGAACTGCTCGCGCGCCTCCTCGAAGTAGCCGGTATTCAACTGTGACACGGCGTAGTCGTAGTGCTCCTCGGGTGTGAGGAAGGTCAGCCTGGAACGCTCCAATTGCCGCTGGCAGGTTTGGATATACATCTTGCAACGTTCCTTGATCTCGGGCGGCGCGGTGGGGAGCAGCTTTTCAAAACCGGCAACCGCCTTCTCATACTTGCCTTGTTGAAGCAGTTGCACAGCGGCCTGATAGTGCTGAAAGAGAGGCCCCGTGCCCGTGGCTGTGTGACCGCCGCTCTTGGCAATCGGAGGAGGTGTTTTTTTGCGGCTTAGAGCCGCCGATCGTGCCTCTTGCATCATGTGTTTTCCGGGAGTGCGCCTTCCAGAGACCAGATTCAAGCCGAACAACCGCCGGCTTGGAGCCAACATTTGGAATTCGCACCGCTAGGCCATCTTTATACGCATAACCCCGCCTTCCGTCAATGGGCAGGCCTGAAGGGACGGCCTAAGCAAGCGGATCAATGAGAGTTTTCCGGTAGATGGCGGGGTTGAGAGACGGGTCGTTGTACATCTTCAACTGGCGATAAAGCTTGAACCGCCGCGTCCCGGCCAGGGTCTCCGCCCACAGCGCATCCAGGCAGTCGGCCAGGTCGGTGCGCTGCTGTTCCAGAATGGCCAGCCGCTCGCGATTGCGCTCGGCGTGGCCCGCCGGCGCGTCATCGCGCCCTGCCTCTTCCTGCGTGTGGTATATCTTCAGCGCCATTATTGAGAGGCGATCGACAATCAAGCCGGGCGACTCTGAATGCAGCGAAGCAGCGGGATCGGGCAAGCTCTGTGTCTCAAGCCATCCGAGCAGCGCCCGGTCCAGTTCCTCGGCCAGGTCGTTGCGGCGCTGATTGGTCTGGTCAACGCGGCGCTTTACCCCGGCGAGTTCAGCGTCGCTTGCGCCGGGTGCGCGAGCCAGGTCCTCGATGTGCCACAGGTCGAAGTTTGCCCGATGCTGGCGGGCGACCAATGCCTGCCAATCCGTCGGCGCGGTTCCGTCCCCATCTCCTGGCGCCTCATGCCATGCGCGGGTCCGTTCGTCGTGCAGGGCGACAATCTCGTTGGCTGAAAGCATTCCGATTTATCCTTTATGCAGGGCGGCATAGGCGTCGGGCTGCCGCTTGCGCTCGCAACGTCTATGGTAGAACGATCGTATCCGTGGGTCCATGCCGGCGGCATGCCCGTCGCCCGCGCCGCAGTCGCGTCTCCAACTCGTCGATTAGTAGCTCATCGCCAATTCCGCAGCCGCCACGCGCCAAACGCCAAATTCGATCTCTGGCCGATCGGGATGCCTGACTTCCACTTCACCAAAGATCAGTCGTGGAGAGGCAGGGTAATAACGAGGCGCGCTCCGCCGCTCTCACGATTGCCAGCCGCGACCGCGCCGCCGTGGGCACGCGCCACCGCATCGACAAAGGCGAGGCCAAGCCCGTGGCCATTCGAGTCTTTGCCTTTTACCCTGCGCTCAAACAAATGAGGCAATACCTCAGGATCGAAGCCTGGCCCATCGTCTTCCACGATGAGCGAGGCACAGTCGTCCTCAACGGTGAGTTTCAGACTGACCGTGCGAGCAGCCGGCAAGTGCTTCAGCTCGTTGTCAAAGAGATTGGCAATCATTCTATGGAGCAGAGCCGCATCGGCCTCAACTCTGCGTGGGCCGCTGCTTTGCAACCCGATCCGCAGACCTTTCTCCGACATCGACGGCTCGTAGAGATCGATCATGATCCGGAGCAGTTCATCGAGATCCAACTCACTTCGATTGAGCCGGAGCGCATCCGCCTTGGCCTCGGCCACATCCAGAGACTTGTTTAGAAAGTCGGTCAGGCGATCCAATTCTTCGATAACGGAAACGATGGGCTCGGCCTGGTCGCCGTGCGAACCGGTCGATAACGACATCTCCAGTTTGCCGCGGATCGCAGTCAAGGGACTGCGCAAATCGTGCGCCAGAGAATCCGTAATGGTATGCAATTGATGCATCGAGTTCTCGATGCGATCAAGCATGCGGTTCAGAGTCAGGGCGAGGTTCCCGACTTCGTCGCTTCGTTCCGTGGTCGGCACCCTTGCGCTCAGATCGGAATGGCCTATTCTCGATGCGGCCTCGGTAATCCCCCGCACGTGACTCAACATGCGGCGGGTAGTAAAGAAGACGATGCC
>Ga0302278_10001233_pt1 | contig 32104 bp, 29 predicted proteins | sample III_Bog_N3_2_FD_194543 | JGI IMG/M metagenome (GOLD analysis project Ga0302278, IMG submission 194543) | Peat permafrost microbial communities from Stordalen Mire near Abisko, Sweden - III_Bog_N3_2 | ecosystem: Environmental > Terrestrial > Soil > Wetlands > Peat | place: Sweden: Abisko... | reverse complement strand
TCGTTTTCTCCTCCCCTTGCTTCGCAAGGGATGCACCTTTCTCGCCTTCTCTTTCGCGTGCTGCTTCTTTTTACTGTGTTCCGTTGTCGTCCATCAACTGCGCCAGCGGCTCCATCGCCGCCGGAACCTGCCGCGAAACATCGCTATCTACGGCCGCCAGCAGATTGTCGTCTTGGCCGCGGGCGCTGTCCTGGCTGCGGGCGCTATCCTCATTGCCGACGCCGACTTTTCGAACCGTGGCCGCCGGGGCTTTCTGGTCGGATTGCGCGCTCACCGGCTGCGCGCTGGTTGGCTGCGCGGTCGCCCGCCCGGCCGCCGCCCGCTGCTCCGCCGCCTTTTGCGCAGCTAGCTTGGCCAACTGCTGCCTGTGATAGATTTCATGCCCTGCGACCGTCAGACTGCCCGCCGCCAGCAAGCATCCCAGCGCCCAACCTGCCGCCATCCGCCAGCTGTGCCGCACGGCCAACTTCGCCGCCGTCCGGGGCCGGCTTCCGGCCGCATCAGTCGACACCGCGTAACTCCAGGCATCCACGCTGGACTTGAAGTGTTTCAGCGCCTGCTCCAGTTCCATATCCATCTGGGGGCTTTCTCCCGCCATATTCTGCTCCCGGTTCATCGTGTTCCTCTCAACTCCGCGCGCACTCGGCCCACGGCCCGCGATAGGTGCGCTTTCACCGTGCCCTCGCTCAGTCCGGTGGCGGCTGCAATTTCGCTCAACTCCCGCTCTTCCACGTAGCGCAGCAGGAATACCGTTCGCTGCCGCTCGCTCAGGCCTTTCACAGCCTGCCAAACCTGCGCCACCTGCTCTTTCGCCAGAATCTGCTGCTCTGCACTGCGTTCCCCGTTGGGCAGCCATTCGCTCGCTTCGTCCAGATCTACGGCGTTGGTCCTGGTCTGCCGCCAGAACTGCATCCGGCGGTTACGCCAGTAGTCCTTCTGCAGGTTGATGGCAATCCGCATCAGCCAGGTCATCGCGCTAGAGTCGCCGCGGAAATGACTCCAATTCCGGTGCGCTTTCAGGAAGCATTCCTGAGTGAGCGTCTCTGCCAGGTCCACGTCGCGCAACGACGCCAGCAGAAACCGGAAGATTTGCGGCCGGTGACTCTCCACGATCCGGGCAAATTCCTGCGCAGCAATGTCTTCCGCCGAGTCCGCGGATAACGGCTCCAATGCTGTGCCGGCTGCCATCACTTTGGTAGACGCCCCCCTGCCGCGCAAGTTTACAGCCCTCCCCATTCATTTTCGCGCCGATTCCGCGCCCAGTATAGGCGGGGGGCGGCGGTTGGGCGCGTTCAAGACGCCGCTTTTCAAGGATTGTGGGCACTCCGGGCGTCCCCCGGCACACTTGGCGATGGCAACGATATAATTTGGGCGTCAACCAAAGCACTTAGAAAGAGAATCGGAGATTAAAATGATTTCGCGCCGACAGTTCGTGAACGGCCTAGCCGCGGGTATGGCGGGCTCGGCATTTGCCTCTACCGCCAAAAGCTATGCGCAGATCCTCGGCGCCAACGACCGCCTGAACTTCGCCATCAACGGCCTCAACGGCCGAGGCTATGCGCATCTCTCGGCGCTCAAGGCCAATAGCAAGACTGCCCGCGTTGCCTACGTCTGCGACGTCGACTCCGGTATCCTGGCCAGGTTTGCAGCCAAGGCGGAGCAGGTGCTTGGCTACGCGCCAAAAGCCGAGGGCGATTTCCGTCGCATGCTCGAATCGAAAGATGTCGACGTCATCACCGTAGCCACGCCCGACCACTGGCACACTCCCATGGCTGTGCTCGGCCTGAAGGCGGCCAAGCACGTGTATGTAGAAAAGCCCTCCAGTCAGAATCCCCGTGAGGGCGAGCTCCTGGTGGCTGCCCAGAAGAAATACGGCAAGCTCGTCCAGGTCGGCGATCAGCAGCGCTCGGCGGATTACACCATCAAAATGATCCAGAAGATCCACGACGGGTACATTGGCGATGCCTACATGGCCAAAGCCTGGTACGCCAATACGCGAGGCGCCACGTTTTATGGCAAGCCGGGTCCCGCTCCTGCCACCCTCAATTGGGACTTGTGGCAGGGCCCCGCGCCACGCAGCGAGTACAGGGAGAATATTCATCCTTACAACTGGCACTGGTTGCGCCGCTACGGAACCGGCGAAACCCTCAACAACGGAACCCATGAAGTGGACGTATGCCGCTGGGCGCTCAACGCCGAATTTCCCCACGCCGTCACTGCCTCAGGAGGCAACTACAACTTCAAGGACGACTGGGAATTCTACGATACGCTCATCACCAATTTCGAATACGAGGGCAAGACTCTCTCCTGGGAAGGCCGCAGCCGCCAGGGCATGCGGCTCTACGAGCGTGACCGCGGCTCGGTCGTCTACGGGACCAAAGGATCGGTGGTCATCGACCGCGGCGGCTACGATGTCTACGACTGGAAGGGCAAGCAGATTGACACGTACCGCACCGGCACCCATACCGAGACCGCGGACACCATCGGCGCCGATAACATGACCGACGCCCACTTCGCCAACCTCATTGCGGCCATTCGCGGCGAGGCGAAGCTCAATTCGCCGATTCCCGTCGCTAATGTCACCGTTACCATGCTTCTGCTCTCGAACATCGCCTGGTTCGTCAATCGCAAGCTGAACATTGATCCCGAAAACGCGCACATCCTCGACGATCCCGAAGCCATGAAGTACTGGGGCCGGACTTACGAAAAGGGATGGGCAGTGACGGTGTAAAAGTCGGCGGCACGATGAATCCAACTCGGCCGTCTTTTATCGCAGACGCGCACAACGGTTGCCCTGTGTACACATTTGTGTATAGAATGGGATTAGGCAGTGCCCGTAAGAGAGCTCGAATTCGAGTGGGACGAAGCCAAAGCCAGAAGCAATTTGCTCAAGCACAAGGTTTCGTTCCTGACGGCGGCGGCGATCTTCGCGAATGAAAGACTGGAGCGAATCGACGATCGCAAAGACTACGGCGAAACTCGATGGATCGGGCTCGGCAGAGTGGATGCCGAGGTTTACCGCATTGTTTATTCGTGGCGCTCTGACTTCCGTGTTCGCATCATCAGCGCCCAGAAAGCGAACAGAGATGAAAAGAAAACCTACTATCGCCAAGTATTCTCTGAGCGAGGTCCAGGATCTGCGGATGCGCGGTAAGGATCCAATCCACTCCAACGCGCCGGAAGCTGCGTCGTTGGGCGAGGAATTTTGGAAATCGGCTCGCGTTGTCATGCCAACGGGCAAGACCTCCGTGCATTTGCGCCTCGACAGCGATGTTGTCGATTGGTTCAAGGCGCGGGGCAAAGGACACCTCACCCGAATGAACGCCGTCCTCCGGGCCTACGTCAATGCACAAGAGCGTTGCGCGTAAGCGGGCCACTGCATTCCCGTCCCGTGCCCCATTCGTTCACTCGATTCTTGGGCCAATGGATGGGATGGCACGAACGCTCTTGGAACAAATTCGTGCAGTCGTAGAAGCTGAAAGCTCAGGAGAGCTATCTTGGGAATCGCAACCAACCAACTACCCGCCGCGCAAGCCGGAACCCTCACCCTGGGTGGCGACCTGACGGTGAACCGCATGGGTTTCGGCGCCATGCGGATCACCGGCAAGGGAATCTGGGGCCCTCCCGCCGACGTTCCCGGCGCCCTGGCCACGCTGCGCCGCGCCGTCGAGCTGGGCGTAAATTTCATTGACACGGCCGACTCCTACGGCCCCGATGTCTCAGAGGAACTCATCGCCGAGGCTCTGTGGCCGTACCCCGCAGGCCTCGTGATTGCCACCAAGGCGGGCTGGGTGCGCCACGGTCCGGGCGTCTGGCAGCACAACGCCGCGCCTGCGCACATTGAGCAGGCCATCGAAGGCAGCCTGAAACGCCTGCGCCTTGAGCGCATCGACCTGTACCAACTCCACGTCCCCGACCCCGCCGTCTCCTTCGATGCATCCATGGAAGCCCTGGCGCGGCTCCAGCAGCAGGGCAAGATCCGCCACATCGGGCTCTCGAACGTCACCCTCGAGCACATACATCGCGCGCAAAAAATCGTTCCCATCGTGAGCGTGCAAAATCGCTACAGCTTCTCCGATCGCGAGTGGGATTTTGTGCTCGACGATTGCGCGGCCAACGGCATTGCCTTCCTGCCCTGGGGGCCCATGGCGCAGGGGCGCAAAGCCAACGATGTGGTCGAAAAGATTGCCGCCGCCCGCCAGGTCTCTACGGCCGTTGTTTCTCTTGCGTGGCTCTTACGCCGCTCACCGGTGGTTCTGCCCATCCCCGGCACCAGCAACGCGAAGCATCTCGAAGAGAATGTGAGCGCCGCGGGCTTCCGGCTGAGCGATGGGGAGTTTGCCGAACTTGCCGCCGTGGTCCCGGAGCCTTATTGGTTGCGCGCCTGAGAGTGTTCGAACGGTGCTCCTAACCACAAGATCTCTCCTGTATTGAAGACGCACACTGCCGGCCTGTCTCCGTTTCACGCTTCATTACGAAAGTCTCGGAATCCTCTAATTCTCCTTCAAGCGGCAGATGCGCGCGCCGATAGCGAAAGTGTACTCACACCAACTTTGTTTCTCTTTGGATGGTGATATGCGACTTCGCGTAGTGTGTTCATTGGCAATTCTCGCTGCATTCTCCGGGTGCGGGAACCCGGCTGCATTTACGTCCAACTCGACTCCCGCTGTCGTTACCCGCTCCTATAACGGAACAGCATCGGTGGGCGATTTTCTCACCATCACCCTCAACACAACCGCGCTGACCATCACCTACAACAACCTCTCCAACGGCGACACCGGCACGTTTCCGTACTCGGTCAACGCCAATGGCAGCTACACACTCAACGATCCGAACGGGAATCTGCTTTCGGCATACGAAATTCCGGGGTACGCGCTGTTGATTCAGGCTGCCAAGGTGGGACCAAACCACAACACAGCGGCACTGATTACGGCGGTCGAGAGCGGTCCCATCTCGTTGAGCACCTTCTCCGGGAACAGCTATAACTACATATCGTTCCGCACTGCAGCGGGCGGGCTGGAAATCGGCACAGTGAACATTGCAGGGACCACCGGCACGAACTCCTCGTACTGGCCTTATGGCTCCTTCAACCAGAACTCCGGCGGCGCATTCAACAGCGGCACACTGGACTTCAGTCAGATGACAGAGGGTTCATCCGGAACATATATCTACGGGCCGGATGGGGGCGGCGGTACCGGCGACGACTACATCTTCGGTACAGCGAGTGGATTCTTCATTGTGGATACGCCCAACGGGTCGATCATCGGCCTGCCGAAGGCAGCAAGCTCGGCCTTCGATCCGAGTGTGGCGGGAACCTATAGCGGCATCTTCTACACAAAGGCCAATGCACAGACGGGCAACAACAATGTGGAGACAGGCACAGCCTCGACGAGTCAGGCTACGATTGTCGTGACTGCCGCGGCCAACATTACTGTCACCGATTCGTCGGGCAACACGATCATCAACGCAACGTTGACTCCGGTCGCCAATTCCAGCTTTTTATATGGCAGCGCGGGTCAACTGACGGACCCTTGTAACGGATTGTTTGCCTTCCGCGCTGTGACCGGCACTTATGAGCACGATGTCTTTGTCACCTTCGTGGGCAACTCGGTGGTCTTTTCGAAATTCAGCGCCAACCTGCCTTGGACAGGGTCCAGCGGTTACAGCTATTGGTACGGAGTGGGATTGAAATAGAAAGAGCAGCAGGCTCCAGTTGGCAGGCCCGTCTTGCGCCCCTACGGCGCGGACGGGCTTCGCCGTTGTTTCTGGAGCTGCTCATGCGTTTCAGTCCGGGTCGTTGGCCAAGGTTGACGGTTTAATCTATTTGCAGACACGCTATGCTCCTCGAATCCCTTCGCGAACAAGTGCTACACGCCAATCAGGAAATCGCCCGCCGCGGCCTCGCGCCCCACACCTTCGGCAACGCCAGCGGGATCGACCGTTTTGGCGCCAGGCCCCTCGTTGTCATCAAGCCGAGCGGCGTCGATTACTCGAGCCTCAAGGCCGCCGACCTCGTGGTCACCGATCTCGACGGCAACATCGTCGAGGGATCCCTGCGGCCGTCAAGCGATCTCGATACCCATACTCTGCTTTATCGCGAATTTCCGCAGATCGGCGGCATAGTCCACACCCACTCTGAGTTCGCGACATCGTGGGCGCAGGCTGGCCGCGCCATTCCCTGTCTGGGCACCACCCACGCCGACTACTTCCACGGCCGTGTTCCCGTCACCGCGCCTCTCGCGGAAGAAGAAGTCACCGTCGAAGACTACGTCCGCAACACCGGGGCAGTCATCGTTCGGCTCTTTCACTCTGAAAATCTCGATCCCGTCGCCGTCCCCGGCGTTCTGGTTGCCGGCCATGCGCCCTTTACGTGGGGCAGAACTCCCGCCGAAGCCGTGGAAAACGCCGACGTCCTTGAATACATCGCCAGGCTGGCCTTCCGCAGCGTGCTGCTGGGAGCTCCCGAGTCTGGCATTCCGCACTACGTGAAAGAGCACCACTACCTTCGCAAGCACGGCCCGAAGGCCACCTACGGCCAGCGCTGAGCCGGTATCTCTGCTCCGAACTCGGGGCGGAATTCCGCTGCATTTCGGAGAGAAATCTCCCCTCGCAGGGCTCGTGTTCTAACTCCGCTAGCGCCGCTAACCCCGCCAACTCCGCTATCTTTTCGGCAATAACCTGCTGGATATGAGCAATCTACCATTTATCATAGGGATATCTCTTTCTCGGGAGGCCACCTCCGGGTTTTTCAAGCTGGTGGCGTGATTTAGCGCACAGTTTTGTGACGTTCGACGGAACTTTGAGTCCATATCATGCGTAGATTCAAACGATTGGCCATCGGTAACCAGGCCATCGACGCGCCTCCCCTGCGTGGCAACTCACGTGCAAGGATTCATGGTGTAGGAACCCTCCCTCGTATGGACAAAAGCCTCCTCAATCGCGTGCAGGCTACGTTGCTGGCCCTGGCGACTGCGGCTTTGTTCGTGCTGGCTGTCTTTAACCTTCTACAGGAGCGCGATTTTCAGCAGCCCACGGACGGCGTCTGGTGGCACGAGGCGCACGGCGGGTTAATCGCCGACCGCGTGCTGCCCGCCATGCCCGGCCAGCAGGCCTTCATCCAGGTCAACGACCTGTTGACAGCGGTAAACGACGTTCCCGTCACCACAGTCGCCGATTTGGAGCGAGCGCTCTACGCCGCCGGCCCCTACGTCCAGGTTCGCTACAGCATCACTCGCGACGGCATTCCCATCGACACGCCGGTGCAGGTGATTCCTGTGCCCGCCGACCACGACCTGCAATATGGCTTGCGCATCATCGGGCTGATCTATCTCATCATCGGCTTCTATGTTCTCTTCCGGCGCTGGGGTGCGCCCCGCGCTACGCATTTTTATCTCTTCTGCCTGGTTTCATTCGCGCTCTACGCACTCAAGTACACCGGCGATTTCCATCTGCTCGACTGGACGGTCTTCTGGACCAACGTGGTTGCCGAAGCTTTGCAGCCGGCGTTGTTTCTCCACTTCGCGCTGAGCTTTCCCGAGGAGCGCCTCAAGAAACTTCGCCGTCGCTGGCTATTGCCGCTGGTTTACGCGCCCGGCGCCGGGCTGCTGGCATTGTGGATCTGGTCGGTGGGTACCCGTGAAGCGACCAAACTCCTGCTCGACCGCCTGGACCAGATCGCCACCGGCTACCTCGCCCTGTTCTACATCCTGGCGGCATTGTTGTTCCTGCGCAGCTACAGCCGCGCCACCACGCCGCTGCTGCGCCAGCAGTTGAAATGGGTCACGCGGGGAACGCTGCTCGCGGTGTTGCCATTCACGTTCTTTTACGCGGTTCCGTACCTGCTGCAACTCAATCCGCCGTACTTGCTGACCAATCTCGCTGGCCTGTCGCTGGTGTTTTTGCCGCTCACGTTCGCCTGGGCCATTGTGCGCTACCGCCTGATGGACACGGACCTGATCTTCAAGCGCGGCGTGGCGTACACGCTGGCCACGGGCGTGATTCTCAGCGGCTACTTCGGCACCATCGTTCTCATTCCCCTCTGGGTCCATAACAGCCTGCCGGAATGGGCCCGCGAGTGGGGCCTTGCCATTTCCTTCGTTTGCGCAGCGGCCGCCTTCGAGCCGCTCAAGCGCAGGTTCCAATCCTGGGTCGATCGCGCCTTTGACCGCCATCGCTACGATTACCGCAAGGCCCTGGTCGAGTTCGGCCGCGGGCTCAGCTCCGAGACCGACTTGCAGGCGCTGCTGCATGCCATCGTGGAGCAATTGCCGCGCACGCTCCTAGTGGCCCGCGTGGCCATCTTCCTGTCCGGCGAATCGGACGGCCTGCGCCTGGCGGCCTCGCATGGACTCCCCGAGGAATTCGGTTCCAAGGGTGAAAGCGCGGAGCGCCTCGATCTCGGTTTCCTCCATTTCGACGGCGCCACAGATCACTCGCACATCTTTCTTGAGAACGCGCAGCAGGCCCTGCATCTGCCTCCGGAACAGCAGCGCACCGCAGCCCTGCTCGACCTGAACTACTATCTCCCTTGCCGCGTGGCCGAGTCGCCCTCCGGCGAAGGCAACGGCAAGGCGCTCCGCGCTCCCGGCTTTCGTATGTTTGCCCAGCCACAAAATGCCGGGGGCCGCACCATCGCCGTCATCGGCCTAGGCCGCACCCTGGGCGGCGACTTTCTGTCCAGCGAAGATGTCGAGCTGCTGGAATCCCTTGCCAGCTACATCGGCATCGCTTTGCAGAACGCCAGCCTCTACGCCCGCCTCGAGGAAAAGATCGTCGAGTTCGAGCGCCTCAAGGAGTTCAACGAGAATATTGTCGAGTCCATCAACGTGGGCATCTTCGCCATCGACCTCGACGACCGCATCGAAAGCTGGAACGCGCAGATGGAAGCCATGTACGCGCTCAGCCGCGCCGAGGTCCTCGGCCAGGCACTGGGTTCGGTTTTTCCGTCGGAGTTCATTGAAGCGCTGGAGGGCTTCCGCAGCGAACAGGGCGTGCACCACCTGTACAAGTTCCGCCTGACCACCCGCGCCGGCGAACTGCGCATCGCCAACATTGCTATTGCGCCATTGCTCTCCCGCGACTTCGTGCCCGTAGGCCGCATCGTCCTCGTCGACGACATCACCGAGCGTGTGGCTCTTGAAACCCAGCTCGCGCAAGCCGACAAGCTGAGTTCCATCGGCCTGCTCGCCGCCGGCGTGGCGCATGAGATCAACACCCCGCTGGCTGTCATCTCCTCGTATGCGCAGATGCTTTCCAAGCAATTACGCAGCGACGCGCACGCCGATGATCGCCTGGGGCCCGTGCTCGACAAGATCACGCAGCAGAGCTTCCGTGCCGCAGAGATCGCCAACGGGCTGCTGAATTTTTCGCGCACCTCCACCACTGAGTTCCGCGCCACAAACCTGAACCAGGTGATTCGCGACACGCTCTCGTTGCTCGAGCATCAGTTCAAGACCGCGCAGGTTCTCCTCGATCTCGATCTTGCCGAGGAGCTTCCGCCCATTCACGGCAACCCCGGTAAATTGCAGCAGGTCTTCCTTAATCTGCTCCTCAACGCCAAGGAGGCCATGCCCGGCGGCGGCCGCCTGCGCGTGGCCACGCTCCTCAACGGCCAGGTGGAGGCGGTGATTTCCGACTCCGGTTCCGGCATCGCGCCCGAGCACCTCAAGCGCATCTACGATCCCTTCTTCACCACCAAGAACACACCCGGCGACAGGCGGGGCACCGGTCTGGGCCTCGCGGTCAGTTACGGCATCATCCAGGAACATGCCGGGAAAATTCATGTGGAGAGCGCGGTTGGCGCCGGCACAACCTTTCACCTTGAGTTTCCCCTGTTGAGGAATTCTGTTCATGCCTGAGCCCGGTACCGAGGAAAGACTGACCTTGAACGCATCCGATTCGGCGGCTAATAGCGGTAGTTTTCCCGCGGCCACCATCCTTGTGGTCGACGACGAGGCTGGTATTCGCGAGTCGCTCGAGGTGCTCCTCGGTTTCGAGAACTATGTTGTGAAAACCGCGGCCAATGGCGAGGAGGGGCTGAACTTCCTCGATCGCGAGACCTTCGATCTCATGCTTCTCGATCTGGCGTTGCCCGGCCAAAGCGGCATCGAGCTGCTGCCGCAATTCAAAGAGCGCCAGCCCGATCTGCCCATCATCATGATTACGGCCTACGGCACCGTCGACAACGTGGTTGAGGCAATTCGCGCGGGCGCGGAAAATTTCATTCAGAAGCCCTGGGACAACGAGAAGCTGCTTGCCGACATTCGCTCGGCTGTGGCCCGCCATCGCGCCGAGGAGGAAAACCTTCAGCTCAAGCGCACCCTCAAGCAGCGCTACAGCTTCTCGAACATCGTGGGTAAAAGCGAGTGCATGCTGCGCGTCTTCGACCTCGTGGCGCAGGTGGCGCCCAGCCGGTCGACGATTCTGATTCAGGGCGAGAGCGGCACGGGCAAGGAGGTCATCGCCAAGGCTATCCACGCCAACTCGCCGCGCCGCGACAAGCCCTTCGTGCCCATCAACACCGGCGCCATGCCGTCGGAGCTGCTCGAGTCCACGCTCTTTGGCCACGTGAAAGGCGCCTTTACCTCCGCGATCGCCTCGAAGAAAGGCCTGTTTGAAGTGGCCAACGGGGGCACGCTCTTCCTGGACGAGATCGCGACCATGGGCATGGACATACAGGCCAAGATTTTGCGCGTGCTTCAGGACCGCCGCTTCATGCACCTGGGGGGGATTCAGGAGATTCAGGTGGACGTGCGCATCCTGGCCGCCACCAACGTCGATCTGCGCCAGGCAGTGCGCGATGGCCATTTCCGGGAAGACCTTTTTTACCGCCTCAACGTCATTACCGTGGACCTGCCGCCGTTGCGCGCGCGCCGCGAAGACATTCCGCTGCTCGCCCAGCACTTTCTCGACATCTACTCAAGCGAGAACAGCCTTGCCGTGCGCAAGCTCTCCACCGACGCCATGCGCGCGCTCATCGATTACGACTGGCCGGGCAACGTCCGCGAGCTCGAGAACGCCATCGAACGCGGCGTCGTGCTCTCGTCCGGCCCGGTCATCGGCGCCGACCTGCTCCCCGGCCACATCACCGGCCGCAGCTTTCAGGACGCGCTCCTCGAGCACAATCCCAACTCCTCGCTCTTCGACATTCTCGAGGTCATCGAGCGCCGCATCATCATCGAGAAACTCGAGCGCTGCAACTGGAACCAGACCGACGCCGCCGAGCAGTTCCGCGTTCCGCTCTCTACGCTCAACCAGAAGATCAAGCGGTTGAACATCGAGATCCGGAAAAAGGGCAGGGAATAGAGAACAATGTAGCGCCGTGTATGACAGCGTCGGCTTTGTCAACGCTCATTTTCTGCGTGTTTATTGAAAAACATGGCAGGGATCTCCTGTGGTGAGGATTTGGGTGTCAAGGGCGCCGCACTTGGCGTTCATCTTGACCCTTGACACCCAAATCCTCACCTTCACAATTGGCTTGGGTTGAATCTCAGGTTCTTTCTGAGATTCAACCCATTATTGAAAAACCGTCCTGCGGTTGCGAAACCACCCAAGCCCGCACTTTGCGTTGAATCATTTTTCGATGGCAACCCAATTGGTTCCACCAGCCATGTATTCGGTCCGGTACCACACCATGATTACTTGTTCAAACTCTCTCCAACATCGAGAGAGGCGGGGCGTCCAATCAGCCTCTCGGCCCTGAGGCCACGGCGCTACACGGACTGCCCCGCATGCGAACCGCGCTCCATCACCTTGCCGTAGTCCTCGCCGGAGCGCAACATCCAATACAACCGAACCGCCAGCTTGTGCGCGATGGCCACCTTGGCCACCCCGTGATGCTTGTTCATCGACAGCCGCACATACTGCCGATGCCAGCTCGGATCATGCCGTTGCGCATGAACCGCGGCCTCCACCAGCAGCCAGCGCACCAGCACGCTGCCCTGCTTGCTGACCTGCCCCAGGCGCCGCGTATTTCCGCTCGACTCCTCGGCCGGGATCAGGCCCAGATAGCTTCCCACCTGCTTGCCCCGCGGAAACCGCCTCCAGTCCCCGATGGTCAACACATAGGCCAGAGAAACCATCGGCCCCACGCCCGGATGAGTCATCAGCAGCCGGGCCTCCTGGTTGTCTTCGGCGGCATCGTGCACCGCCTCGTCCAAAGGACGGATGCGCTCGTCCAACTCGTCCAGCAGACCCAGAAGATCGGCCCGCCGGTGCGCATACCAGCCTGGCAGCGGCAGCGCCTCGATCTGGCTGCGGCGCTTGGGCGACCACACCCGGGGACTCAATAACCCTTCGTTCTTGGCTATCGCGTCCAACTGGTTCTTGATCCGGGTGCGCATCCGCACCAGGCGGCAACGATGGAGCAGCAACTGCCGCACATGGTCGTTCTCCACCGAAGGCTGCCAGACAACCGGGAAACGATCTTCCACCAGCATGCTCAAAATGTGCCTGGCGTCCCGCTTGTCGGTCTTCTGCCGGCGTGGGCAGGCGGCACGGATCGCCGTCGCGTCCCCCAGCAGAAACTCGTGACTCAGCTCCTCCATCAGATGCCGGAACCAACGAAAGTTCCCCGTTGCCTCCGCACCAATGCGCACCGACCTACCGGCCAAAGAGCGGTAAAACCGCTCCGCTTCCTCCGGATGGCTCAAGCGGCGCTCGCCGTACTCGCCCGTCTCCTGGTCGACAAAGGCGATCTGTTGAAACCGCGGATGAAAATCACATCCTATAATCATCATGCTCGGCTCCTTTCCTCCCGAGCTCGTGGTCGTTTCGCAGCAACCAGTCTACTCAGGTCGGAGGAGCCGACGCTGTCATGTAATCAGTCTCCAGACCGGGGTGGGAGACCGGCTGTAGTGCGGGCATTCTCGCCCGCACATTGCCCGTACCTCAGGCCGGTTGAATCATTCCCTGAGGTAAACTGATCGCATTGCACTGCGAACGAACCCACCAACTACGTATGAGCTACTACCTCTTCAAATCCGAGTCCGGCGTCTATTCCTTCGACGATCTGCTGCGCGACGGCGAAACCGTATGGGACGGCGTGACGAATCCCACTGCGGTAAAAAATCTGCGCGAGATGAAGCCAGGAGCGAAGTGGATTTTCTACCACACGGGCGACGAGCGCACAGCGGTCGGCACGGGAACCGTCGTGAGCGTGGACGCAACCGATCCCAAAGTTCCCATCGTGCGCGTCAAAGCGGGCAAGCGCCTGAAGCATCCCAAGACTCTCGCCCAGATCAAGGCAGAAAAACTCTTCAAGACCTCGCCGCTGCTCACCATCGGCCGCCTTTCCGTGGTCCCGCTGACTAAAGAGCAATGGGAGTGGTTTGTGGCGTGAGCCCGACTTGCCTTTTTGCCTAATTACCGGATATATTACTGGATATAAGGCGGGACGGCGTCATGGGCAGCACCTCGCAAGCACGCGCAGTAGATAGTTATCGCAAGCGCCTGAACCGGCGCGGCATGGCGCGGTTTGAGGTGTTGGGCCTGAAGAAGGACCGGGATTTAGTGCGTTCCGTGGCCAAGCGGCTCGCCGAGAACAGTCCGGAGGCAGAAGAGCTTCGCGCCGCTGTTCAGGAAAAAATCGTGCCCGACACTCGCAAGAAGGGCGGCATCTACGAAGCACTGCGCCGCTGGCCCATCGCAGATCTAAACCTGAAGCGTCCGTTCGTGAAGCCGCGAAAGATCGACTTGTGAGCCGCTATCTGCTTGACACCAATATCCTGAGCAACCCCACCAAGCCCGCGCCGTCGCAGCAATTGAAATCCTGGGTGGACCAACAGGCCGACGAGGATTTGTATATTGGATCGCTGAGTGTGGCAGAAATCTGGCGCGGCGTGCAGTCATTGCCGGCCGGCCGGAAGCGCGCAGAGTTGGAGCACTGGTTCGCTGGGCCCAACGGGCCTCAGTCGGTGTTTGCTGGGCGGATTCTTCCTTTCGATGAAGAAGCAGGACTGATCTGGGGACGCATTATGGCGGAGGGAGCAAGAGTTGGGCGACCGCGAAGCCCGCTCGACATGGTCCTGGCTGCCATCGCCGAAGCCAACGACTGCATCCTGGTGACGGACAACGAGAAACACTTCGCAGGCCTGAAGTTCATCAACCCGATGCGGCCGGTAGGCTGAGTTTGTTGCTCTCCCAATCCCCAGAATCGGGATTTGGGACGACCGGCCCTCCAGCGGATCATGCGGGTCAGAGGTGCGAAGCGAGAGATAAGGCGATTGGAATCACAATCAGCACGCTGATGACGATTACAGTTATTCGCGCGCGCCGGAAGTCACTGTCGTCGGCTTGGATTTTGCCAAATTTTACCCACCAGCGAATCGCAAGAAACGGTACTGCAACCAGCAGAAAGTAGTACCCGACAATTCCGAGCAAACCCATAAACGGAATAAACATGACGCCGATGAAGACCAGAACCGAGAATGCCGCTGTTCTCAAGAAACTGGCGTCGCTGCAAGCCTGATTGACCCGAGCCATCTTTTCTGCGGCCACTTGAGCGGCGACCGGATCGACGGGCGACAAGCAAAAGCGGCAAGTCGTCGCAGAGGCATCGATGGTTTGCCTGCATACCGGACATTCAAAGATGCCGAGGTTTTCTTTAGCGGCTGTGAGGCTCAGGCTGTTTCCCATGCACCATCCTCGCTTGGCAATCCTATTGGCTACTCCCTATTCCCTATGCCCTGTCTTTTAGCCACGCCTTCGTATTCAGCATCTGCCGGTTATCCAGCGACCACACTTTGCCAGTGAGCTCATCCGGCGCTCGGCCTTCGCGTGCCGACTTCTCAAACTCCTGCGCCACGGCCTGCATCTTGGCGTCCAGATCGTCGAGGAAATTCAGCACCAGCGCCTCGGGAATCATGGGCAACTTAGGCGAGCCGAATTCGAGCTTGCCGTGATGCGACAAGATCATGTGCAGCACCAGGGTACGAAGCCGATCGGGAAAATCGGGCAGTGCGGCGATGGTTTTCTCCACCAGGTCCACGCCCATTTGGATATGCCCCAAGAGCACTCCTTCGACGGTGTAGTCGAAGCCGGTCTCCCACTCGAGCTCGCGAATTTTTCCGATGTCGTGCAAAATCACGCCGGTCACGAGTAAGTCACGATCAAGCAGCGGATAGTGCGCAGCCACGCGGTCGGCCAGTCCCAGCAGGCTCACCACATGTTCCAGCAATCCGCCCAGCCACGCATGATGCAGTTGCCGCGCCGCCGGCGCTTCGCGATACGCCTGCGCAAGTTCCGTGTCGGCAAGCAGCGCATGGAGCAGCCGCTGCAGGTCGGCATTTGCCAGGCTCTCGACGCTGGCCTCAAGCTGGCGCCACAGTGCGCCCACGTCCTGGCTGGTGGCGGGCAGCATGTCCAGTTTGTCGGCCTCGCCCGCCTGCGCCTTGCGCAGTTGGTCCACCTTCATCTGCGCGCGATCCTCGTAGCGCGAGATGCTGCCGCGCACCTTCACCATGTCGCCACGATTGAAATCTTTAGCAATGCGCGGATCGCCCAGCTCCCACACGCGCGCCTCGATGGGCCCGGTCTTGTCGCCGAGCGTCAGGTGCAGGTAAGGCTTGCCTTGTTTCGTTGTTCGCTGCTGCCTGGTCAGAACCAGGAAGAAGCCGTCGAAGAGCTTTCCCTCGTCGAAGCCCATGAGATCGGAAACATAAATGTCTTTCATTCTGCCGAGAAGATTAACGCAATTAGCTCAACTCGCCAAACTGCTGCCATCACGCCACGCGGACGAATCCGCGAGGCTCACATCATAGCCCCCGAAACACAGCGGGCCTGGGAGCATCTCCCAGGCCCGTGCCGTCAAGCAGTTGAGATTTGAAAACTACTGTTGCGGTTGCTGAGCTGGTTGCGGCGCGGGCGCAACCTGCGCGGGTGCGGGCGCGGGCGCTCCCGGCACCGGCGGAATCGGCGTAGGTTGCTGCACCGGCTTCGGCCCATTGTCGGTCTGGTTTTTCTTCTGCTGCGACATGCGTGTCTTCTCGGCAGTCGTCTCAGAGGCCTTTTTCTTCTTCTTGCTCTGCGGTGTGGTCCCGCTCAGCCCCAAAGGAGCTGACTGCGTCTGGCGATCGGCCACTTCCGCGGCATCCGGCGGCGCAGGCGCCAGCGCATCGCCCGGCGCACCGCTGCCCTTTAGCTTCTTGGGCTCGCGCGCACGAGCGCTGTATCGCGTCTTCTTGGTGGGCGCCGTCGGTTCCAGCGGATTGGCCGGCTGCTCCGCGACGGAAGCCGTCTCTGGAGGCAGCGCCCCGGCGTTTTCTGTGGACGAATTCGTCGATGCCGTGGGCAGGGTTGCGCGCGGCGCCTGGCCGTAACGAATCTTCTCTCTCTTGCCGGGCTTTTCCGTGCCTTGTTCGCCCTTCTTGCCCTTCTTTGTCGAAGCGGGTGTTGCCGCTGGCGTCGTTGCTGGCGTTGTCGCCGGCTCCGCACTCTCATCCGCGGCTGGAGCCGCCGGAGCCGCTCCCGATTTCTGCCGGAAGGTGCGCGTGCTTTCGCGGAACCGCGTCCTCTCAACCTTGGCCTTTTTCTTTGGCGCGGGTGGCACGTAGGCGCTGAATGCAATGCTGGGATGCAGTTCGCCGTAGGTGGCGCCGGAATCTGTATACCCCGGATTGATCAGGATGAAAGCCTCATCGCGCATCTTGCTCAGATAATCGCGGATCGCCGGTTCCATCCGGCTCATGTAGTAGGCTTCTTCCACATCCTGCGTCACATCCTTGAAAGGCCGTGGTCCGCCCGGGATGTGCTGCACGACTTTCAGGATGATATAGCCCTGCCGCGTGAGGATGGGATCGCTGTATTGGCCGGAGTTCAGGTTGAAGGTCTGATCCTCGAGCAGCTTGCCCAGTTGGCCGCGCTTGTATTGGCCCAGGTCGCCGCCTTCCGACGCCGTGGGACCGTCGCTGAAGCTCTTCGCCAGTTGCGAAAAATCGCCGCCGGCGTGCAGCCGGGCTTCGATATCGTCGGCCTTGGCCTTGGCCGCAGCCACTTTAGCGGGATCGTCGCCGCCGCCCGTCGAGATCAGGATCTCGCCCAGCCGCTCACTCTCCGGTTGCGCGTAATCCTGCTTGTGCGCTTCGTAGTAGCGCTCCACCTCGCCGGGCGTCATCTGGATGTGTTCGCCAACCTCCTGCCGCATCACTGCCTGCGTGATGATCTGGTTACGGATGTTGGCTTTGAAGTCCTCGAACGAGACACCTTGTTCCCTGGCTGCCTTCTCCAGGTCGTCAATGGTCTCCAGGTTGTATTGCTTGCGAATCTCGTCAAGTTTCTTGATCAGCTCGGTCTCGCCGGTAATGCTCAGCTCTTTGCCTTTGGAGAGCCACAGTTGTTGGTCGATCAGGTCGCGGAGCAGGTCCTTGTGCGCTGCGGAGATCTCCTGCATCGTCTCTTGATGCTGCCGGCCCACCTGGTCCATATCGGCCATGGCGCGCTCGTAGTCCGATCTGGTGATGATCTGATCGTTCACGCGGGCAATAATGCCCTCGGCCACGACTCCGCCATAGGGGCTGGCCGGCTCGTTGGCCTGGGCGCGCGCCAGGGGGTTACCCGCGAGCAGCCCCGCGACCAGCCCCCCGGCCAGAATTGTGCCGAGCGCGAAAGACGCGATTTTGCGAAGAAGTCTTGGAGTCATAGTTTGGGCAACCGGCTGAGCGGCTGATTTAAGGTTTTCTGCCACCTGATACATAGACGCCATTGTAAATGCCAAGGCAGCAGGAACGCGATTTTCCAGGGCCGCCGCGACGACTTTGGCTGCGGGTTGCCCCATCCTTTCCGCGTCTTTTGCGGAAAGGGTGGGAGGCCAACTCCGCTCGGGTGCCCCGTGCCCTTGCATTTGGGGACCCGCGAAGGCACGCCAACACCGCCAACACCGCTAACACCGCCAACTCCGCTGGCCTCGCCGCTACCAGACTCCGCGTCCAGCGCGTCTAATAAGGCGGTGCTATACTTTAGCCCAAGACGGCTCTGCGGGCGTTCCGCGAGCGGTTCTTGCATCTCCCTGGCCTTGCCGGTATGGGCAAGGTCAATTTTTATCGAGCGTGCATCCTGTAACTTACAGAATTCGCTCCCGGTAGATGTGATCTCCGCCCTGCGCGCCTGCCTCATCCGCCGTCTGGAGGTTTGGTTTGTCAATGACCCCCCGCGCCCGCCGTGCGCTCTTCGCTCTCGCTGTGTTCTTCACCGTCTGTGCCGTTGCCGGAACCGTTCTGGAACGCCGCGTGGGCGCGCAAGCCTCGCAGGACGAGAGCCAGCTCCGCGACAGCCTAAAGACCTTTACCGATGTTTACACTCTGGTAGAGCAGAACTACGCCGAGCCCATCACCGGCGACAAGGCCGATGACGCCATCTACGACGGCGCTATTCCCGGCATGTTGCAGGTGCTCGATCCCCACTCGCACTTTTACGATCCCAAATCCTACGCCCGCCTGCGCGAAGATCAGCGCGGCCATTACTACGGCGTGGGCATGGTCATCCAGCAACAGAATGACGAGGGCAAGACCAAGGTCTTCGTGGTCACGCCCTATGAGGACACGCCCTCCTTCCGCGCCGGCATTCATCCCGGCGACCAGATCGTTGCGGTCGATGGCAAATCCACCGACGGCTGGACCTCGGACCAGGTGGCGAAAGCGCTCAAGGGCCCCAAGGGAACGCAGGTGGAAGTCACCACGCTTCGCTACGGCCAATCCAAGCCGCTGGTCTTCGATCTCATTCGCGACGAGATTCCCCATCCCTCCGTCGATCTGAAGTATGAAATTCGTCCCGGCATCGGCTACATCCATCTCACGCAGTTCCAGGAAACCACCGGCGACGAGATGGAGGAGGCCATCAACGGCTTCAGCAACCTCAAGGGCCTGGTTCTGGATTTGCGTGAGAACCCGGGTGGCCTGTTGAACCAGGCTGTCGACGTCTGCGACCATCTGCTGACCAAGGGCCAGACCATCGTGACGCAGCGCGGCCGCGCCTACTCCGACGTCAACTATACGGCGACCCACGGCAACGGCGGCAAGACCTTTCCCATCGTGGTGCTGGTCAATCGCGACACCGCATCGGCCGCTGAGATCGTCTCCGGCGCGTTGCAGGATCACGACCGCGCCCTCATCGTGGGCGAAACCACCTTTGGCAAGGGCCTGGTGCAGACCGTCTACAACCTCAGCGAGAACACCGGTCTGGCGCTGACGACGTATCACTACTACACACCTTCCGGCCGCCTCATTCAGCGCAACTACGAAGGCGTTTCGCTCTACGACTATTACAACCACGCCGGCGCACTGGCGCCCGACTCCTCGAATCGCGAGGTCAAGCTGACTGACTCAGGGCGCACCGTCTATGGCGGCGGAGGCATCACTCCCGACGAAAAAATCGAGACGCCGAAGACCAACCGCTTCCAGGACGAGCTGAGCTACAAGGATGTCTTCTTCAAGTTCGCGCCCATCTACGTGGCGACGCACACGGTCGACAAGAACTTCCAGGCCGACGACGCGGTAATGGTCGAGTTCAAGAAGTTCCTCACCACTCAGGGAGTCGACTGGACCGAAGCCGACGTCAGCGGCGCTTCCGACTGGATCAAGGCGCGCATCAAAAAGGACATCGTTACGATTCAGTCCGGCCAACTCGCTGGCCTGCGCGTGATTTACGACTCGGATCCAGAGGTCCAGAAGGCGCTCACCTACATGCCGGAAGCACAAGCTCTCGAAGACAGCGCCCACAAGGTTCTGGCGGAAAAAGCGCAGGCCCGCAGCACCGCGCCGCAGGGCGTACCCGCGCAGCCTTGAAGCGCAACATCGACTACCTGCTGAAAAGACCATGCCGCGGAGGCTGTTACGAAACACTTGAAGTGGATCGGTTGAAATGAGAAGATGCCCTCGCGGGAGCGGGGGCATTACTTTTTATGGGCTATATCCAAGGGGGGGCGCAGCCAGGGAACACTTTTTCCAGTGGTTTTGGACGATCTGGTGGCTGCCGATCATGTGTGACGTGTTATCGACGCGTTCGTGGATGGATTGGGGATTGCGGAGTTGGGTTTCGACCGTGCAGAAGCGGCAGAAACGGGGCGGCCTGGCTACGATCCGCGCGATCTTCTGAAGCTATATCTTTATGGATATTTGAACCAGCTCCGCTCCTCGCGGCGTCTGGAGGCTGAGTGCCATCGCAACGTGGAGTTGATGTGGCTGCTGGGGCGGCTTTATCCAGACCATAAGTCGATCGCTGAATTCCGGCGGATGCACCGCGATGCCATCACTGCTGTGGGAGCGGAACTGGTGCGGTTCGCACGCTCCTGCGGTCTGATCCGTGGTGAATGGATCGCGATAGACGGCACTAAATTCCGCGCCGTGGCCAGCGCTGATAGTGTGCGGGAGCGGCAGGCACTTGAGAAGTATCTGGAGAGCATGGAGAAGGCCGACGAGGAGCAACAGGCCCGCATCGACCCATCCGCGGTGCAAGCAGCGCAGGAGAAGTTGCGCCAGCATCCTGAACCAGAGGCGCGCTTCATGCCCGTCGCAGGTACGAAGGCTCGGGCCTACAACGTGCAGACTGCGTTGGATGCCGAGCATGCGCTGATCGTGGCCCATGCGATCACTCTGAATGCGGGTGACGGCGACTGCCTTGAACCCATGGCCGAAGGCGCGCGCAAGGCCTTGGGCTCAACTGAGCCCATCAACATCCTCGCCGACAAAGGTTATTCCAATGGCGAACAAGCCAGCCGCTGCGAAGAAGCTGGCATGGTCCCGCATGTGCCGTCGCGCCGCGGGATAAACAATCTGGGCGACGGTTCCTTGTTGGACCGCAGCGCTTTCCTCTATCGGTCCGAGACCGACAACTTCCTCTGTCCCCAAGGCAAGGAACTGAAATGGAAGCAGCTGTCCCGAAAGGACCGCGCCGTTTATTACCAGGCCGATGCAAACGACTGTGGAAACTGTGCGATGAAACGCCGCTGCACCCAGGCCCCGCAACGCTCCGTGACACGCCATCTTTATGACGAAGTTCTGAATCGTATGCAGCAGCGTGCGACGCTCGACAGGATGCGGCTGCGAAGATGTACGGTCGAGCATCCCTTCGCCACGCTCAAATACCAGATCTTCGGCCACCCGCGTTTCCTGCTGCGAGGACTGCATGGATCAAAGACTGAAATCAGCCTCGCAGTGATGGCATACAACCTCAAACGCATGATCAAAGTGCTCGGTGCCGAGCACCTGACGCAGGTCCTCAACCCTGCGTGAGGGGAAAATCACGCCAAAGCAACCGCATCTGCCCAAATACACAAAAAGGCGCCCCCTCACGGGAGCGCCTTCGTGCCTATGACCCTGACTGGGCAGTGTTTCGTAACAGCCTCTTTCGGGTGGCGGTTCTGCAATTGGGTAGAGTTTTTTGTGCGTGCAGGCGAGGGGCTGAGGTTGGCGCTCCTCCGGGCCTCAAGAACTCCGACTCGATGCGCACCTTTTCGTGCGGAGTGGCCTGGTGGCGGATCGCGCGCTACGGCGCGCAATTGTCGGCTTGCTCGTCCTCGCGCCATCTCCCGCTCACGCCTTGGCCGATTCCGTCTCCTGCAGGGTCTTCTCCAGCTCTTTTTCGAGCGTGATCCCGAGATAATCGTTGATGGTCTTGGTCGAAGTTCCCATCGCGTGCGCGATCGTGCTCACGCTCTCGCCCTGTTTATACAGCAACTTGGCCTGCGCCGCGGCCGACAGCTTCACGGAGTCTTCCTCCGATGAAGTCTGCGTCACTTGCCGTGCCTGCTGCGCAGATTGCTGCAACTGTTGCGCAGAGTCGGTCGAGTAAAGCGACGAACTGGAAAATGAATCCTGGCTCAACAGCGATACGGATCCCATACCGCACCTCCATGTCAGCGTGAAGCTGCGCTCGCAGCGCTGGCCCGCGCAAGTCTGGAGCGGTTTCGATTGCCCCAACATGAGACAGTATCGGCGGCGCAGTGCACAACTTTAGGACGAGCTGGGAGTTTTTAGGACGTGCTGGGAATTGCTGAATGACGGCGTGGGCCGCCGGGGCCGAGTTTTGTGCAGGTTCGGCCCGAACCGGCCAATCATAACCGCTATCTATGGCGCGGCCGGTGGCGCTGCCGGCGAAACGCCGTGCGTTCCGGCGACAGTTTACGCCGAAGCGCTGACGACGGATCCCGAGGAAAGGCTGCTGAGGAAACTGTTCATGGCGTTCTGCGCCGCGTCGATGTCGCCCGATTTCAGATCCGAGCCAATCTGGGCGAGCAGCTTGGTGAAGGAAGAGGCGGCGGAAGAGGCGGATGAGCCGCTCGAACCGGAAGAGCTGGTGGAGCTGGAGGTTGACGATGAAGAGCTCGACGAACTGTCTTGCGAGTCGAGCAGGCTGGTCAAGGAGTTGTATGCCGACTGCGCCCCTTTCAGATCCCCGGAGCTGATCGAGCTGAACAGGTCCATCATGTCCTGGCCCAGGCCGGAGCTGGTGGAAGAGCCCGAGCCAGAGTCCGACGAGAACCCCATGGGCGGCGGCCCGCTGGGAGCCGAATTCTCGAAGGTCGTCAGTGCACTCTGTGCAGCCGAGATGTTGTTGCTGCTGAGGGCCGAGGAGACGCTCGAGAGAAAGGTGCTGAGCGGATTGCTGGAGCTGGAACTGGAGGTTGAGCTTGAGCTTGAGCTTGAACCAGAACTCGACGAGGAATTCGACTGCGACATCTGCTCAATCTGGCTCAGGTAACTCTGCGCCTTCGACGTGTCGCCGGACTGAATGGCAGACATAAGGTTGGAGAGGGCCGACTGGAACGAGTGGGCGCTTGAGTTCGAAGAAGTGGCAGACGAGGACGAACTGGTACTGGAAAGTTCGCTCAGAAGAGAACTGCTGTCTTGCAATCCCGAAATCAACATGCCGGGGGTTCCTTTCCTTTGAGATGAGCGTTGCCTCCCCTGCGGCGGGGCCATCGGCTCTACGTTAGCTCAGGAGAAGGATGACTTGAAGACAATTGTGCGAGAAGCATCGACGCCGATCCCGGAAGGGGAACTCGATGCGTGGGTTTTCCCAAATGATCCGTGCGGAAACATAGCGGCGTGCCCCAGCGGCTTACGCGGGCTCTGGGAACGGAACCGGCTTTGGCGCTGAACTATTTTGCCTGCATCTCTTTGAGCACCACGACAATGCCCAGCGCGAGAAGCACGCTGATGAGCGCAAACAGGAACACGCTGGAGTAGCCGAAGAGGCCGATGATGGCGCCGGCGATGGGGCCGACAAGGAAGAAGGAGACGTCGGCAAAGGCGGTGAAGACGCCGAGCGCGGTGCCGCGATTGAATTCGGGAACGCGCTTTACCGCCTCCACACCGATGGCAGGAAAAACCAGCGAGAGGCCCAATCCGCCAATGGCCGCGCCCGCCATAGCCATCCACGGCGCAACGGCCTGCCACAGCAGAACCATGCCCACAGCTTCAGTCAAAAGCGAAACGATAGCCACGGGATAACCGCCATAGCGGCTGATGGTCCTGACAAAAAAGAGGCGTACAAAGACGAACCCGACCCCGAAGGCTGTGAGGCACAGCGCCGCGCCGTTCCAGTGCCGATGATGGTAGAACAGGGTGACGAAGGTAGCCAGAACGCTGTAGCTCACGCCGCCCAGCGCCAGTCCCATGCCGTGCGGAGCCACGCGGCCCAGCACATGCGCAAAGGGAAGATGCTCGCCGGGTTCGACGGGAACGGGGTCTTTGTGCCAGGCGAAGGCAAAACTCACCGCGCCAATGAGGATGGTGAGCACGCCGATGGAGGCCAGTCCAAAATACTGGTCGAGCACCACGCCCAGCGGCGCAGCCAGCGCCATGCCGCCGTAGGTACTAATGCCGTTCATGCCGATGACCTTGGCAGTGTGCTCCTGGCCGGCGGCCGTGATGCCCCACAGCGTAGCTCCTGTCGACCCCAGGCTTTCGCCCACGCCCAGCACCAGGCGGCTGGCGATGAGCACCGTAAAGCTGAGCCAATGCACCTCCGACAAGACTGCCGCGCCAACCAGAAGCGCGCCACTGGCGGTGCAGCAGGCCATGCCCCAAAGCACGGAAACCTTGGCGCCCATGTGATCGGAGATGCGGCCCGCCCAGGGACGGCTGGCGAGAGTTGCGATGTATTGGATGCTGATGGCCAACCCGGCCAGCACCGCACTGTAGCCCATGCGCAGATGCACAAAGGGCGGCAGAACCGCGAGCGGCAATCCGATGGAGACGTAGCAGATGAATGTGAAGTAGACGTAACCAGCGATATGCCGCGAGTGGCTCTTGAGCGCATCCGGAGATGGAACCGTGATGTGAGCGGGTGCAGAAGTAGTCATCGCGTGGGCTGAAACTACGGATAAAACCGTATGTTTCCAGTATAGCGAAGTGGTAGAACCACTGCATTAAGGGCCATATTCTGCGCGCCGGTGCACACGGTGCCGCGCAGCCATGCGGCCTCTACTACCGCCCGGGCTTCATCGCCCACAGAATCCCATTCCTGATGATCCCGTAGAGCAGCGGATTCGCGTAGTCTTCCTTGTTGTGGCCAAGCGCCAGGTAGAACTCGCGCCCGCCGTCGAATTCCTGGTACCACGCCAGCGGCAAATCGACTGGGAATTTGGTTACATCGATCGTCATCGGCTCCGTAGCAAGTTTTGTCCGGTCCGTCACCAAGACCGGATGGATACCAGGGCTCAAGTGGTCGAGAAAGTAGCACTCGTCGGTCCATGTAAACTCGGCGGGCACTCCTTTCACTGCGGCGAAGTCGGGATCGACGACGCGAACCGTGAACGGCTGCTGATGCGGATGAGCCACGAATTTGCCACCCAGCACAGACCAGAAGTAAGGCCAATCCCGCTCCGATCCCGAAGCCGAGTGGAGGCCCACGAATCCGCCACCGGCTTCGATGTAGTGCTTGAAGGCGTCGCGCTGCGCATCGTCGCTGAAGGCCTGGTTGTTGCTGTTGGCAAACACCAGCGCGGCGTACTGGCGCAGGTTGCCGTCTGTGAAAACGCCCGGGTCGTCCGAGGCATCAACAATGAATCCCGACTCCTGGCCCATCTTGCGAATCGCCGCCACGCTGGCGGCGATGTTGTCGTGCACATAGCCTTTGCCGTCTGGAGTGTAGTTGCGCGTGTAGACCAGAATGCGGGGCTGCGGCGCGATTTGCGCCGCGAGAGACGAGAGCAGCCACGATGCCCCGGAGATGCAGATCACGAGGGCGGCGATTCGCGAAAAACGGAGAGAAAAGCGCATGCGTACTCCTCAACAAAAATCCGTTCCAAGCCTAAACGGTCAGCCGTGCTTCCGGCGAGTCGCTCCAATTCAATAGACTGGAACTATGGCCGCATTTCACATAGAGCACTTCGGTTGCAGGGCGGCCCGCGCCGATGGCGAGGCCATCGCAGGAAATCTGCGCGCGATGAGCGAGCTTGAGCCCTTGGCTGCCGATGTAGTCATCGTGAATACGTGCAGCGTGACGGCGGAGGCCGATCGTGCCGCGCGCGCGTTCATCCGCCGCGCGCACCGCCAGAATCCCTCGGCCAGAATTGTGGTCACCGGATGCTATGCGCAGCGCGCACCCCAGGAACTGGCCGCGATGGCGGGCGTGGCCGCGGTGGTGGGCAACAGCCACAAAGCGCTGGCGCCGGAAATCATCCGGAATTTGACACGCGAATCGGAGTGCGGAACGGAGCAGGCGGCGACCCAGCCCCAGCGACTGCTGCCGGTAGCGTCATTGCTTACGGCGTGCGCCGCGCAGGCACCAATCTGGGCCGACGACCGCTTCGCACACTCCTTCATTGAGGACGTGCACTGGGGCGACACGCAGCCCGCACCAGGCGCGCAGACGCGGCCCAACCTGAAGATTCAGGAGGGTTGCGGCAACCGCTGCACGTTTTGCGTCATCCCCCTGACTCGGGGTCCCTCCAAAAGTCTGCCCCAGGCAGTGGTCATGCGCCGGGTGGAAGATTTTGTTGCCGCAGGCGGCAAGGAGTTGGTGCTCTCCGGCATCAACCTTGGCCGCTGGGGAAGAGATTTTGAAGGATTGAGCCGTGAAACGTTCCCGGAACTGGTGCGCTCCATTCTGGAGCAGACCGCATTGCCGCGGCTGCGCTTGAGTTCGATTGAGCCCATGGATTGGGACGATGCATTGATCGTGCTGATGCGCGAATTCGGTGGCACGCGATTGGCGCGGCATGCGCACCTCCCGCTGCAATCAGGCTCGGATGCGGTTTTGCGCCGCATGCATCGGCGCTATCGCCCCTGGCACTATGCCGGAAAGGTTCAGGCGCTGCTCGGCGCCGCGGGGCCCGACCTCACCCTCGGTGCCGACGTGATGGTAGGTTTTCCGGGCGAGACAGACGCCGAATTTGAGGAAACTCTCGCTTTTATCCGCGCACTACCCTTCGGCTACCTGCACCTGTTTCCGTTTTCAGCGCGACCGGGCACGGCATTGCATGCAGCAGCCAAATTAGCGTCTGCGGTAATGGCACAGCGCATGGCGGCTTTGCGAGCGCTTGCCGCCGAGAAGAGCGAAGCCCACCGGAGGCGTTTTGTCGGGCGCGAACTCGAAGCCATCACGCTGCGCACGCCACCAGCCCTCGCCCGCCGCGGATCGACAACCGCATTGACCGAGAACTTTCTTCCTGTAGAGCTCGAGGGCTGCCTGTCTGCCAATCGGCTCGTGCGGGTGCAAATCACCGGCCTTTCTAGCGAGAGCACTCTTCTGGCCACGGCCCTCCCGTAAAATCAAACAGCCTTCTCTGGACGGCATAATCGCATTCGTACAAGGAATGACCACTGATGCAGAGAATCAGATTCCCATGGGCGTGGCTTGGCATATGGATGGCGGCGGCAACCATCGTTTCTGGTGCACTTGCCCCCGCGCAAAAGCCGCAGCCGCTTAAGACGCAGAACGTCATTCTGGTGATGGTCGATGGCATGCGCTGGCAGGAGGTCTTCCGCGGAGCCGATCCAGCCTTGCTGCCGATTCCCGGTCCCGAATGGGTGGGAAAACCGGAAGACGTGACTGCGGCTGCGGAGGCGCATTACGGCCAGGCCACCGCAGACGAGAGGCGCAAGGCGCTGATGCCGTTTCTGTGGAGCGTGGTGGCTTCTCAAGGCCAGATTTTTGGAAATCGCGACCTGGGTTCGGACTCCCATGTCATTAATGGGCTGGACTTCAGCTATCCGGGATATAGCGAAACCCTGACCGGATTTGCCGATCCCCGCATCAATTCCAATGAGGACCTGCCCAACCCGAATGCAACCGTCTTTGAGTGGCTCAACGCCAAGCCGGAGTTCGCGGGCAAAGTCGCGGCCTTTGGCGCATGGGCGGTCTTCAATGGCATCTTCAATCGCGAGCGGTGCGGATTTCCCGTGAATGCAGGCTACGATCCATTCACCGCCATTCCGCCCACGCCGGAACTGAACCTGCTGAACACACTCAAGGCCGAAACCGTGCGCATATGGCCGGGTGAGCCCTTCGATCCCATCCCATTTCACACCGCGATCGAATACTTGAAAGTTAAACATCCGCGCCTGCTCTTCATCGGATTGGGCGAAACCGATGAATGGGCCCACAAGCTCGATTACCCCGCTTACCTGGACGCAGCCCACCTTGCCGACCAGTATGTGCGCGAACTCTGGGAACTGGTGCAGTCGATGCCGCAATACAGGGGCACGACAACGCTGATTATTTTGCCGGACCATGGACGCGGCGATGGCACGGATTGGAACACTCACGGCGTGAAGCACCCAGGCTCGGAGCAGACCTGGATGGCGTTTCTCGGTCCCGACACGCCGGCCCTGGGAGAGCGCAGGGCTGGGACGGTGGTGACTGAAAGCCAGATTGCCGCAACATTAGCGGCCCTTTTGGGGCAGGACTATCACGCGGCCGTCCCTCAGTCGGGCTTGGCAATTCAGGATGTGCTGGGTAAATAGGCTTGGGAAATGCGCCTGGGAAATGGGCTCGCCAGGCTCATGCGATCCGTCGACCGGCCGGAGTCCGCCGTCCATTTCAGGCAAAGCCAATGTTATACTCAGTTTGCACTTGTACCATTGCGGCTCGTGGCACACCCTGCCTCGGCCCGCACGGCGCAACACTCGGAGGAGTACCATCGCATTCGATAAACGAGCAGCAAAGAACTTTATCCGCATCAACGACCGGATTCGCGCCCGCGAAGTCCGTGTGATCGACGAAAACGGCGAACAATTAGGAATTCTCGCGCCCTTTGAAGCATTGAAAATCGCACGTGAGCGCGGCCTCGACCTGGTTGAAGTTTCTCCCACCGCCGTACCGCCCGTCTGCCGCATTCAGGATTACGGCCGCTTCCTCTACGAGAAAGAAAAGAGCGAACGCGCCGCGCGCAAGAAGCAAAAGGTCATCACCCTCAAGGAAGTCAAGTTCTCCGTCACCGTGGACGAGCACGACTACCAGACCAAGAAAAACCAGGCGGTCCGCTTCCTGGGCGATGGCGACAAGGTGAAGGCGAGCCTGCGCTTCCGCGGCCGCCAGATGGCGCACCGCGAGCTCGGCTACAAAATCATCAACCGGCTGATCCAGGACATTGGCGATGCCGGGGTGGTGGAGTTCATGCCGCGCATGGAGGGCACGGTCCTGCATGCCATTCTTGCCCCGGCGCGCAAGGAAGTGGTGAAGCCGAAGGCCGCGCCCGCCGCACAGGCGTAGTGTCTCGAGTCTGAAGTTCGCATCATAATGATCTGTCATCCTGAGCGAAGTTTGGTACGCGTTTTTTGCGCCAAACGCAGTCGAAAAACCTGCGGTTGCTCTTGCCTTTGCTGTTGCTTGTGACGGCCATGCGACCCGAGCATCCTCGATCCGGATCCGAAAATTCCTCCCCGGCCTTTTGCATATAATTACGCTGCTTTGGCCCACAATCTAGTTATGTGCAGCCAGAACCATCCCCCGTCCAAGTGTCAGGGTTATCGCCGGTTCAAAGTGCCGGAGGTCCGCCCGGTCCGTACCCCGGTCTGTACCCCCCTATAGAATCTGTACCCCCACCCCCCTATAGAGATGGAAATGAATTAAATAAAGAAAAAGGTCAAAAACGGGCTGTGAAACTGTGGAGCGCGGAACCTGTTAAGAATCAGCATATTACAGACAAAACCGCGCAACCCCACAGAAGCTGTGAAACTGTGGAGCCTCCTAAAATAATCCAAATCAACGACTTGCGCGAGGGCTCGCGCTGCGCCACTGAAACTGTGAAGGGTCTTTGGGAAACAGCTAAAGCGAAACCAGAGTTACTGCATAGCAGCGGCCTGGATTCCGCACCACGGCAGTGACGCCGATTCTTGATAGCACGAATTTCAAAATGGTAATATCGGTTCATTCCTGATCTCGTCAATTCCGGCCTGACAAGCACCACGGAGACCTATCGCACCCCGCAGTGGCGCGTGCTGCGGCACCTGTTCGACGACGCTCCCGCCAACCTGCGCGGCAAAGTTATTGGCATTTACGGAATCCTGTTCACATTCAACGCGGCCGCGTGGCTGTGGGCGATTGTGGCGTTTCGCCATTATCCGTTGCTGCTGGGCACGGCGCTGCTCGCCTACAGTTTCGGCCTGCGCCACGCGGTAGACGCCGATCATATTGCGGCCATCGACAACGTAACCCGCAAGCTGATGCAGGAAGGCAAGCGTCCGGTTGGGATCGGCTTCATGTTTTCGCTTGGCCACTCCACAGTAGTGGTGCTGGGCTCGGCAGCCATCGCCGCCACTGCGCTTGCCCTGCAGCATCGCATGGACGGAGCGCGCGTTGTAGGTGGCGTGATCGGCACACTGGTCTCCGCGCTTTTCCTGTTCGGCATCGCCGCGGTCAACATCGTGGTACTGACCTCCATCTATCGCGCTTTCGTCCGCGTGCGCAACGGCGCGCGCTATGTTGACGAGGATTTCGACATGTTGCTGGCCAGCCGTGGTTTCCTTTCGCGACTGTTCCGGCCCATGTTCGCCATGATCCGGCGCAGTTGGCACATGTATCCACTGGGCCTGCTCTTCGGGCTGGGCTTCGACACCGCGACCGAGATCGGGCTACTGGGCATCTCCGCGGCCGAAGCGTCAAAGGGACTGCCATTGTGGTCGATCATGGCGTTCCCGGCGCTGTTCGCTGCAGGTATGTCGTTGATCGACACCACCGACAACATCTTGATGCTGGGAGCTTACGGCTGGGCCTTCATCAAGCCGGTGCGCAAACTCTACTACAACATGACGATCACATTTGTCTCGGTGGTAGTGGCGCTGGTGGTCGGCGGCATCGAGGCTCTGGGCCTGCTCGCCGGCGAGTTTCACTGGAACGGCCTATTCTGGAACGCGGTGCTGAAACTCAACGGCAACTTCGGCGTCCTGGGCTACTTCATCATCGGCATCTTTGCGCTGAGCTGGGTCCTCTCCATCGCCATTTACAAATGGCGGCGCTTCGACGAGCTCGAATTCGGCGACTGAGTGGGCGCGGACTCGCCTGGCGCGAATCAGAGCTTGCTGTGGCTGCCGTCGCACATGGGCGGGTTGGCCGTGTGCTTGCACCCACAAAAATAGACCGTCTTGGACTCGGTTGCCTCATATTTCACAGGCGTGAATTCGGTGCCCTTGTGGCTTCCATCGCAAAACGGCTGGTTGGCGCTGCGTCCGCAAGCGCACCAGAAGTAGGCTTTCCCTGCTTCGACGGCGACGGGATAAGGGCTTTTCTGGGCAATGACTGGCTCGGGCATGATGATGGCTCCTGGCAAAGAAATGAAAACGTCCTGATCAGAACTATATCCGATGGATCATCGGCAGGTTCAAGCGGCGGTGAGAAGCGAATTACTGCGGCAACGCCGTGGTCCCCGCGATGTGAAGAGTGACTGCGGGCATGTTCGACGACGGCTGTCCGCCGGCAACGGAGATGGCATAATCTCCCGGCAGAACAGCTCGATTTCCCTTTTCGTCCACTTCGCTCAACTGCCTCGGCGTCAGCGTGAACAGCACGCGCCGTGCTTCTCCCGCTCGAAGATGAATTCGCTGAAAACCCTCCAACTCCACGTGAGGCGATACCGCAGTTTGCGGAGGTTTGACGTAAAGCTCGACGACTTCATCGCCGTCGCGTGGGCCGGCATTGCGCACTTCCGCGGTTACGGTGACGGAATCGCCGGCGTGGATCGTGGTGCTGCTGGCATGCGGCACGCCATAACTAAAGCGCGAGTAGCTCAAGCCGAATCCAAAAGGATACATAACTTCGCCCTTGAAGTAGCGATAGGTTCTGTTGCTCATCGAGTAATCGGTGAATGCAGGCAAATCGCTGGTCGAGCGATAGAAGGTTACCGGCAGGCGTCCCGCGGGATTGTTCTTGCCCACGAGGGTTTCCGCAATCGCGTCGCCACCCTCTTCGCCGGAATACCAAGCCGCGAGAAGCGCATCCGCGTGCTCGTTGACCCAGGAAACGGCCAGCGCGCTACCTGTCGTGAGCACCACAATCAGCGGCTTACCAGTGGCGCCCAGCGCCTCCAGCAGGCGCTCCTGCGCTGCGGGAAGTTCAATGCTGGTGCGGTCCCCGCCGTCGAAGCCGTCGACGTGCACATTCATCTCTTCGCCCTCAAGATTGGGCGAGAGTCCGACAAATGCGACGATGGCATCGGAGTTCTTTGCCGCCGCAATAGCCTCGCCGAGCAAACTATTCGTCGGCGGAACCCACTCGAGATCGACCATACGGTCGTTGGGTGAATGCACATACTCAACACGAAGGTCGTGCGGCTGCGTGTCTGCAAAACTGAGCCGCGCATTGGCCGGATTGCTGTGGCCGTCCATGACTAGCTTGCCGTCGACGTAGAGCCGGATGCGCTCGAGCGATCTGCCGGCAGGTTGCTGCGCGGTGGAAACGCCGCCACCGGGATCGAAGGACATGAACCCGCGCGGTCCACGCACGCCCAACACGTAATCGCCGGCCGCAGGCGGCACCAACTCGCCCGTCCATCGCACGGAGAACGACTTCGCAGAAAAGTCCGCCGCGGGCGTCACGCGGTTCCAATCGAAATTGATCCTCGCGTCAACACGCACCATTTTCGGCGCGCCCTCAAATTGCAGATTGTCGAAGTACTCGCCCTTCAGCCCCACGGTCTGGAGCGAGCCATCAGTGCGCAGGTACGCCGAGG
>Ga0302278_10001231_pt1 | contig 32110 bp, 29 predicted proteins | sample III_Bog_N3_2_FD_194543 | JGI IMG/M metagenome (GOLD analysis project Ga0302278, IMG submission 194543) | Peat permafrost microbial communities from Stordalen Mire near Abisko, Sweden - III_Bog_N3_2 | ecosystem: Environmental > Terrestrial > Soil > Wetlands > Peat | place: Sweden: Abisko... | reverse complement strand
CCACATACAAAGGAAAGATTCGCCCCTGGGGAAAGACACGCGGAAGCCTCACGACGACTCCGATCGCCACGGAACTGGCGGCGGAGTTGGTCGAGTGGAAGAAGCTAAGCATGGATACATCTCCACAGGCGTTCATCTTTCCCAACAGAATCGGCGGATTTCTCGATTCGAGCAACTTTCGCAACCGGGTGTTGCACAAACTGGCCGAGGAACTGGAACTGCCGAAGCTGACGTTCCAGGTCATCCGGCGCTCCATCGCAACACTGGCCCAGAGAAAGGGCACGGTCAAGGATGTGCAGGGCATCCTGCGGCACTCGCGGACGGCTACAACCACGGATGTCTATATGCAGGAACTTCCCGAAGGGGTCCGGGCGACGGTCAACTCAATCCACAAGGAGCTGAAAACCGGTACAGGTGGAAGCGGGGCGGTGGCAACCTCCCGGTCTACACAAAGCACGGCAAAGCCAGCGACTGCGGGGCTGGAGTCGGAGACTCGGGTCGTCGAGATGCCTGTAACCAGAAACGAATTGAAATCGGGACAGCCAAAAGGCGCTTCAGAAAGGAGAGCTGGGAAGGATTCAAAACCTTCATCGACGAAGGTTTTGAGATTTGCTGCCAATTTGCTGCCAAGCAGCAAGGGAGGGGAGCCTCTAAATGCTTGATTTATATGGTAGGCACGACTGGATTCGAACCAGCGACCTCTTCCGTGTCAAGGAAGCGCTCTAACCAACTGAGCTACGCGCCTGAGAAGCAACTTCAGGTAGTCTATCAGGATCGAGGCCGCGAGAAAAGATCGGCGGCGCTTACCTGCCATGCTGTACCATCGTTGACGGACGAAGAAATCCTCTGTACCCGGTCCAAACCCCCGCTTGGGGGAAAGTGCGGGACTCTGTCTGGATTTGCCATGGCCGACTTTGCCAGTCAACATTTGAACCGATTCCGCACAGCTCCGAACCTGCTCTCGCTGTTGCGCATCTGCCTGGCGCCGTTCCTGGTGGCAGCCATCCTGGAGCGCCATTTCGCGCTGAGTTTTGGCCTCTTTGTGGCTGCGGGGCTGACCGACGCGCTGGACGGCCTGTTGGCGCGCTTTTTGAAGCAGCGCACCCTGCTGGGCGAGTACCTTGATCCGGTGGCTGACAAGCTGCTGCTGAGCACGCTCTTCCTGGTGCTGATGCACATGACGCTGATTCCGGTCACCGTGACGGTTCTGGTCTTCGGCAGGGATGTGGGCATCCTGGTGGTGGCGGCCATTTTGTATGCGGCCACGGGCCGGCGAGAGTTCAGCCCCAGCATCTTCGGCAAGGCCAACACCCTGGCCCAGGTGGCCGCTGTGGCGGCCGTGCTGCTGCAACAGTTGCATCAACTGGCCGCGGCCCCGTGGGTGGCAGATTTTCGTATGGTGGCGCTTGACGCCACGATGGGGCTGACGGTGGCCTCCGGCCTGCATTACGCCTGGATCGCGGCCCGGCGCGTCGGCGCGCAGGCCCCCAACAGCCACGGCGGCAAGTGAGCCGGCCCAGTCCCGGCGCCTCTACTCTCTCTCCGGAACCGGAAATATTCCGTCTCGACCCTTTGAGCCAGGCGTCCTTGCGGCGCTTCAGGTGTCCTCCAAACTGTCTTCTGTTCCGACGCTGTCTTCAATCTCCATGTCGCGAAACTCCTCGGAGTCAAAGACCTCGCCACAATCCAGGCATTCGACATACTCGGTGTCTTCGTGCCGGGAGACGATGCGTACCTTCGGGTGTCTGCAGACGGTTGCCATCGTTCGTGGTATTGGTGGATTAAAGTACTCTTCCCGCCAGATTGTATCGGCATTTCACCCAATTTGAAACCCATATCTGTTGAATCTTTTTATCCCCCGGTGATTTCCTTCGGGCGGCAGCCTGAAGCAATTTCTGGCCCGGACTTGAAATCCGGACAGAAACGGTCGTATACTGAATACGGACTGAAGAAGTCGGATATTCAATGCTCAAGTTGACCAAGAAAGCGGATTACGGCCTGATGGCGCTCAAGTATCTTGCCGAGCACCCTGAGAGGCCTGCGTTAAGCGCCAAGGATGTAGCGGACGCCTATGGAATTCCGGCGCAACTGCTGGCCAAGATCCTGCAGCAGTTGACCAAATCGGGATTGCTGCGCTCCCACGCCGGTATGAACGGCGGCTATGCGTTGGCCAGGGACGCAAGAGGGATTTCGGCCTACGAAGTAATTCTCTCCATCGACGGGCCGTTTTTCATTACTTCCTGCACCAAGGGCAAGAGAGGCTGCGAGCTCACCCCGAGCTGCACCATCAAGGAGCCCCTAGCGCGGGTCAACGACACCATTGCCGGCGTACTGAAGAGCATTAGCATTCAGGATCTGGCCGAGCATGAACAACCAGTTGCGCGAATGCGCGGAGATCGAGATCAGGCGGGGCAAGCGTTGGTTGCCCTGACTTTGTAACGGAAGTTTTCGCTTCGCGCCGAGCGAAGCCGCGATGAGGATGGTGATACAAATGAGTACTTTTGTCAGTCAAGTTGAAGTGCCCGCGGGAGTAAGCCTCCCGATTTACATGGACAATCACGCCACCACTCCGTTGGACCCTCGGGTTCTGGAGGCGATGATGCCCTACTTCACCTCGAAGTTCGGCAATGCGGCCAGCCGCAATCACTCCTTTGGATGGGAGGCCGAGCAGGCCGTCGAGACAGCGCGCGAGCAAATTGCGCGGCTCATCGGCGCCACCGCCAAGGAGATCATCTTCACCTCAGGCGCCACGGAGAGCAACAACCTGGCCATCAAAGGCATCGCCGAGATGTACCGCGAGCGCGGCAACCATATCATCACCCAGGTGACCGAGCACAAGGCGGTGCTGGACACCTGCAAGCGGCTGGAAAAGCACGGCTACCGCGTCACCTATCTGCCCGTGAAGGCTGACGGGTTGATCGACCTTGACGACCTGCGGCGGGCGATGGACGACAAGACCATCCTGGTCACCATCATGGCGGCCAACAACGAGATCGGCGTCCTCCAGCCTATCGCCGAAATCGGCAAGCTCTGTCATGAAAAGGGCGTGATCTTCCACACCGACGCGGTGCAGGCGGTGGGCAAGGTTCCAGTCAACGTGATCGCCGACAACATCGACGTTCTCTCGCTCTCCGCACACAAGATTTACGGCCCCAAGGGCGTGGGCGCGCTCTATGTTCGCCGGCGCAATCCCCGCGTTCAGATCGCAGCGCAGATCGACGGCGGCGGCCACGAGCGCGGCATGAGGTCCGGCACACTGAACGTGCCCGGCATCGTCGGCTTGGGCAAGGCCTGCGAGATCGCTTACCAGGAAATGGCCACTGAAGCCGTGTATCTTGCCGGCTTGCGCGACCGGCTCAAGGCGAAACTCGAAGCCGAACTGGACTACGTTCACGTCAACGGCTCCATGGAGCATCGTCTGCCGGGCAATCTGAACATGAGCTTTGTCTACGTCGAGGGCGAGTCGCTTCTGATGGGCATCAACGACGTAGCGGTTTCCAGCGGCTCAGCCTGCACCTCGGCCACGCTTGAGCCGTCTTATGTACTGAAGGCTTTGGGCCTGGGCGACGATGTGGCGCATAGTTCCATCCGCTTCGGGCTCGGTCGCTTCAACACCCAGGCCGAGGTGGACTACGTAGCGGCCAAGGTGATTGACGTGGTCAAGCATCTGCGTCAGCTTTCACCGCTCTATGAGATGGTGCTGGACGGCATCGACCTGACCAAGATTCAGTGGGCGGCGCACTAAACAGTGATCAGTGGACAGTGATTAGTCTCTGGTTCACCGGCACTGACCACTGACATAAGGAGAGAAAGGCATGAAAAGCAAACAGATCGCTTGGATGCAAGTTTACCTTTGGGTTGGGATTGCCGCATTACTTTTCTTCATGTTCGTCGTCGCATTTTCAGATGAGCAGAGAATCATGGCTTTCTTGTTTCCTGCTTGGCTGGACCGCCTGATTTCCTGGATTCCATTTGTTCATAACCCCGCACTGCCGTTTGTGATCATTGCGATCGGAGGCATTAGACCCCTCTTGAAATGGTTGAAAGAACGGAAGGAAAAGTCAGCAGTCCTCGGCAGATGAAGGAAGGCATTGACCTGACCAAGATTTAATGGGCGGCATACTAAAGCAGTGGAGAGTGAACAGTGGACAGTGGACAGCACCGATGCTCCTGCCACTGACCACTGACCACTGTTCACTGTCCACTGACAACTGTTTTTCCGCGGCTTCCCCCGCAGAAGGAGCAACACATGGCATACAGCGACAAGGTAATCGACCACTACAACAACCCCCGCAATGTGGGCCAACTCGACAAGAGCTCGACCGAGGTCGGCACCGGTCTGGTGGGCGCGCCGGAGTGCGGCGACGTCATGCGGCTGCAAATCCGCGTCAACCCCGAAACCCAGGTAATTGAAGAAGCCAAGTTCAAGACCTTCGGCTGCGGCTCGGCCATCGCCAGCTCATCGCTCGCGACCGAGTGGATCAAGGGCCGCACTGTGGACGATGCCCTGGCCATCAAGAACACCGATATCGTGAAGGAACTCTCGCTGCCGCCGGTGAAGATTCACTGTTCGGTGCTGGCTGAGGATGCCATTCGCGCGGCTATCGGCGACTGGAAGAAGAAGAACGGCGTTGCGGAGACGGCTGAGGCAGCGACCGCCGCAGTAGCGCATTAAGAAGGCAAGTATGTCGAACATCGTGACGATTGGAACTCAACCGCAGCAGCAGCCTGCGGCGCAGCAACAAGCCTCGCCTGCGCAAGGGTTGCAGGTGACTGACGGGGCCATCAAGCGCATCCGCGTCGCCATGGCCAAGGAAGGCATCTCGCCCCAGGAGGGCGGCCTGCGCCTGGGCGTGATGGGCGGCGGATGCTCGGGACTTTCTTACTCCATCAAATTCGACACGCAGCCTCGCGAACGCGACCGTATCTATGAATTCGATGGCGTACGCGTCTTCGTCGATCCCAAGTCGTTCCTCTACCTGCACGGCATGACGCTGGACTATGAAGAGACGCTGATGCGGCAGGGATTCAACTTTATCAACCCGAACTCAAAGCACTCCTGCGGCTGCGGTTCGTCGTTTTCTTGAGTAGGCAGTAAGAGTGCAATCATGATCAAGGTCCTCGATTCCGCAGTTCCGGTTGCTTGTTGGTCCTGTTCCATCGGCCATAACGACTCCACGCTCTTCTGCCCCCACTGCAGCAAGATTCAACCCCCTCCGGGCGGCGATTACTTCTCCGTCTTCGGCCTGGAACCGAAGCTCAACCTCGATCTGGCCGCGCTGGAGCATGAGTTTCATCGCCTGAGCCGCCGGCTGCACCCTGACCGCTTTGCCCGCGCCGAAGAGAACGAGAAGCAATGGAGCTTGGCTGACACCGCGCTGCTCAACGACGCCTATCGCACTCTCAAGGATCCCCTGCGCCGCACCGAATACCTGCTCAAGCTCAAAGGCGCGGAGATTGGCGAAGAACACAGTGGCCCCGAGAACACCAATAAGGACCGGAAGGATCCTTCGCGAGTTCCCGCCGATCTGCTTGAAGAGGTCTTCGAGCTGAACATGCAACTCGAGGAGATGCGCGCGGCTCGCAACACAGGCCAGGACGACCCCGATTTGCAGGCAAGCCTGGAGCAGGCAAAGAGAAGGTTCGACGGGCTGCTGGTTGAGGTGGACCAGGATCTGCGCAATCAGTGGCAGCTGTGGGACGAGGCCGACGCGGCAGCGCGCAAGACGGCAGAAAAGACGATGGTGGCCCTCCTTGACCGGCGGCGCTACCTCAGCAATCTGGTCCGCGACGTAAACGAGACCCTGGGAGCTTGAAAGAAACACATGGCGGAAGGACACGTAGTCGGCATCGATCTCGGAACCACCAACTCCCTGGTCGCGTACATGGAAGGCGACCGGCCGGTGGTCATTCCCGGCGTTGATGGCTCGAATCTGGTGCCGTCGGTGGTGGCGCTCGACCCAATTACGGCGCGCGGAGGCCGTCCCACGGTCACTGTGGGCAACAGTGCGCGCAAGGCGCTCATCGAGACGCCGGAGCGGGTCATTTACTCCGTCAAGCGCCTCATGGGCCGCGGCCTCGAAGAGATTCAGGACGAGTTGAAGCTCTTTCCCTTTCACCTGGCCGGTGACCTCGATGCCGGTCCACCCGATCCCAATGAAGTGCCGCGTATCCAGTTGGGTGAGCTCCGCTTCACTCCGCCGGAGATCTCGGCCTACATTCTCCGCCAGCTCAAGCGCAACGCCGAGCGCTTCTTCGGCGCGCCTGTCACACAGGCAGTCATCACCGTCCCCGCCTATTTCAACGACGCCCAGCGCCAGGCCACCAAGGACGCGGGCCGCATGGCTGGCCTCGAGGTGCTTCGCCTGGTCAACGAGCCCACCGCGGCGGCTCTTGCCTATGGCCTTGACCGCGCGAAAGAAGGCACGATCGCTGTCTACGATCTGGGCGGCGGCACCTTTGACATCTCCATCCTCAAGCTGCGCGACGGCATCTTCGAAGTGCAGTCCACCAACGGCGACACGCACCTGGGCGGCGACGACATCGACAATCTGCTTTTGGCCATTGCCCTCGATGAGATTCACGCCGAGCACGGCGTTGAACTGCGCCGGCATCCGGGCGCCGTGCAGGCTGTGCGCAACGCCTCCATCGAAGCCAAAATCAAGCTTTCCACCGAGCTGATGGCGCAATTTGACATTGAGCTTCCCAATGGCGACCGTTATCAGCGCGAGATGCCGCGCGCTGTCTTCGAGATGTTGATCGAGCCGGTCCTCGCGCGCACGGCGGGGCCTTGCAAGCAGGCCTTGGCCGACGCCGGCCTCTCTCCAGATCAGATCGACGAAGTGGTGCTGGTCGGCGGCTCCACGCGCATTCCCGCCGTGCGGCAACTGGTGGACGATCTCTTTCACCTCAAGGCGCGCGGCAAGAAGCCCCACATCGAACTGAATCCCGATGAGGTGGTGGCTCTGGGCGCGGCCGTGCAAGCCGATATTCTGGCTGGCGCATCGAAATCCACCGAAGAGATGCTGCTGCTGGACGTGACGCCGCTCTCGCTGGGGATCGAGGCCCTCGGCGGAGGCGTTGCGCGCATCATCCAGCGCAACTCCACGATTCCCGCCTCGGCCACCGAGCACTTTACCACCGGCGTGGACGGCCAGACCAACGTGGCTATTCACGTGGTGCAGGGAGAGCGGGAACTGGCCGCCGACTGCCGGTCCCTGGCGCGCTTCGACCTCAAAGGCATCCCGCCGATGAGCGCCGGGCTGCCGCGCATCGAAGTTAAGTTTCTCATCGACGCCGACGGCATTCTGCACGTCTCCGCGCGCGAGCAGCGCAGTGGCCAGGCCGCCCAGATTGATGTCAAGCCGACCTATGGCCTCACCGACGAGCAGGTCGAGAGCATGATTCTGGACTCCTTTGACCATGCCGAGGAGGACTTTGCCAAACGGCTGCTCATCGAGGCGCGCAACGAGGCGGAGACGATTCTCGCGGCAGTCGAGCGTGCGCCGCGGAGCCCGGCATGGGCACAGTTGCGTGGCGAGGAGCAGGCCGCCATCGCCGCTGCGCGTGACCGGTTGGCCCAGCTCAGGCAGGGCGACAACGCGGCCCAGATCCGCGAGGCCACGCTGGCCTTGGATCAGGCCACGCGCCGCTTTGCCGAACTGATGATGGAGGCCGCCGTCTCCACCGCCCTGCGCGGCAAGACCATGAATGCAGCCGGCGAAGAGTTGGCCGAGGCCGTGACTGCGCCTCACGCCATGGCCCCGGCGGAATTCAGATGATGTGGCACGAAAGAAGGATTGTATGAATGAACCATCCGAGAAGAGCATTCCCGCCGACAAACTCGTCAGCGTCACTTTCCTTCCCGAGGGCAGGACAGTTGAGTTCGAGTTCGGCGCAATGCCCTACCAGCATCACGGGAAGCCGATGTCGTTTCTCGATGTAGCCGAGAACCACGACGTCTTTCTCGATCACGCCTGTGGCGGCGTCTGCGCCTGCACCACATGCCACCTTTGGATCAAGGATCAGGCGGGCATCAGCGAGGCCGACGACGACGAGTTGGACCGGATGGACATGGCCGCCGACCAGCAGTTGAACTCCCGGCTGGGCTGCCAGGCCGTCATCACCCGCCCCGGCAACTATGTGGTCGAGATTCCCAAGTGGAACCGCAACTACGTCTCCGAAGGCAAGCCGCTGACCCTTGCCGAAGAGAAGTAAGGAGCCATCATGCCGCGCCAGATTCTGTGGACCGACGCCGAGGAGATCGGCATTCAGTTGGCTGAGAAGTTTCCCGGCCTGGACCCGTTGACCGTGCGCTTTACCGACCTGCACCGCTACGTGACCGAGTTGGAAGGCTTCGCCGATGACCCGGCCAAGTCCAACGAGTCGCGGCTTGAAGCGATCCAGATGGCCTGGCATGAGGAATTCGAGGACGCGCAGGGATAGAGTTGCTTCACTCCAAAGTGAAGCCGGCCAGCGCGGCAGCTTCGCGCAGTCGCCGGTCGAAGCTCAGGAACACATTGCCCCTGGGTTTTCCTTCGCACCACTCTAACGCCGCCGCAAGCTGTAGAGCGTCTGCCTCCCGCAATGGATAACGCTCCAGCAGCGCGCGGGCTTCCCGCGCGACCTTCTCCGATGGCGCAATCACATCCCAAAGGTTCGTGAGTCCTTCGGCATGTTGCAAGGCTTGCGCATATTCCAAGGAAGAGATCTCTTGCCCCCGAAAGAGGCGGACAAAGGCGCTGGTCATCTCCACTGGTGCGGCCCACCACACCGTTACGAGATATGTGCAGAAAAACCTGTGAGAGAGCGCACTCAGGCTCTGGCTTACGCAAAGCGGCACCAATACGCTTGTATCCCAAAATGCAGCGGGCTTCAGCACCGGTCCGCCCGCTCTTCCTCCCAGATTTGATCCATCACTTCCTGCGAAATAACGTGGTCTCCTACCGGGACCGGCAGAAAACCGGCGCGATTTTCTGGGTCGCGAGCGGGTGTGATGATGCCTTTGGCAATAAGACGGCTCCTCCGCGCATCTTCATCCTCGACCGAACCGGGAGGAACCAGTCGGGCCACAGGTGTGTTCCGGTCAAAGATCAGCACCTCCTCGCCATTCTTGACGAAAGCAATATGGGCGCTGAGCTTGGCCTTCAACTCGCTGATCTTGGCAGTCCGCATAAACTCACTTTACCACAACATGACCAACTTGGTCATGTTCTTTCATTCCGCTCGTAATCCTCCCGCTCACTCCCGCCAAACGCCCCTTCAAAGTGCTGGAATTCCTTCTTCTTCCCCGGCACCAGATAGACGCTGAGCACATCGAAGCGCACCGGCGGCGGCGACTCGAGCGGCAACTGGCGGACATACTGGCGAGCCAGCCGGCGAAGAGTGTTGCGCTTGTGCGAGTCGACGGCGATCTCGGCCGGGGAGGCGTCGCGCGCGGTACGCGTCTTCACCTCCACAAAACACAGCATCGGCCCCTGCCAGGCAACCAGGTCCACGTCGCCCGGCAGCTCTCCCGTTGACCAGCGCCGCGCAACCACGGTGTAGCCCTTGCGGCGCAGGTGAAAGAAGGCCGCCGTCTCGCCGTCGATGCCGGTCACCAGGTGGGCGGGCAGACCCTCGCTCTGTCCGCGCTGCCGCGCTGCCCAAGCAAGCCCGGCAAGCGCCCGCTCCTCGCAGCCGATCCGCATTTGCGTCATCCATCCCATGGCAAACTATTCTCAACCGGATGAGCGAAAGGCGCAACTGCCTTGCACCGGCAGGGAACCAAATCGGCTCAAGACAGGAGACTTGGCACTGGACTCGGACTTTAGCTCCGATTCCCTCTCTGTTGAAGCTGCTTTGGGGAACAACGCGCAGCAACTTGCCGTACTATCTTGCAAGGCATTCTGCTTCGGAACTCCGCCTGTAAGCTCCCCGCTTCCACGCCCGATTGGAAGTCCCGATCTCCAACGAAAGATAAGGCACTTCAGAGGATCAGCATGCGGAAGCTATGGTTATTCACGGGTTTGGCCGCCGCAGCGTTCCAGTTGGCCGGTGTCGCTCAGGCGCAGCAAGTTTCCACGGAATCGGGCGCGATCTCCGGGGTCAGCGAAAGCGGCTTGCGTGTCTACAAGGGAGTTCCATTCGCCGCCCCGCCGATCGGAGACTTGCGCTGGCGCCCGCCGGCCCATGTAACGCCCTGGACCAGCACGCGCAAGGCGATCGCGTTTGCGCCCTCGTGCATGCAAACTGGTGTCTCGATGCCAGGCGAGACGCCTCCAACCGTGAGCGAGGATTGTCTCTATCTCAACATCTGGACCCCGGCCACAAGCGCGCGCGAGCGCCTGCCGGTGATCGTCTGGATCTACGGCGGGGGTTACATCAACGGGTCGGCCTCCATGCCCTTGTACTGGGGAGATCGGCTGGCGCACAAGGGCGTCATCGTGGTGACTGTCGCCTATCGGCTTGGCCCGCTAGGCTTTCTGGCGCTCCCAGAGCTGACGCGCGAGTCCCCGAACCACTCAAGCGGGAATTACGGCCTGATGGACCAGATCGCCGCCCTTGAATGGGTCCAGAGGAACATCGCAGCCTTTGGCGGCGACGCGAAGAACGTCACGATCGCCGGGCAATCCTCCGGCTCCATTTCGGTCAGCATCCTGATGGCCTCGCCGCTGGCCAAGGGCTTGTTTCAGCGCGCCATCGGCGAGAGCGGCGGACTCTTTGAGCCGCTGCGGTTGGCCCCAAAATACCTGCTGGCCAATGCGGAACTGGACGGAGAAAAGTATGCCGCTTCGCTGGGCGCAACCACGCTCAAGGAGCTGCGCCGGTTGCCCGCGATTCAGCTTACCGGCAATGCCGGCGGAATCGTCCACCCGGTAATCGAACCCGTCGTCCTCCCGCTTTCTCCCTATGATGCCTTCACTGCGGGGCAGCAGAACGATGTCCCTCTGCTGCTGGGCTCGAACGCTGAAGAAGCGGCTTCACTGGTGGATGTGACTCAAGTGAAGGCCTCGACATTCGACAGCGGGATTGAGCAAAGCTACGGTAAGCTGCCTGCTCCGCTGCTGGCGGCTTACCCGCACGCGACCGACGAGGAGGCGCGCCAAGCGCGGCTCGGCCTGGAACGTGACATTCGTTTCGGTTGGGATATGTGGGCCTGGGCGCGGCTGCAAGCCGGAACTGGCCGGCGACCCGTTTACTACTACTCGTTTAACCAGCAGCCACCATTTCCTGCCGGTTCAGTCTACGCGGGCTGGGGCTCGAGCCACTTCGCCGAGCTGTGGTATGTCTTCGACCACCTGAACCAGTCGCCCTGGAACTGGACCGCTGCGGATCGCAAGCTGGCCAGCGAAATCTCCAGCTACTGGGTCAACTTCGCGCGGACGGGCAATCCAAACGGCCGCGGCCTTCCACCCTGGCCTGCCTTCACCATCGCGGACACAAAGGTCCAATATCTCGGCGACCCGATCGCCGTTGGTGGAGTGGCGAGCCTCAACACCCTGACCGTCTTCGACGCCGTCTACAGCATGGTGCGCGGAAAGCCGTTTGCGGAACGGTAGCGGCCGCTCTCTGCCAGAAGCAAAAGCCCGTCCCCTTCATGCGGGACGGGCTTTTGTTTGGGGTTCCAAGATCGTTCAGACGGCGGCAGCCTCGAGCGCGCCAGCGTGTGCGTACTCCTTCTCCGCCAGCGTCAGAGCCTCTTCGAGAATGTCGAGGGCGACGGTGGCTTCCTGTTCGCTGACGATGAGCGGAGGGCAAAGGCGAATCGAGGTTTCGCCGCAGCCGAGGATCATCAGGCCGCGCTCGAAGGCCAGCGCCTCCACGCGGTTGCGCAGGGCCGTGGCAGGCTCGCGGGTAGCCTTGTCCTTGACCAGCTCGATGCCGATCATCAGGCCGCGCCCGCGCACGTCGCCCACGTGCGGATGGGTTTGCGTCCAGCCGCGCAGCCGCTCAAGCATCTGTTCACCCATTCGGGCGGCGTTGGCGATGCCTTCGCGCCCGAGAATGTCCATCGTCGCCAGCGCCGCGGCGATTGAGACCGGATTGCCGCCAAAGGTGGAAGCGTGGGAGCCGGGAACCCAATCCATCACCTCCGCTCGCGCCATGCACACGCCCAGCGGCATTCCGCTGGCAATCCCCTTGGCCATGCAGACGATATCCGGCTCAACTCCGGAATGTTGAATGGCCCACCACTTGCCTGTCCGGCCGGCTCCGCATTGCACCTCATCCACCACCAGCAGAATCCCGTGCCGGTTGCAGATGGCGCGCAACTCACGCAAAAAGTTGTCGGGCGCAACCACATAGCCGCCCTCGCCCTGGATTGGCTCGACGAAGATGGCGGCCACCTCCTCGGGAGCCAGGATCGTCTTGAAGAGCTTTTCCTCGATGAAGCGCGCACAGCCCATGCTGAAGGCTTCCTGCTCCTGCGCGCCGCCCGAGCAGCCGCGATAGGCATAGGGATAGCGGATATGCGTCACGCCGGGAACCAGCGGCGAAAAACGGCGCTTCTGCTGCGGCTTCGATCCGGTCAGCGACAACGCGCCCATGGTGCGGCCGTGGAAGGCGCCAAAGAACGAGATCACCTGCTGGCGGCCGGTGTGGTAGCGGGCCAGCTTGAGGGCGCATTCGACGGCCTCCGCGCCGGAGTTGCCATAAAAGAGCTTATGCGGGCCGGGCATGGGGGCTATTGCGGAGAGTCTCTCGGCCAGATCGGTCATCAATTCGCAGTAGAAATCGGTTCCGGAGATGTGGATCAGCTCGGCGGCCTGCTTCTGAATGGCGGCAACGACTTCCGGGTGGCAGTGGCCGGTCGAGACCACGGCGATGCCCGCCGCGAAGTCGAGAAACTCGTTGCCGTCCACGTCCTCCACGCGCATGCCGCGGCCACGTCGGGCAACCAGCGGATAGGAGCGTGTGTAGCTGGGCGAGATCAGCCGGTCGTCGGCTGCAACGGCGGCCTGAGCCTTGGGTCCGGGCAGCGGACAGACCAGCCTGGGTCCGTATTGCGCGTGCAATTCTTGGTTCGTCATCTTCTTGTCTCCTCGGGGATGCGGTTGTGCGGCCTGCGGTTGCATCCAATGAATGCACGGCCACGGACCCCGTGTGGCGGGGTCATTCAGTGCTGCTCGCCTGTTGGGGCGAAAAATGTGCGGGAGGGTCTTCGCCGGGCCGGAATTAGTCGCTGGCGAAGAGGCTAGGCCGGGTGCGGGTGGGCAGCACGCGCAGATGCCGCCGCGGGCGGATGCTCCGCTCGCGCGACCGCGACCAGCGCCTGGCGGCCGGTGCAAGCAGTCGATTGGCAGCGCGTGTATGCATAAGAACCCCGCTGGCCCGAGGATAGTACATTTTCTCTTGCGCTGTACAGTGATTGCCAGCGCTAGCGCCGGTTTCGGGCCGGTCTGCTGGTGGGCGACCATTCTTCCAATATGGGTGAACCGGTCCGGTCCCCTCTTCAATGACATACCCGGACTGGCGCCATTGCAATTGCGTCTCAGAACTCGCCGCACGGACGATTTTGCTAAGACACGTCCTCACTCCCTGATATACTCCCCTCAATGCGGGCCATAACTACACTCCTCCGCGTTGCTTTGTTCGCAACCCTCTCCGTCGCATCCTGCCTTGCCCAAACAGGCACCGTCACCTTTTACAGTCGAGGCATTTCAGCGAAGAGCGAGGCCGCAGTTTTCCTTCCAAAAAGCGAGCAGCCCTTCGGCGGCTGGCTCTTTGACGGCTCGCAGCGATTGGCTCAGGTCCGCCACGGCCGCTTCGTAACCTTCCATCTCAATCCCGGAGCACACTCCTTCACCGTCCTGGGCCCCCCCGGGCCCGGCAAGAAACCGCTCGTAATCAACGTCAAAGACGGCGGTCAATACTGCGTTCGTCTCTTCGCAAAAATGATTAACTTAGGAGTGTATGGTCGGTGGGACAGCCAGATCGAAGAAGTTCCCTGTCAGCAGGCGCAGCGCGACGCAGCACACCTGAAGCCCATCGAAATCAAGCAAGTCGACCCAGCCGTCCGCGCCGAACTCGACCCTGGGACAACCTTCCGGGGCGAGAGTCAGCCGCAGCATTAGCCATGCAAGAACGTCCACGCTGCGAGTTCCGGTACGCGGGAAAGCCTCGCATCCGCAAGAATGCGGCAAGAACACCGCAAGTTTCGGGAAGTGGTTGAACGCCACGCGGGGTACCATGGAATCAACCCATGGCGAATCCCGCAACCCAGGCAGCTCACCCGGCAAAGAAAGCCGCCACCACGGCCTCCATTGTTCTGGCCTTCGCCACTGTCTATTTCTTCTGGGGCTCGACCTATACGGCCATCCGCATAGGAGCGGCCGAGATGCCGGCGCTGCTGCTGGCCGGAACGCGGTTTCTCGTGGCCGGCGCTCTGCTGCTGGGCTGGTGCCGCTGGCGCGGGCTGCGCCTCAACTGGCCGCCAAGAGCCATGCTGATGCTGGGACTGATCGGCCTGCTGCTTCTGGGCGGGGGCAACGTGGGCCTCGTGTATGCGGAGAAGACCGTCCCGAGCGGGCTGGCTTCGCTGGTGCTGGCGGTGACTCCGCTTCTGATTGCGTTGGCTGAAATGCTGCTCCCTGGCGGCGAGCCGCTGCCGGCGCGCGGCTGGCTGGGCCTTCTGCTGGGGTTTGCCGGACTGGCCGCTTTGCTGTGGCCGTCGCTCCGTAGCGGGATTGGCGGCGACCGCGCGCTCCTGTGGGCCATCGCCGCTCTGTGGGCCGGCGCATTCTCCTGGACCGTGGGCAGCCTTCTGTCGCGCCGCGCGCGGCTGCCGGTGGACAGCTTTGTGGCTGCGGCCTGGCAGATGCTGATGGCGGGGGCACTCCTGACTGCACTGGGAACAGCGCTGGGCCAATGGCCCGGCTTCCACGTGAATGCGGCCTCGGTGGGCTCGCTCGCCTGGCTCATCACCGGCGGCTCGCTGCTGGGCTACACCGCCTTCATCTATCTGCTGGAACATGTGCCGGTGGCCAAGGTTGCATCGTATTGTTATGTGAACCCGGTGGTCGCGGTGCTGTTGGGCCTCTTTCTGCTCCACGAACGCCTCGATCCGGCCGAATTCGCCGGCATGGCGGGGATTGTGGTGGCTGTCTTCCTGCTGACCACGGCGCAGGTAAAGGCCAAAGGCGGGCCGCGGCCGGGCGAGTCCGACCCAGCCAGGGAACTGGAGCAGATGCCGGCCGAGTAATTGCAGGTGCTTCGCAGAGCTCGGGCCTGCGGCTGCGGGGATTTTGACGACAAGGAGAACTTCAAAAAATGGTAAGAATTCTGGTTCAATGGCTCTTGAGCGCGATTGCCCTGCTGGTTGTTTCCCATCTCGTCCCCGGCTTCGAGGTGGAGGGACTGGGCCCGGCGCTGGTAGCTGCGCTGGTAATCGGTCTGCTCAATGCGACGGTTGGCTTCTTCCTGAAGATTGTTACCTTCCCCATCAGCATCCTCACCCTCGGCCTGTTTCTGCTGGTCATCAACGGATTGATGATCCTGGTAGCGTCGAGCCTGGTGAGCGGCTTCCACGTGCGCAGCTTTGGCGCGGCCTTCTGGGGCGCGGTGGTGCTGGCGCTCCTGGGCATGCTGATTCGCGCGGTCACAAAGAATCCGGACGCGAATCGGCGCTGAGCCGGGAAAAAATTTGCGTCCGGCCTTGTCCAATTACGGTATGGACCCCAACCGTTTGCGCGCGCTCCTGGCTGCACCCGTGGCCTGCCTGTTTCTGATTCGGGCGCTTTATAACCTGGCCGCTCAAAGAGAGAGGCCCCTACTTTGCTGATGGCAGGACTGGCTGGGCAACTGCCTTGCCGGCAGCTGCGGCCTTGCCAGGATTGAGCGGCGTCTGCTTCACCTGCGCTGCGTGCTTTGCGGCTGGTTTGGCCGACAGCGGCGTGGCTGTCACCGGATGAGCCGTAGCCGAAGGCGCGACCACAGGCCCGCTGAGCGTCTGCGGCGTGCGCATGGCTCCGGCGCTTGAAAACCCGCTCTGGGCGGAGGTGTGCAGTGGAACGGTAATTGCCCTGGCCGGCTGGGCCGGCTGCACACGCGAGTAAACTCCCCATCCGCCGCCAATCACCACAGCAACAATTGCAGCAGCCGCCGCCGAGCGCGCCAGAGAGCTGTGAACCCAGGCGTTCTCCAGCCGCAGCGCCACCGGCCAGGCGAGAATCCGCGCCCCGCCCTCGGCCGTGCGCGGCGCTGCCCGGAGACCGGCTTCAACCCGCTCCGCAAGTCCCTCAGGCACTGGCAGGCTGGCGATCATGCGCAGCGTGGATTCAAACTCGCCAGAGCCGGAACTGCCGGCGTACGGGCTTTGATCGGAAAAATTCATAGCAAACTCCTTGCCTCAGAGAACAACGAGGCAACTGTCCCCTGACCCCTGATCCCTGATCCCTGTCTCGCGTTCATCGCATACTCCTGGCGTGGTTCAGCAGGCCGGCCATCAGGTTGCGCGCGCGAAAGAGCCGCGACCGGACGCTGGACTCGGTGATGCCGAGCACTGAGGCAATCTCCACGCTGGTCAGTTCCTCGAAGGCCGAAAGCATCAGCACCTGGCGCTCCTTGGCGGGAAGTTCCTCCACGCAGGCCAGTACGCGAGCGTGGTGCTGGGCGGCGGCGACGCGATCCTCCGCGCTCATGCCCGCGGCGGGCAGCACGCGCGCCAACTCGGCCACGTCGTCGGTCTCCGGCCGGGTCTTCGAGCGACGTTTGCGGTCCAGCACGATGTTCCACACAATGCGAATCAGCCACACCCGCTGGTCGCGCACTTCACTCAGCGTCTCGCGATGGCGCAGCACGCGCAGAAACGCCTCCTGCACCGCATCCTCAGCGTCGGAGGCGTTGCGCAGCACGGAGTAAGCCACCCGGTAGAGGGTTCCGGCGTACTGGCTCACCAAAGCCGCAAGCGCTTCCTCTTCCGCGCGCCTGCTAGCTTCCTCGTTCCTGGCCTTGTCTGCGATCTCCATCCATCCTGAGAATACTGCCTGGCCGGCGCCCATAGTCCACCAGACGCACAGCCGGGCCAAAATGCTCAAATCCCCCGCTTTCAAGCGCATGAACGCAAGAAATGAAAAGACTCGCGAAGCTCTTCGCTCCGCGAGTCTGTTTTGTCTGGCTGTGGGCCGACTATTGCTTGCCGGCCAGCTTCTGGGCGGCAATTGAGCCGGCTGCGCCGTCCTTGTCGGCATCTTTCACCTTGGCCCACAGCTTCCGCGCGTCGTCCTGTTTGCCGGTGGCGGCATACAGATCCGCAAGATCAAGCTGCGCTGCGGCCGATGAAACTGTCTCCGTCGGCTTGGCGGCCAGCGCGTTGTAGATCTCAATAGCCTGCGGGTCGCGGTTCGTCTGGTGATAGAGGCCTGCCAGAGCCAGCTTTGCCAGGCTCGAGAGATTCCGGTCCCACGATCCGGCCGCCTTCTTCAACTCCGTCTCTGCCTGACTGTTCTGGCCCAGATCCTCATAGGTGACGCCGGTAAAGTAGTGGGCTCTGGCGCCCTCTGGCAGCCAGCCATAGCTGCTCGCAGCCGCAACAAACTGCTGGTTCGCGGCCTTCGAGCGATCGCCGGCTGTCGCGTACTCTCCGTTGGTGACCGGGGCGCCGGGCGGTGCCAGCGGGGCATTGTAGGTGTCCAAAGCCGCGTTCAGAGCGGTCTCGGCCTTCGCCGAGCTCCAACCCCAGAAACCCAGCGCCAACGCGCCCACCACGAGTACTGAAACTCCAGTTATAGCCCAGCGCACGACGCCGGAACGATGGCCGCTGAGCCAACTCATGCTGCTTGCGGTCGCCTGTGCAAAGCTGTCTTTCTTCAGGGAATGACGGGTTCTAGTATCCACGGGTCTCTTCTTGTCCTTCTTTTCTTGATTTGCAGGCGGTTCGGTACGCGCGGAGCGCCGCAACTGCAACCCATTCAGTCTATCAGCGCGTGAACCGGGGCGTCCACCAGCCGCTCGCCACTTGCGGTGAACGGGGCGTAGAGATAGGCTAGGGCTATATGTATGAGGACTTTCGCGTAACGGACAGGTGGAGCGGCGAAGAGTTGCACTGCCAGTGGAAGGGCACCGTCGTGGCCATCGCCACGCGGCACGCCGACGCCGTGGATGTGCGCTTCGATGTGAACGGCCGTCCGTTGTGGGTCGCTCTGCCGCTGGAGGCGTGGAAGCAGCAGAAGCTGTTGACGGGAAAGGTGATTACCGACCAGCTCGCCGTCCAGATCGCGGGCCGGTTCCTGAAGCAGTCCATCGAGGAAGGCTACGACTCCCGCCGCGAAATCTGCACCATGACCGTTGCGCAGATCCTCGAACACCTGGATGCCGTGGTCGCCGAAGCGCGGGAGCTGGGCAGGATGCCGGTGTTGAGGGAAGTGGCCAGTGGTCAGTGATCAGGGATCAGTGGTCAGTGGTCAGTGATCAGTGGTCAGGAGGCAGGGGTCAGGGGTCAGGGATCGGGCGTCAGAAAACGGAAAACTTGCGCGAAATGGCCGGCAAAAGAGGGGCACTCTGTCGGGTTATAACCCGACGGATTGGAGAAAGCATTTCTGTTTTCGAAAAATGTGGGCGTATGGGCGTAGATATCTCGCGGAGATGCCCGGTTTTGGGCCGGCCAAAACAGTTGAAAGTGCCTTAAAATGGGCTGTTTTTGGTCGTTTTTGGGTCGTTTTTGGCTGCTTTTTGGCGCAAAATCAGGGTCGTTTTGCAGCGGGGTTCACCGTCCTTTCGCTTTCTTCTCCGCTTCGGTCTTGGAGGCAGGGACTAGGGACTGAGGGACCGGGAGCCCGTATCCATTCGTGAGGGCGACCGGCGCGACGAGGCTGAACCCAAGATTAATGCGCCCTCAGCGTTCTGCCCAAAACAAACCAGCGTTCCAGTACTTTGAGAACCTCGTCCTGGGCGTCGGGGTCGGATGTGCGGCTCTCGACCAATTCCCGAAGCCGCGCGCAGGCCGTTTCGTGGCGATTGTTTAGCTCAACCAACAGGAGCAGGGCGGGGGCGTTTTCGACTGGCAGGTTCTGCAGCCCGGAGACGCCAAGGCTGGCCATGCGGGCTAGAAGCTCGGCTGTGCCGCGCGATGGGCAAACCACATGCTCCTGCCGCTTCTTGCCGAAATAAACGACTTCGTGGTCAAAGATGCTGCCAGACGCCAAATATACGGGACGCTCATCGGGAATCACAATCTCGCGCGTTGGCGCGGCGGCTTGATTGCGGACCCAATCGGAGAGCGGCGTCAAGTCCGTCAGATCGACGGCGTCCCAAGCATCGGCCGCCTGCTCTTCCGTCGTGAACTCCCGCTTCCCGCCTTTGGCGCGATCCTCCATCTTTTGGATTTCGGTCACGCGGATTGCGCGGAAGTGCGATGCCGTTTCCTCGTGGAGGCGATCAACCAATGTTCGCCGCTCAGCTTCGTCCCCTACTCCCAACAGCTCAAAGACCGCGTCATCCAGATTACGCCGATCTTGCTGTTGCAACTCCCCGGAGAGCGCGATGGGACGCGCAGCCAAATCCAGCGCGCGCCGGTAAGAGTGGCAGTCCATCAAACGCTCTTCAACCATTCCCCCAACAATTCGCCTCTTCATTGATTGAAGCGCAGCCAAGAGACGCTTCGAGACTTCCTCACTTACCCTTCGGGGATCGGGAACCTCGATCAGGTTCACGTCGACAACCTCTGTCTTCAGATTCCCCTCAGTCCCGGCAAATCTTCCATAGAAAGTCTTGAACAACCCAATCAATGTAGAGTTAAGAATGGCTACAAGGACAAGTTGTTCATGCTTATTGAGAAGATTCGAGGAGAGATCATAAAGATTACAGTTCGCAATGATTTTGTCCGGGTTAGCTGGAATAATATGTCGATATTGCTGTGATTTTGACCAAAGAGCAAAGCCGGGATCAACGAGCTTAGTCAGGTCATACCACGGGTCTCGACCGGCGCAACTCGGTCGTTGAGGAATAGGAACGGCCTTCGATTTCTTGGATGCGTAGGTCGCCGATTCGCCAAATTTCAAGTACTTATATACGTGCGTTCCGCGAAGATTGGATAGAGTTTCACCCACCAGAAGAACGACGCGGTCCAAATCACGAGCCAGGATCTCAGGTCTGTCAACCTTCATGAGGCTATGAACCTCTGGCTTGACATATTTAGCTTCTATCGGGTGCAATGTGCCTGCACCATCCATGATAAGACGGACTCTACCACTGGCAAACTCTTCCTTATTCATTCCGATAAGCCTCTTGAACTCCTTATCGGAGATCTCTTTAACAAGAAACTTCTCTGTCACATCGCGCGGCATGAAAAAGGCGTCACAGCCAGAGGTGATCCCACGCCGAATGTCCACGATGCCGCCGAGGACCACAAATCTGCCGCTGAATCGGTCCATGAGTTCAAAATAAAGGTCTGGCGCTCTGAGATAACGCCCCCATTTGCCCGCAAGGTAATCCCGTTCAGCACCGTGGCCCTTTAACCAGACCTGTTCGTCGCTTGAATCCTCGTTATGCTCTTCGGAATCCTCATCCTCATCCGATTCCACAGGCGTACCCGGTTTCAATACCTCGCCCGCGCGGACTCCCTCGTCCCATAGCTCGGCCTGGCTCTTCAGCAGAACCCGCCATCGGTCATCATGCACAGGTTTCTTTATCTGCTCAAGCTGATCGCGAACCGCATCGATCGCGCTTTGCCGCGACATCTCGGCAATCTCCGCCTCTTTGCCGACGCCGCCTGTTGGCAGTACGCCGATGATCTCCGTCAGTGGCTTTTCGAAGCGGACAAAGCGAACCTGATTGGCCCGACGCTTCTCGGGATCGGAGCAACGTTGCAGAATCGTGATGCAGGTTTTGACGCGCGCATCCGGGAACCATCGCTCGGTGGCGCTTTCGAGAATGGCTACGATTTGGAAGTTGGAAAGAATCCAGCGCTGCAAGGCAAAGCCGTAATCAACATCGAGCCACTGGCCGCTGGTTAAGAAACCGAAGTAGCCGCCCTCCTTGAGAAACCGACAGGCGTGCGGCCAGAAATAGCAGTGCAGATCGGCGCGGCCTCGCAGTGCCGTTCCGGGAAAAGCCTCTTCGACGCGCTTGGAGAGTTTCTCTTTCTCCTCCTTGCCCACTTTCTCCTGGCGGACGTAAGGCGGATTGCCGACGATTGCATCCAATGGCGGCAGCATCACGTGACGACGACGCAGCCCGCCGCTGTCGGGAAGATCACAGAATGATTTCCCGGGCTCTACGTCGAAGAAATCGGTACGCGCGATGCGGGGATAGTTCGCCTCATCGTTGATCTCGCGCGCCGCCAGATTGAGGGTTGCAAGGTGAGCGGGATAAAGACCAACGTCTGCGCCATATAGCTCATGCAATAACTGAGAGTGCGGACGATTGTCGTTCATTGCGCGCTTGCGGTAGTAGGCGCGCACCAGAAAACTTCCACTGCCGCAGGCTGGGTCTAAAACAACCGAATCGGCTCTGCGTATGCAAAAGGAATTGATGAGGTCCACTGGATCGGGGCCGGTGAAATGCTGGCCGAGCCGGTGGCGCTCTTCCGGGCTGATGAGCTTCTGGAAGATGAGGCCAACGACATCGGCGGGAACATCGCGAAAATCGATGGCTTCGATGCCGCGCAGAAATCCACGCCAGGCATCCACCGCACCGTCAGGGTTGAAGACCTGATCGTTCGCCCAATCCGGTGTGCCCGGAAAGAGCAGGGTCTCGTAATCGCCGCTCTCATCGGCGGCGTTCCTCAATATCTCATTCAGGCGGCGGAAAGCCTGATCGGCAGTTTTGATGGAAGGGCCAAGCTCCAGCCGGGGAAGCTGAGGGAAGCGGGCGCGGAGCGCCTTGTAGAAGATGAACCGATTGGTCCAGACGTAGGCCAAAGTGCGCGCGGCATTATCGATTGCATTGCGCCATTCCTCCGGCTGGTGGCGCAGAAACGGCCTTCCCTGCTCGACCATCCACTCTTGAAGCCTCGAGTCGAATACGCGGGAGGTCTCCGCCTCACTGTAAAGAAACCCGCGTAGCAGCATCACCGGCCAATCGAGATGGCTTTCGAGAGACCTGAGAAAGATTTCGTCTGGCGGCAGCGACCAATTCTGTTTTACTCCAGTGACGATGTCCGACAAATCGGCGATCAAGTCCGGAAGAAACTTGCTCGCAATCTGCTCGAGAATCTCGGGCCGGGCAACCTCTTGCGCGGAACCGAGATTCAGCCGCAGATGCCAGACTTTAATGCGGCGGTCGAGCAGGCTTTTCTCCTGCTTATACCTGTCCCACAGGACAAATGTGTTCACATCCCACGTAAAGAAATACTGGACCTTCGCGTGATCGGCTTTTTGTTGCGCGTCCGCAATCAGCTTGCTGTCGAAGGCAGAGATGCCGCCGGGGAGCTTGACTTCTCCAGTCAAAAGAAGCTTGTTGTCTTTCCCGTAGAAGCGGAGGTCTTTGCGCTTGGTCCTGCCAGTTGTCGAGCCCATGCCCTCGATACGCGCCTCGACAAAGGGGCACCGATCCTGCAGCCGGGCGAAGATAGGCCCCGCGGCGGCGGCGATCTTCCCGCAGAAATCGACCTCGTTGATAGTCTCAGCGGCGACAGGGGTCATGACTCTATCAAAAATAACAGCGTCGGGTGGGTTCTACGAGTATCACGAAAGGAACTAACGGCCGTTTCCGGATTCGGGTATGCTGCGCTGGCGAGTTTGGGTTTGGGCGTGGTTTCGCCACGCTGACTGATTCTCAAAATGGTCGGGCGGGTGGATGCCGGGGTTGAAACCCCGGCCTACCAACTTGCGGCCTCCGCTTGTCGCGGGGTGAAAGCAAATGCAAAAGCAAAAACAACCGCAGGTCCTTCGACTTCGCTACGCTCCGTTCAGGATGACAGGTCTATTGGGGGCCGGGGCGGCGTAGCCGGGAGCGGATGGCCAGGAGCAACGATTCCGGCGAAAAGGCTGTGACGTAGAACACCAACGGAGGGTACGCCTGACATGTCACAATGTGGTTTCTTTCACTTTTTTCAGTCTTTCTTTGTGCGGGAGGAGTTCTGACCATGGCAATTCTCACTGAAATTGAGTCGGTGAAGGCGCTGACGGCGGGGCCGCTGGTGCATGCAAACCTGTCCGCGGCGCGGCTGGTGGAGATCGCGCTGCTGGGCGGCGAGGGCCAATTGGCGGCCAACGGGGCGCTGGTCGCGGTGACCGGGAAGCGGACGGGACGCAGTCCTAAAGACAAGTTCACCGTGGACGACGCGGCAACGCACGAGCTGGTGGACTGGGGTAAGGTGAACAAGCCGTTCTCGCCGGAGCGGTTTGGGGAGCTGCTGGAGCGGGTGGTCGAGCATCTGAGCGGGCGCGATCTTTATGCGCAGGACCTCTACTGCGGGGCAGACCCCAATTACCGGCTGCCGATTCGCGTGGTCAGCGAGTACGCGTGGCACTCGCTGTTTGTGCATCAGCTTTTTGTGCGGCCTGAAGCGGCGGAGCTGGCGACGCATGTGCCGGAGTTCACGGTGATTGCCGCGCCGGAGTTCGAGGCTGTGCCGGAGCGCGACGGGACGGCGACGGGGGCGTTCATTCTGGCGGATTTTACGCGCAAGATCATCCTGATCGGCGGAACGAAGTATGCCGGGGAGATCAAGAAGTCGATCTTCGGCGTGATGAACTTTATCGTTCCTCAGCGGGACGTGCTGCCCATGCACTGCTCGGCGAATGTGGGCGCGGACGGAGTGACGGCGCTGTTTTTTGGGTTGAGCGGGACAGGCAAAACGACCCTTTCGGCGGACCCGGCGCGGCGGCTGATCGGCGACGACGAGCACGGCTGGAGCCCCACGGGAATCTTCAATTTTGAGGGCGGATGCTATGCCAAGTGCGTTGACCTGACCGAGGAGAAGGAGCCGCAGATCTATCGGGCGATCCGCTTCGGGTCGGTGCTGGAGAATGTGATTCTGGACTCCCAGACGCGAGAGCCGGATTACTTCGACATTCATCTGACGGAGAATACGCGCGCGGCTTACCCGGTGGACTTTATCGCCAAGGCTGTGATTCCGGGGGTGGGCAGGCATCCGAAGAATGTGATGTTCCTGGCGGCCGATGCGTTTGGCGTGCTGCCACCGATCTCGCGGCTGACGCCGGAGCAGGCGATGTACCACTTCCTGTCGGGGTATACGGCGAAGCTGGCTGGGACCGAGACGGGCGTCAAGGATCCTGCGCCGGAGTTTTCGGCCTGCTTCGGCGCGCCGTTCCTGCCGCTGGCGCCGCGGGTTTACGCGGAGATGCTGGGCAAGCGGCTCACGCAGCATAACGCCTCCTGCTGGCTGGTCAATACCGGTTGGAGCGGGGGGAAGTTTGGCGTCGGCAAGCGCATGAGCCTGAAGATTACCCGCGCGCTGGTGAATGCGGCTCTGGACGGACGGCTGGCTGGCGTGGAGTTTGTCACCGAGCCGGCCTTCGGGCTGAGCATTCCGGTGAGCTGCCCGGAGGTTCCGGCGGAGATACTGAACCCGCGCAACTCCTGGGCCGACAAGGAAGCCTACGACCGCACGGCTGCCGAGCTGGCGACGCGTTTCGAGGCGAACTTCAAGCAGTTCGATGCTTCGGAGGCGATTCGCGCGGCTGGACCGAAGGCTAAGTAAGGGAAGGTGGGATAAGAGGGGCTTCGATCAGGCTTTGGCCTGGCCGAAGCCCCTTTTGGCGTTGGCGGGATTCAAGGCAGAATGACACTTGCGCGCACAGATCACCGCCGCGCACCTGCAAGGGGCCACTGCGCCAGTTTTTTGCGCTGGCGCAGCCCGCCTTTGCTGAAGATCATGATCTTTTGGCCGATTCTCTGATTGTCAGAACCACGGTTTGAGTCTATTGTGGAGAATTGTCTGAGATCGGCGCTTTGGTTGAGAAGAAGGTATGCCACGGCTGTTCTCTTTTCAGGTGTTGCTGAGGTGGGACATGTGCCTGTAGATTGCCGGCCTTTGAGCTCAACATATGCTCCAGCTCCCGAGGTAGTTTGTTGCACCCTCTTCGCACATTCACGTGCCTGCTGATTTTGCTGATTAGCTCGGCGAGCGGCTTGCTTTGCCTTGACCCGAGCAAGCATATCGACCAATACGGTCATGGGGTCTGGACTTCGCAGCACGGTCTCCCTGGGGACGCCGTGTATCAGATACTTCAAACGCCGGACGGGTATCTTTGGCTGCGGACCTCTGCCGGATTGGTTCGATTTGATGGAGTGCGCTTCGTCGCCATGGACGCGGTGATCGGCAGCGGGCCGGTCAAGGCCATCACGATGGGCGCGGACGGCAATCTCCTGATCCGGACATATTCGAGGACGCTGATTTACAAGAATGGAACCTTTTCTGACTATTTGACTCCCGGCGCCCTCCCCGATGGCGGCATTCGGACTCTCTTTGAGAATAGAAAGCACGAGGTGCTCCTGGGTTCCGATGACTTCATCTATCTCCTGCAGAACCAGGGAATCCGAATGTTGCTGCATGGGTCGGGCCATGTGAACGCCTTCGCACAGGATGACGCGGGAAAGGTGTGGATCGGCGGCGCATTTGCGCTTTACAGCTACCAGAACGGCACGCTCTCATCGGCTCTGGACGTAAGAGCCACGAACGGAACCATGTCCGTCTCGGCTTTGGCCATCGATCATCGGCAGAATCTTTGGGCCGGCACATGGGACGGGCTCTATCGCGGAGAGGGAGGCGGCCTGCCCCTCAAACGAATCGCTCCGGACGTTATCCATGGTCATATTCAAGCGATTCTCGAAGATCGGCAGGGAAGCCTGTGGGTCGGGACCGACGATTTGGGACTGATTCACATGTCGGGTGATCAGATCTCGTCCTTCAAAGCCTCGGACGGTCTGAGCGATGACACGGTTCTTTCCCTCTTTGAGGACCGGGAGGGCGGCCTTTGGGTGGGCACGGCAAGCGGTTTGGATCATTTCGTCGATACCAAAGTCACCACCTTGACGATGAAAGAGGGCCTTCCCTCCAATGACACGAGAGCAGTCTTTGAAACCCGGGATGGGAAGCTTTATATCTTCTGCGTCCCCGGAGCGCTGACCCTCATCAAGAATGACGAGGCAACTGAACTCACCAAAGACACTCGCCTTTCTTACCAGGGCAAGAGCGGCTTCGAGAGCAAGGACGGTGCCCTGTGGCTGGGTACCACGGGAGGCCTGACCCGTTATGAGAACGGGAAGTTCACGGTCTATGATCCGGATGGCCGGTTCTCGAAGCATCGGATATCCGCCATCAACGAGGACGAAGAGAGCCTGATTGTCACCACCGACGAACTCATCGCCCTCCGTTTCAAGGATGGTCAGGTTCTGCCGTTCACCATTCATGGCCAGGAAACCCCGCTTACGTCCCCCGGCAACTATACGATTACGATCTACCGCGACCCGTCCGGGACACTCTGGTTCGGCACCGTGCAGGGGCTGTTCAAGTTTGCCCCTGGCCAACCTCCGATGCAGGCTCGGCAAAGCCAGATTGACTTTGCAGTTACTTCTATTTCGGACGATCACCAGGGCAATCTCTGGCTGGGCGGGCGGGTGCCCGGAATCACCCGGTTTCGCATTCGAGATGGACATGTGACCCACTACGGAGAAAAGGACAGGCTCTTCGACGATTTCCCGTCCAGCATTCTTCTTGACCCCGGGGACAATCTCTGGATCAGCACCTCAAACGGAATCTACGTGACCAACCGGAAAGATCTGAACGAATTCGCGGACGGCCGCGTTTCGACTGTACGGACAACCGTCTTTGGAACGGAAGACGGCATGAAGACCAGCGAGGCCAATCTAGCGCTCTCCCAGCCGGCAGGCTGGCGGGCGAGCGATGGCAGGCTGTGGTTTACCACCACCAAGGGCATCGTCGTCGTGGACCCCAAGCATATCCTGCATAACGACATGATTCCCCCTGTGGTCGTCGAAGATGTCCAGGTGAATGATCGCTTGATGCCAAGGGAAAACAATCTTCAGATTTCGCCTGGCAAGGACAGGATCGAGTTTCACTACACGGCTTTGAGCATGCTGATTCCCGACAGGGTGAGATTCAAGTACCTGCTTGAGGGCTACGACCATGATTGGGTCGATGCGGGCACGCGTCGGGTGGCTTACTACACAAATCTTCCCCCGGGACAATACCGCTTCCGGGTCATCGCCTGCAATAACGATGGCGTCTGGAACAAGGAGGGCGCCTCGGCTAGTTTCACTCTCAAGCCGCACTATTACCAGACCGACTGGTTCCGAATCCTCTGCGTTTTGGTTCTCGTGGCCATGGTCATGGCGGTATTCCGATTCAACACGCGCCGCTTGCGCACGCGGGCGGAAGAACTCACCCGGCAGGTGGATGAGCGCACTAAGACATTGCAACAAGAGGTTCTCGAACGGCAGCGCGCCGAAAGAGCGGCGGTTGAAGCCCGCGAAAACATGCGATACCAGGCGACACATGACCCTCTCACTTCTCTTCTGAATCGCAGAGCGATTCTGGACGCGCTGAGGAATGAGCTTACGCGTTCCGTCCGGGAAAAGACCTCCGTCGCCGTGCTGATGGCCGATCTGGACCACTTCAAGGACGTGAACGACAAGCATGGCCACATGGTTGGCGACGAGGTGCTGCGCGTGGTGGCAGGCCGCCTGCTGAAGTCAGTGCGTTCATATGATTTCGTGGGCCGGTATGGCGGCGAAGAATTCCTGGTTGTGTTGTGCCAGTGCGATTCAAGCCAGACGATCGAGCGCGCGGAGGAGTTGCGTCGAGCCATTGCGGCCAAGCCAGCGGAGACCGAATGCGGTCCCATACCAATCACAATAAGCATTGGAGTGCTTGCGACGCAGCGCTGGAGTTCGACCTCGCCCGATGAAATCCTGCGTGGCGTGGACGCCGCTCTCTACGCCGCCAAGGACGCCGGGCGCAACTGTTGTTGCGTGGCTGCCGCGGATCCACGCCAGGAAACGGCTTGATTCGGCATCTTCAGAAGCCGCCTGTGCGCTGGACTAGAGCAAAACCAGGGATGCTTTTCGACGAATCAGGATGCCAGAGTGCCGGTCAGGGTTGGAGCTTCGCTGGCTTCGGAGGCCAGGCGCCCCTGACGGTTTTTGTAACTGGCGGCGATGAATTCGCGGAAGAGCGGATGCGGCTCCAATGGCTTGGATTTGAATTCGGGGTGGAACTGGCAGCCTAAGAAGTAGGGGTGGTTGGGTAGCTCGACGATCTCGACATAAGTCGAGTCGGGGGTGGCGCCGCTGATGGCGAGGCCCGCGCCGGTGAGCAGGGCCTCATACTCGCGGTTGAACTCGTAGCGATGGCGGTGGCGCTCGCTGATTTTGGTTGCGCCGCCATAGGCGCGGGAGGCCAGCGAATCTTTTTTGAGGATGCACTCCCAGGCTCCCAGGCGCATCGTCCCTCCCATCTCTTCGACGCCGAGCAACTCGCGCAGCTTATAGATGATGCGGTGCGGGCTGGCGGGGTTGAATTCGGTGGAGTTGGCGTCCGCCAAGCCGCAGACGTTGCGGGCAAACTCGATGCAGGCGGTCTGCATGCCGAGGCAGATGCCGAAGTATGGCACATGCTTTTCGCGGGCGTAGCGGATTGCGTTCAACATGCCCTCAATGCCGCGCTTGCCGAAGCCGCCGGGGACGAGAATTCCATCGAATCCCTCTAACTGCGACTCATAACTCTTGTCATCGGGGGTTTTCGATTCCAGATGCTCGCCTTCGATCCATGTAACTTCGAGCTTGAGGTTCTGCGAGACCGCCGCGTGGGTCAGCGCCTCTTTGAGCGACTTGTAACTGTCTTCGTATTTGACATACTTGCCGACGATGGCGATGTGGACTGTATCGAAGGGGTGGTAACAGCGGTCGACCAGCTCCCGCCACTTCGTCAGATCGGCTTCGGGCGCTTCCCTGCGCAGGTAATTGAGGATGAGCGAGTCCACGCCCTCCTCGGCAAAGCAGAGCGGCACCTCGTAGATGGAAGGCACATCGATAGCGCCGATGACGGCGCGCTCCTCGACGTTGCAAAAGAGGGCAATCTTCTGCTTCATGTCGGGCTCCAGGGGGTGGTCGGAGCGGCAGAGCAGCACATCGGCCTGGATGCCGATGGAGAGCAACTCCTTGACGGAATGCTGCGTTGGCTTGGTCTTCAGCTCCTGGGCGGCGGCGATCCAGGGCACCAGCGTGAGATGGACAAAGACGGTGTTCTCGCGGCCGAGCTCCTGGCGCATCTGGCGGATGGCCTCAAGAAAGGGCAGCGACTCAATGTCGCCCACCGTGCCGCCAATCTCAACGATGGTCACGTCCGCGCCGTTGGCCGAGACCTTGCGCATGGCGTTCTTGATCTCGTTAGTCACGTGGGGAATGACCTGGACGGTCTTGCCGAGGTAGTCGCCGCGCCGCTCCTTCATAATGATTTGCTCGTAGATGCGGCCTGTGGTGAGGTTGTTGTCGCGGGTGAGCGGGGCGTGAGTAAAACGCTCGTAGTGGCCCAGGTCGAGGTCGGTCTCCGCGCCGTCGTCGGTGACAAAGACCTCGCCGTGCTGGAAGGGCGACAAGGTGCCGGGATCGACGTTGAGGTAAGGGTCGAACTTCATCATGTTGACGCGCAGGCCGCGGCTTTCAAGCAGGCAGCCGATGGAGGCCGCTGCCAGGCCTTTCCCTAAACTGGACACAACTCCGCCCGTCACAAAGACATACTTTGCCGACATGGGTGCAACCTCTTGAATGGTTTTTTGGAATGGACGTACCAGGTGGGCACAATCAAGTATGACAGAAGTTGAGGCGCGAAGGAAGAAGAAAAAGTTGGCAGGGCGAGGAATTTCCGGGGGAGATGTAGGCAATATCGTTTGCATAATCAAGTGCTTACGATGAAAATGGCCGGGAATAAGGGTGGGCGTGAATTTCCTCTTCCCGTACAATCGATAGAGAAGGAGCCGGCCCGATGAAGCGAGTCTATATGGACGCCAACGCCACCACCCCTCTGCTGCCGGAGGTGATGGACGCGATGCGCCCGTACTGGATGGAGCACTTCGGCAACGCCAGCTCGATTCACCTGGATGGCCAACAGGCCCACGCTGCTGTGGACCGCAGCCGCGCCACGCTGGCTGAGTTCTTCAACTGCCATGACGCCGAGGTGGTCTTCAACTCCGGCGGCACCGAGGGCGACAACACGGCCATCTTCGGACTGCTGCGCCCTGGCGACCATTTCGTGACGACTTCGATTGAACACTCGGCGGTTCTGCGCGCGGCAGACCTGATGGCCCAGCGCGGCGTAGAGGTGACCTTTGTTGCGCCGCGGCCCAGCGGCCTGATCGATCCGGCCGACATTCAGCGCGCTCTGCGGCCCGAGACGCGCCTCGTCAGCGTGATGCTGGCCAACAATGAGACTGGCGTACTGCAACCCGTCGAAGACATTGGCAAAATAGCCAAGGCGGCTGGCGCGTTCTTTCACATCGACGCGGTGCAGGGCGCGGGCAAAGTTCCGCTGGATGTGCGGCGCTTCGGCTGCCATCTTTGCTCCGTCAGCGCTCACAAGATGCATGGGCCCAAGGGCGTCGGCGCGACCTTCGTGCGGCGCGGGACGCCGGTTGAATCGCTGCTTGTGGGCGGAAGCCATGAGCGCCGACGCCGCGCCGGAACGGAGAACGTGCCGGGCATCGTGGGGCTGGCCAAGGCTGTGGAGTTGGCCGTGCGCTCGCTTGCAGATGGGACGTTCGACCGGCTGGCGGCTCTGCGCGACCGGCTGGAGGTTGGGATTCTGGAGCTTTCCGGCACGGGCGTCAACGGAGGCTGGGACGGCGACAGACCCGTCCCCCGCGTGGCCAACACCACCAACATCTGGTTCGACCATCTGGAGGGCGAGGCGCTGGTGATTGCTCTCGATTTGAAGGGCGTGGCCGTCTCCGGCGGCTCGGCCTGCCACTCCGGCGCAACCGAGCCGAGCCATGTGCTGATGGCCATGGGCCTCAACAAGACCCGCGCCCGCGCCAGCCTCCGCTTCAGTTTGCTGAAGACGGCGACCGAGGCGGATGTGGATTATGTTTTGAAGGTCGTGCCAGAGGCTGTCGAACATTTGCGGGCGATTTCGCCGGTGGCGGCGGGAACGTTAGGATAATTGGTTCAAACATGAGTGGAGTATCTGCAATGAAAACAGTTCGCTCCCTGATCTGGCTTGCCGTGATCGTTACGGTGTTCGCTCCTGTGTGCCTGCGCCTTGACGGTCAAGAGGTCATGCCGGCGCATAAATCCAATACGTTTTACCTGACCATTGCGATGGAAAAGCAAATGCTTCCGGTGGGGCAGCCCCCAAGAGTTTTGCTAACCACCAAGAACCTGACCGACCATTTGATCTCTGCCCCTGGTGATAGTTGCGGGTCAGTTGTAAGGATTTGGGTCCAAGGAGAACACGGTGAACCGCCGACAACGCTCCGAGAACGGGGTGCTACGGGGCGGCTGTTGCCTGGAGAAGGGAGCCTACAGTGCACACTGGTTGCGGACATGCCGCCGCTGGCACCGGGCGAAAGCACCACGCGCACATTCCTGCTGGAATACTTCTATGACCTTCAGGTGCCCGGAAAGTACACCGTATACCTTGAAGTTCCATCCCCGGAAGGCTGGTTACGTACCGACACAGTGACATTTCAAATTGTGGCCGGAGAGCCACCGCCGAACAAGAGTAACCCATGAAGCCACCATCAACCATTGCCGTAGCTATGTCCGGAGGGGTGGACTCCTCGACGGTGGCGGCGATGCTCGCCCACGAAGGCGATGCGGTTGTCGGGCTGACGCTTCAGCTTTGGGATCAGACGCGGCTGGCTGGGAAGCATGGCATTCCGGATGCGCCGAAGGCTGGCCGCTGCTGTTCGCTCGATGATGTCTACGACGCGCGGCGCGTGGCTGAGCACCTCAACATTCCCTATTACGTGGTCAACCAGCAGGAGCGCTTTGAGGACGATGTAGTCCGGCCCTTTGTCGCCGAGTACCTGGCCGGGCGCACGCCCATCCCCTGCTCGCTCTGCAACAACCATCTGAAGTTCGACCAGTTGCTCCAGACGGCGCGGTCGATTGGGGCCGAGCAGATCGCTACCGGACACTATGCGGTGAACGAGTACGACGAGCGGCGCGGGCGCTGGATTCTGAAGCGGCCTGCCGATCTGGCCAAGGA
>Ga0302278_10001226_pt1 | contig 32155 bp, 42 predicted proteins | sample III_Bog_N3_2_FD_194543 | JGI IMG/M metagenome (GOLD analysis project Ga0302278, IMG submission 194543) | Peat permafrost microbial communities from Stordalen Mire near Abisko, Sweden - III_Bog_N3_2 | ecosystem: Environmental > Terrestrial > Soil > Wetlands > Peat | place: Sweden: Abisko... | reverse complement strand
TCAGCACGTTCCCGCGGTTTCCTCCCTGGAGGCTTGTCCAACACCTGCCCCTTAGCCTCACCGGGCTTGGACGCCTCAGCGCGCACCGGCAGGTGTCGGACAACCCTTAACCCAACCGGACGATGGCGAGCGACGGCTATCGGCAACGCCATCACGGATGCTCTTTCCGGGCAGGTACATCCTCAAGATAGTTCTCGGCGAAGGATTCAAGTGGATGATCATTTCTGCGGCTGACCGAGACTTGCCATACAAGCTGCGGCTTTCTCCCGGAGCTTCTCGACAAATTGGGGATCCGGTGTGATATCGAAACGCACTTTGCCTGGATTGATCAGATCATTGGCCGAAATAGCCCGCTCGTCGAGGAGGGTCAGGCGAATTCGTTCCACCGCAGCCAATTGATCGACAACGGTCTTTGCGTCCGGCGGAAGGGCGAAGCGTCCTGTCATGGCCGACGCATAGTCGTCCCGAAGGCGAACTTGAGCATCACGCAACAGATTCGCCCCCCGGAATGCCTCCGAATAGGCCTGAAATCGGTCATTTTCTATATGGTCGCCAATCTGACTGGCCACGGCGCTTTCCCAAGCCACCGATAGCCAGGCCCCCCTGATGAACGGTGGACCGAATTCGTAGAGCCGAGCAAGTTCTGCCGTGTCGTGCTTGACCAGATTCGTCTGCATTCTGTCGAGGTAGGCCTCAGCGCAAGGCTCCAGAATAGCGAACTGAGTCGCAAACGTGATGTCGTATCCGAGATCAGCACGGAGGCGCACTTCCGCCTGCTCGACTTTGTGCCTCCAATGCAGAAATTCAACAGTCTGCTCCAGGCCTAGTGCGATCAATATGCCGACGACGATGACGCTGATCTCGGATACGAACTCGCGAACCCCATGCAGTGGCTTTGGCTTATGGATATGCATGTCATCCCCGACGTCTTATGAGCATCTGAAATGATCGGGCCAGCTTTCAGCTAGTCACCCGCCTCTTTCCGTCGATTATGAATGGTAGCAGAGCAGCAGCAGCCGGCGTTCGGTGCGCTGAGGCAACCCGATTCCGATGATGGCGGCCATCCACTGCGGAGCAATCAATTTGGTTTAGCAAGCGACTGCAGTTGGCCGAAAGCGGCGGTAGCGTGCTGCCCGGATACCTGTCGTTCGCCGAGGTACGAATCGGGTTTTTGCCAGTTTTGGTTCCGGGTTGACTGCGACGCGTGGCAAACTCTGTAGGCAGCCCCCTCACTCCCACTCAATTGTCTCCGGCACTCATAAGCACCGGAAAATACAGCACTTCTTCTCGGAGCACGCCGGACTTACCGTCAGATCTACCGCCAAACATTTCCGCTTGAGGGCGATAGACGGCGATAGATCCCGATTGGCAACGACTGACAGCGAGAATCCACGCGCTCTCATCGCTTGTGTGTTCAATTATGATGTTCATTTTGATGCTAATATACATCTTTTATGATGCCAAGGAGAAAACTGTGAGAACCACCGTGACCATCGACGATGATCTGTTTCAGCGCGCCCTGGAGGTTGCTGACCCCGGTACGGACAAGGCCGACCTGTTTCGGGAGGCTATGAAGGTATTTGTTCGCGTCCAGGCAGGCAAACGCCTGGCCGCGCTGGGCGGAAAGGCGCCGCGTATGAAATCAATTCCGCGCCGCCGGCCTCTTTAGGACACGTCCAATGGGCCTTGTGCTCGCGGATACCTCTGTGTGGGTTGCACATTTCCGTAAGCCGAATCGAGTCCTGCAGACTCTGCTGTCGGCCGACCAAGTACTTTGCCATCCCATGGTCTTGATAGAAATCGCGTGCGGCACGCCGCCGGCACCGCGGGAACGCACATTGACCGACTTGAGGCAGCTGCGCTCAGCTGTCGTCGCCAGCACAGATGAAACACTCGCCTTGATCGAGCGAGAGCAACTTCAGGATTCGGGCTGCGGCGCCATCGATCTGCTACTGCTTGGGTCAGTCCTTTTGACTTCCGACGCCGTGCTTTGGACCCTTGATAAGGATCTCCAAGATCTCGCTGCGCGCTTCGATATCTTATTCGACTGAATCCGCTCGCGTGTCGGAGTATTGATGTCCTTCCTGAAACTGCACGACATTTCCTTCCGGATCGTGGCCGTCGCATACCCGATGCCCCTGAAAGACCCACTCACTCTCCGTCGGATCAATACCACCTCCGAGGTTAAGCACCGCGCGCCTCACAGCGGAAATGCTTTCCACGTCAAACACCAGTTTTACCGGTGTTTGAGCCCTGCGAACCGGCGGATCGGCTATGTGAATAGTGGACGCGATGGACGCCGGCACTTGGACGACTACCAGCTGCGATGTGGATGATCCGAGCACCACGTGATCCACGTCCGATTGCTCGATCTCCAGGTGAAAAACTCCTTGATAGAATTCTCGCATAGTCGCAAGGTCCTTGGCGTATAAAACCATCCGCGCGCGCCTATCAAAGGCGTGTATCAGGTCAGTGACCAATGCCCCGTTTATAGACATGCCCGTCAGATTGGCGTCTTCAATCGTTACGCCGGCCAAATTGACGTTTCGGATCTTGGCGCCTGCCAGATTCACATCTACAAATGTCGATCCTTGCAGGTTCACGTCGTCAAATTGGGCGCTTGCCAGACTCGTATTCTTGAACGTCGGCCCGTGCCAGTTCACGTCGTCGAACCGGACACCTGCCAGATTAACATTCGTGAACGTTGACCCTTGCAAGTTCACATCGTCGAACTGGGCGTTTGTCAGCTTTGCGCTCGAGAAACGGGAATCAGTGAGGTCCGCGTCCCGTACGTGAAGGATCTCGCGGGTATTGGTTAGTTCCATTTGGATATTCTCGATATTTCCAGAGCTATTTCGCAGCCTGCCCCATTGTCTTTCGTCCGATATCGACCAATTCGAAGAGGACGCGGCGTGCCCGTTCTATGTCCTTCCGGCCAACGCGGGACGTCAACTCGTTGTCCACCGTGGCACCCGCAGCTGCGAGTACCTTGGCCGCTGCGCGGCCTCGTTCGGTAAGCCCAATCGTCAACTTCCGCCGGTCTTCGCCATCAACCTCCCGCTTCAGGTAACCGCGCATGACCAGGAGGTCGACAAGCTGGCCGGCGGCTTGTTTGGAGATCTGCAGTTCCTGGATCAGCCGACTCAATGGGTGTGCGCCGGTTTCTCGCGCCAGCCCGCCAATCACATAAAGGCCGTTCTTCGGTATGTCGTCATAGCCTGCTGCATCAAGTGCAGCGCGCATCGATGCCGAATACGCCAGGCGTGAGTGACGCAGCAATGCCGGCATCGACACATCAGCGGCTGAACTACGCGGCTTCGTCATTCGGGGAACTTAGCAGCCGACGGGCATCTAGTCAATAATACGGACTATCCCAATATTAGACATTCTGTCGAGGCGCCGCATGTGGAATTTTGCCGGCATGTGCGTGAATGCAGATCAGGGCCGCCTGCGGATTTCGCTTGGCGCGATTGGTGATCAAACTCTAGCCGGGTTTTTGCCAGTTTTGCCCCTAGATACGCCGGTGCGTTCGCGAGGAAGTTGTGGGACCCTGACCGCCATGAAGCCACAGCAGTCTTCTGTCAGCGCGGCGGGTAAAGATCTCGACAAATCCCGAATCCCGGCGATGTGCAATGCCTGCGACGCCTGTATTTGTGGCGTATTTCGCTATCCGGAAAGTCAATTGACGGTATTTCTCGGCGCGAGAATCGCGGGAAAATTTTTACCGTCAGAAATACCGTCAAAAAGTTTCGCTTGGGGGCGAGAGGTCAAAATTATGGCGTAGCAACAACTCTGTTTCTTCAAGGACTTGCGCGTGCAGGCGATAGATCGTGATAGATGCCGAAAGGCCCTTCTCACTCCCACTCAATTGTCGCCGGCACGTATAAGCGCCTGTAACTGTTGGAGCTTTCATAAACGCACAACAAACTTACCGGCAGACCTACCGCCAAAAACCTCCGCTTGGGGGCGATAGACAGCGATAGATGACGAAAGGGTTGGGCTGATTTGGTATCCGTGCGACGCAAATAGCGATCAATGGATCATTCACGGCCGAAAACCCCCGGCAGGTTTCGGGCTCCGTGAAGAACTCGCAATATGAGGGCGCCGTCTTCGAACGGTTCGAAGATAATCAGGTAATTTCCGTGGGCGCAAATCCGTATCGCATCTCCCAGATCCGGGCGTGCGACATAGTGATGCGGTCCGTCGGCGATTTTCTCGCAGTGTTGCCGTATCTCGCCGATGAACGAGACAGCGCGCAAAGGATTGTCGAGCGCGATGTGATCGCCGACCTCCTCCAAGTCAATTTCGGCTTGGGGTGTGAAATGCGCGCGCATTCACTTCGCGCGGTCTTTGGCAATCTTCGCGTACTTCTGCTCCAGACGGTCAAGTACCTCAGCAGCGGGTTTTGGTTTACCGCTGCGGCGGCCCTTTTCGATTTCACCACGTAGACCGTCTAATTCCGCCTGTCGACGCTGCTTATCTTCTTCCAGAAGCCGCAGTCCATCGCGGATGACCTCGCTAGCGGAAGCGTAACGGCCACCGTCAACCTGTTCCTTCACGAAGTTCTCGAAGTGCTCACCGATTGTGTAACTCGAGGGCATGACTCCTTCCCTTCTCCAACTAGAAATATCCGATAATATCACTTAATGCTACTCCTGCGAACCTCAGGTCCTCTGCCGATTGCGCTGGTTGGGCCCGTGTATCAGTACCTTCACGGTCGCCAATGGCACGGTTGGTCGTATGTCGGCGTCCACTTTGAACGCCCGACTGCCGCCGATAGGCGTTGGTCCTTCGAGCGCGTGTGCTTGACAGAATATCATAACGTCGTTATGGTACGAGCATAACAGCGTTACGGAGATTCGATTATGACGATCAGTCAGGGCATGACCTACATTCTCGCTACCGCGCTTGTGGCCTTGTCGGCCCGGGCGGCATTCGCGCCACGAGGCGCCGCTCTCGCTTACGGAGTTCCGCTTCCAGAAGGGACCGCTCCAACCCCCTTCCTCGAGGTGAAAGCGAACCGCGATTTTGTTCTCGCCGGCTTGCTCGTCGTAACTGCATCCGCGAGCCAATCGGTTCTCGCTGGCGCACTTTTCGTTGGAGCGATTGCTCCCGCCGCCGACGCATGGACGGTCTCGCGCCACGGGAAACTTACCGGCACTGCCATTCACCTCGGAACGGTGGCATACCTGATCGTAGCCGGTGCCCTTGCCGCCATGGGGCACTGACATGTATCTCGCGACAGTTCTCTTATGTCACGTGCTTGGTGCCATCGGCATCGGTCTAATCTTCACGCTCCCGCTTCTCGCTAAGACACCCACTGCATCGCATGACGTACTCGTCTTGCTTCGCTTCGGCGCAGGCGCGACGCTCGTATCCGGTATTGTCCTCTGGGTCGTGCTCAAACCGGGTCACCCTCTCTGGCTCGAGGTTTCTTCGGCGTTATTTTTCGCCGTGATTTTATTGATTGCGGCTGTGCTCGAACCGGCTATTGTCCGCAGCTCGGATGAACCGAAGATGCATGGCCGCATTCGTTGGGCCGGCATCACCTCATCGGTGCTCGTCCTCTGCATTGCCGCTCTCATGGTTTTGCGGCCGGGTGAGTCGTGACAACCGTCTCAACATCACAACAAAAGCTTCGTGGAACGTCTCGCGAACATATTATTGACGTAAGCCGGGGCATTATCGAGGACGAAGGTCTTGAGCGTCTCACCATCCGTCGGATCGCCGAGACAATCAATCGAACTCAACCGGCGGTGTACCAGCACTTCGCGAGCAAAGACGAGATTCTCGCTGCAGTGGTTGTGGAGGGCTTTGTCGCCCTCGTCGAGAGCTTGAAGCGCGCCGCAAAAGGGGAGAAAGCGTCGCTTACTGCGATCGCTAGCGCCTACGTTCGTTTTGGACTGGAACGGCCCAAACTTTACGAGGTCATGTTCGTGGCGCCGCCTGTAATTGATTTCGCTGTCTCCGCTACGCCGATTCCGGCTCAAATCGCTTTTCAAATCTTTGCAACTGCGGTCGTAGAATCCGGCCGTGATCCGACCCAAGTCGGCACGGTGACCGAAGTAGTGTGGGCGGCTCTCCACGGATTGGTTATGTTATCGATCACAAATCGCTTGCGGCCGGGTCGAGCTTTGCACCGCGCCCGCCTTCAACAACTTACAGCGGCGATCGTCGCGATGACAGAGCTAACGTAGGCCTAAGTGACAACCGAGGTGTGCAAAATGGTCACTCTACATTCAGGTTCAAAGGAGACATCCAAAATGATGCGCGTTCTATTCGTTGGCCAGATCCCGGAGACCGTGGACTATAGCGATCCAGCTTTACCGCCGGGCTTGAACGCGGAGAAAATTTATGCCGGCATCGACGTCGCGGCAGCCAAGATCGCAGAGAAAGGTTGGCTTGGGGATATCTGCAACATCGCACCGGACGACGGCGGTATCGCCACGCTCGAGAAGCAACTGGCGACCACAACCTACGACTGCGTGGTCGTTGGCGGCGGCTTGCGGCTACCGCCCAAGGGTATGTTGATGTTCGAGAAAGTCGTCAACAGTATTCACAAGACCGCACCCGGTGCCGCGATCGCTTTCAACACGCGTCCGGAGGACACGGCCGAGGCCGCAGACCGATGGGTGTAGGAAAGTCTCGCGCCGGTCGTAGGCTAAATGGTTTATGCCCGGCGGACGCCCAACTTCCTCCACCCGAGACCAGGGACAAAATCCCGGTGGCCACCCCCTCGGCGTGCGAGGTCCACCGCCAGTGGATCGATAGCCAGCTCGTGCTCGGGCGCAACGCCACGAGCTTCTACCAGTGTTGCTGGCTGTTGAGACGCGCCCCGGCGTCTCTGAACAGTTCGCGTAGGTGCCATTAGGTTTTTGCCAGTTTTGCCCAGAAACCCGGGGTTCCCCATCTCTGCCGACCGTGCCAAACTAGAGAAGCGCCTTGGTCCGGTCACTCCCACTCAATTGTCTCCGAGACCTTTAAGCCATTGTTTCTGTTGGCGGAAATATTCCCCACGCCACAATTTACCGTCAGATCCGCCGTCAAAAATGTCCGCTTGAACCCGAATGATGCCGATAGACGGCGAAAGGGCCGAAGGAATTCGACAGCCACGGGTTTCGTACCGCGTAGCCGATGTCGCCCACAGATAAGGATTTGCGACAACGGTCATCGGCCTCAACGAGTCGACTTAACAGTGCTCAATTTGGCGGCTAGCTCGAATGGGCATCATTGAACCGTTGACGCTGGCCAACGACTGCTTGGCGCCACCGGTTGGGGTAGAAACGATTGGGCGCGAGCGTTCGGGTGCTCGCGCCACAGTCTCACTCGTGCCGGCTCAAGACCTGCTTCCAGGACCACAGTGAGGCAAGGCCAAGCAGACCCGCAGCAATGCCGAACGCGATGCGCGCAACCGAGACGCCACCGCCCGTGCTCACGGCCGCGCGGCCTACGCCGGCTCCCACGCTGAATCCAGAGGCCTGGCCAAAGAAGGCGATCCAACCGAACATGACCGCCATGGAGGTCACCACCAGGGCGCCCAGCGCGTGATAGAGGCGGCTGCCGGTCGCGACCCACTGGCCAATCAGCACGCCACTGGCCGCGAGAAGTACACCCACGCTGATGCCGAAGGCGCGTCCTTCGGCGGCAGCATTTGAAGCGGAATTCAGCTGCTCGAGTCCGAGCCCAAGGAGCAAAAGGCCCCCGCCAGTGAGCACAACGGCGATGGCCCGGCGCGGGCCGCGGCCGATCGTGCCGTAAGGCACGTCCGTCAGCGCTTCACCCCTTTCGACCCGTCGACGCCGGAGCCAGGTCGCAACGACGAACGCGGGTACGATCGAAAACGCGGTCCCAACGACACCGGTAACGAGCGGCAAGGTCCATAACGGAGCGAAGGCGTCAACGCGAGCGCCTTCGGGATGATCGGGTTGGTAGAGCACCTGCAGATGCTCTCCGATTGGGTACGCCGATTCCGGGCCCGACACGTCCGACGTTACAACATACGTGCGCCCGTCCCTGGCACTGAACTGGAGCACAGGCGCATACGTGGCAGCGCCACCCTTCATGTGTCCCACCTGTCGGCCCGCGACGACGGTTCCGTCCGCACTTGATCCGGAGAAGATCAGAACGGCACGCTGTACCGTCGACCCGACGGCGATGGTGAGCAGCACCAGGCTGGCGACTGCGAAACCCCCGACGAAGCCGTAGACGACAATACGTGCACCGATGGATGGCATCATTTTAAAAAAGATAGAATCAGTGATGAAGTAGCACTGTGTTCGTGACCCAAGGCGGCGCCCTTGACGCGACTAGCATACCCGCAGAGAGCTATGCCAGTATTTTGGTGAGCGGATCCCAGTAATGCTCTTGCCATCCCGAGGCCAAGTGCTCGGCTGTTCCTTTCGGAAATCCGGTGTGGTCAAACACAATGGTGGTTGCTCCCGCTTGCTCGGAAAGCTCAAACCGGGCGACGGAGTACAGCCCGCGTGGCCAACTGAGAACGCGCCACGCTTGGACAATGCGTTCGTTCGGCACCAGTTCGAGTTGGCGGCCGACGATGTATCCGTCGAACACCGAAAATGCTCCGCCCGCGTGCGTACTCAACTTTGTAGGGTGTTGCATGTTGGCCTGCGTGTCGGCCTTCATGACGCCGCTCAGCCGCACGATCCTGTCGAACTGCTCTTCAACTGTGAGCGCCGCATAGACGCGGCTGCGGTTGGCGGCAAAGGTCCGCCTCTGGTGGATGGCTTCCTCGCTGCTCGAAATTTCGGGATTCGACTCCGCAAGCGCCACGCTGCTGCGTGCAGTAACTCCGGCTATGACAAGTGCACCCTCGGTGATGAATTCTCGGCGCGCGATACTCTGCCGAGAGGCTGTGGACGTTGATTCAGTCGGCATACTCCCTGCCTCGCATTCTTTGAGATACCAGTGACTTGCATTATGACACCATATGGTTTCATATACAAGCATGGGTGAAATCCGTGTCAATTGAAGTCCGCAACAAATCTAAGTCGAGGGAGGATCGCCTGGACGCAATTCTGCATGCCCTGTCCGACCGAACTCGCCGGAAATTGTTGAGGCGGTTGGCAAATGGCCCTGCGGTGGTTGGAGAGCTCGCCAAGCCCATTGCGATGACGCGAGTGGCCGTGTCCAAGCATCTGCGGGTGCTGGAACATGCGCAGCTCATATCCCGGACCATCGACGGCCGCGTGCACCGGTGCGCTGTGCGACCTGAAGCATTGCAGGAAGTGGAGCAGTGGTTGACGAGCTACCGGGCCTTTTGGATCGAGAAGCTCGATGCACTGGCTCGATTCGCGGAAGAGCGTACTCGGGTAAGCCGGTAGGAGGCATACGCGACCATGAATGAACCGCCCAGTGATCCTGCAGTAAGGAAGCTTGCCGCAACACTGGTGGTGCGACGGCTCATCAATGCCACACGCGAGAAGCTCTTCGCGGCATGGACCCTGCCCGAGCTCTTTGTGCAGTGGTGGGGTCCGCAAGGTGTCACATGCCCCACCGCGGAGATCGACTTACGAGTGGGCGGATCCTACCGCCTTGCCAACCGATTCCCCGACGGGACCATGGTTTGGATCGCAGGAGTATTCGAAGTGATCGAACCTCCCCATCGCCTGACCTACACCTGGAAATTGGAATCCCAGAATGGACCGCCCGAGCGCGTCACGGTGTGCTTTGAATCGCGGGGTAACGCCACGGAAGTGGTCGTTACGCACGAGAGAATTCCCGACGACGCGGTGCGCAAAAGCCACGAACGCGGCTGGTTTGGCTGCCTCGACAGCTTGGTGAGATTTGCCGAGCAGCCGAGCACCCGATGACCGCTTTGGCGCAGGCAATTAGGGCAGGCAATAAACTGCTGGCCGATAACGGCGACAGCGCCTTCACCAATACCGGCCGTAAGCCCCTTTTGGCAGCCAGCTCAATATCCGGACTGGCAGATGAGGTTCTTTGGCGTAGGCGCGAATCGCGTTTTTGCCAGCTTCACCCATAGTGTCCGCGGTTATGGCTTGACTGCAAACCGTGGAAATATCTGTGGCCAGGTCCCTCACTCCCACTCAATTGTCTCTGGCACTTATAAGTACATGAAATAACAGTAGTTCTGCCTAGGGTACGCCGGACTTACCGTCAAATCTACCGCCAGAAAATTCCGCTTGAGGGCGATAGACCACGATAGATGCCGAAAAGGTCTAGGGACTTTAGCAGCCTGCCGGACGCGCACGTGGAAGGTCAGCCGCTCACCGGCTTCGAAACGCCACGTCATTGCAACCTGTATCCTATCAGGATACAATATCGCGTGATAAAGACATTCCGTCACGGCGGGCTTGAGCGCTTTTATCGCACGGGCTCCAAAGCTGGCATCCAGCCCAAGCATGACAAGAGGCTGCGCACGCAACTGACCGCTCTCGATGCCGCGACAAAACCGGGGGACCTTGCGGTGATTCCAGGCTGGCGCCTTCATGAGCTAAAGGGCGATCAGGCGGGTCGCTGGTCGATCACCGTGAACGGGAACTGGCGACTTACATTTAGATTTGAGGGCACGGACGTCGTGCTGCTCGATTATGAGGACTATCACTAGGAGATGCGGCATGAGTCAGATGCACAACCCTTGCCATCCCGGGGAAGTGCTCAAGGAAGCCTTGAGCGAGATCAGCGTCACGGATGCGGCCAAACGCTTGGGAGTCGGCCGCGTGGCGCTCTCGCGCCTGCTGAACGGGGCCACCGGCATCAGCCCAGACATGGCGCTGCGCCTGTCCAAGGCCCTCGGCACTTCGCCGGAATTCTGGTACGGCATGCAGGTCAACTTCGACCTATGGCAGGCCAAGAAGAAGTTCCGCGGCAAGGTGCGCCCCATCGTCCAGGGTCCGATCTCGGCAGCCTGAACTGCCCTGGGTTACGGGAGAGCCCAGCGCTTGCATCAAGTCACGGACCCGCCGCCGGTGAAAGGAGCGGACCAGGATGTGAAGTATCTGTCGTGTAAAGCAATCTGTGGTTGTAGGTGCAGCAATCCGCTGGCGCTACCCGATTCGCTCCCAGGTCAACGTTCGAATAACGGGAGTCCCGTTCCATGAGGCAGTCTCGAGCTTGATGCCGAGGGAGTCGCCCGTTACTGTCATCGTCCGAGAAATGGTTGCGCCGACATTTGCCTTGCTGAGGGCACCAAGCAATGTCTGCGTCACGACCCCCGTTGCGTCGTCAACAGCATACTTGCCGAAATATGCGTCGTAGCCGCCAACCGCCTGAGTGTTGTTCTTGGCAATAGCGAGTCCTTCCGCAACACTCTGGTCGCGATTGGGATTCATGAACTGTGCCGCGAAGTTCCCTGTCCGATCGTAGAACAGCAACGCAATGGGCGCAGAACCGAGGGCCGGGTCCGGAACCTCTTTTCCCGCGCCGTCAACATCAATCCGCGAATGCAAGCGCCAGGTTCCCGGCAATCGAGCCGAAAGGACCAGACTGTCAATCGAAGCAATACTTGTCATGGAAAACTCCAGCGCATCGCGGAAGGACATCTGCCGACTTGGTAACTACTGCAGTGGGCCGTTTCGTGCAAGAAATGACCACTTGATGCCATTTTCGCGGCGACGTTAGGAGACGGCAAGGGGCAGATCTGAGATGTCCAGGGGAATTGTTTGGTCGCCCCGTTACCCGCTGCAGAGTGCCGTGCCTCCCTCGCCGCCTCTACCGGATCTCTACCGCCTAGTACTCGAATGTCCACCACCGACTGTCTCCGGGGGTCCTCCCATAACGCAGCTCACGATTCTCACCACGTTGCGGTGAACGGATCTTACCGGGTCAGGAGCCACGGTCACCAGTCGACGCATCGGCGCCGGACCCTTTCCAACGCCCTCACGGGCATAGCCTTTGCGCAACGGCTACGGATCGGTTACCAGTGAGTCAATTTGACATCGCCGCTTCGTAAATGCCATGGAACTACTTGAGCGCGAACAATTTCTTGCGGATTTGCACGGGTGGCTCGCGTCCACAGTCGCGCGCAGCGGGAAGATTGCGTTCATAGGTGGCGAGGCGGGGATCGGCAAGACCGCGTTGCTCCATGAGTTTTGCATTCAACAGCGCACCGCTCGGGTGTTGTGGGGGGGGCGTGTGACGCTCTGTTCACACCGCGGCCTCTTGCCCCAATTTACGACATTGCGCGCCAGACCCAGGGCACCCTGCTGGCGGCGCTCAGCGCTGGAGCGACCCGTGACGGAATCTTCAGCGCCGCGCTAGAAGAGCTCGAGAGACCGGACGCAACGCTGATCGTCTTCGAGGATATGCATTGGGCGGAAGAGGCGACCCTCGATCTGCTCAAGTTTCTGGGCCGCCGAATACACCGAACGAAAACCCTAATTTCAGTCACGTACCGCGATGACGAGGTGACCTCCCGATCAGAATCAGGCCTGAGGGCGAAGATCTCTAATTCCCGAAGCCCGGCGATGCGCAGTGCCTGCGGTGCGTTTATTTGCAGTGTTTTTCGCTTTCGATCAGATCAATTGACGGTATTTCCTGGCGCGGGAATCGCAGGAAAACTTTTACCGTCAGAAATACCGTCAAAAACTTTTGCGCGGGGGCCAGAGGTTAAAATTGCGGCGTAGCACCAATCTTGGTTCTTTAAGGAGTTACGCGTGCAGGCGATAGATCGCGATGGATGCCGAAAGGCCCTGGTCACTCGCACTCAATTGTCTCCGGCACCTGTAAGCACATGAAAGATATTGCCTTCTTTTCGGGCCGCACTGAATTTACCGTCAGATACACCGTCGAAAACACTCGCTTGAGGGCGATAGGTGGCGATAGATGACGAAAGGCTCTACGAACGTTTGAATTCGTTCAAAGACAAATTCAGGCAAGGGGCGACTACAGAGCGTCGTCGAGACCTTTATCTAAGCGCCCGGGCAAATGATCTGGCTCGGCGTCGTGCTCCTTCTCGGCGGAGCGATCGGGAGGGTCGGGAGAATTCCCTCGCGTTTGTTGTTGCCGTAATTTCAGCCAGTCTTCACGGCCCTCCGCTCGCAAATCCTCGAGGGTCTCTGCCGAACCTTTCTGCTGTCGCTGCTTCAACCAGTCCTCGCGCCCCTCCCTCCTGATTTGCTCAAGTTCATTTTGAGAACTCTTGGCGGCAAAGGACGCACTTTGGTGATGATCGATCTGTTGGCTCTGGCTACTTTCGCGTAAAGCATCGACATCGATAAGATCTTGTGCTCGACCAGCCGCAAGCTTTGCAATCAATAGATCCTGTCGCGAGATAAAGGGCACGGACAAATCATCGTCTATTTGTACATCAACTCGCCGGCTCCATGCTTCATCAAATTCAACGCCGGTGATTTTCGGCATGATGTCAACCATCACTGGCGGCGTACCCATGCGAAAGAAGTTGTCGGGCTCGGCGAAGTCCTTGGCGCTCAAGCCTTCGATTGGAGCTCCAAACTTTGCGAGCGCGGCATATACGGCTTTGCTGTTTTCAGCATCAGCGCCAATCAAAATGTCCAGATCTTTGGTAGCACGAGGCTGGGCATGAAACGAAACCGCGTATCCGCCGACAATCAGGTATCTAACCTGTCCGGCGTTGAAGGCTGACAACAGTTCTTTGAAGTCTTGGTGCATCAGCGGCCTGCCTCTTCATCGCATACAGGTCAAGGTTGAGGTCCATGACTGCGCGAATGCGATCACGTCCTGGCAAGCGTTGCCAGGCACGATATTCGTCAGACTTCATCGCCTTCAGGCTGTCGAACCGTGTGATGGTCTTATCCATCAGGCGAAGCTACCACATACTACTGTCGGCCACACTTCGAGAACCCAAGCCCCGAAATCGACCTGGAAATTTTGGAGCGGGGTTTTTGCCAGTTTTGCCCTGGTTTCCGAGGTTACGCATTGACTGCGACTCGTGGCAAACTCTGTAGGCAGCCCTCGTCACTCCCACTCAATTGTCTCCGGCATGTATAAGCGCTTGAAAATGCGAGACATCTTTGCAGGGCACGGGAAATTTACCGTCACATCTACCGCCAAAAACTTCCGCTTGGGGGCGATAGACGGCGATAGATGCTGAAAGGGATAAAGGCGCTTTCTTAGCATCGATGGGAGTTCAATCACCAGGGCGCGGCTTGTGCTTGTGGTAAACGCAAGCGAGCTTGTTTCCGTCGGGGTCGCGGACATACGCGACGTAAAATGTCGGCTCGTAATATGGACGCGTGCCAGGCGCCCCTTCATCACTGCCGCCGTTCTCTAGTGCCGCGGCGTGGAATGCTTGCACCTGGACCTCATCCTTGGCACGGAATGCGATCATCGTGCCATTCCCGTCAGCAGGTGCCTGGCCATCGAACGGGCTGCACACCCAGAAACCATACCCCTCGTCGTAGGACCCTCCCCACCCTGCCCACCCGTCGCTCCAGTTCGGGGCACGACTGACTCCCAATGCGCTGAATATTGCGTCGTAGAATTTGATTGCCCGCTGCATGTCCGAAGTACCAACCGTCGAATAGAGGATCATTTTTTAACCCTTCACTACCGCGAACTATCTGGTCGCGACGGCAATCTTGTCACAGCCAAAAAGTGTGAACTGTCAATGCAGCGGCTTGATTACAGTCAATACGTCGCGAAATGCAACCGCCTGAACCTGCTTGGCAAGAGGAAATGTCTGGTCTCCAGCATGGACGACGGTCAGCGACTTGAGCTTCAGATCATGCATCGCCGAGCGCATCGAGGGTGTCAGTGTCGGAGCGACCGTGCGCTTGACCTCGAAACCCAGCCTTAGTCCTCCACGTACTACCAGCAGATCCAGTTCGGCACCCTGATGGGTTCGCCAGTGATAGGTCTCCTCTGGAGAAACGCCCAACTGTTGCACCAGCTGATCGATGATGAAACCCTCCCAGGATGCGCCGAGCTTGGGATGCCCCTCGATGTCCCGCTTGGTGGGAAGATTCAGTAGTGCGTGAAGTAACCCGGAATCCCGGACGAAAATCTTGGGCGACTTTACTTGTCGCTTTCCAAGGTTCTCGTGCCAGGGCTTCAGCTGCCTCACGACCAGTGCGTCGGTCAGTTTGTCGAGATAGTTGCGTACGGTGGTATCCGCCACGCCGAAGGAACGACCGATTTCGGATGCGTTCCATAGTTGGGCGTGGTGATGCGCAATCATCGACCAGAAGCGACGCATGGTATCCGCGGCAACATTTACTCCAAGCGCCGGCAAATCGCGCTCTAGAAAAGTCCGGATGAAGGATTGCCGCCATTCCATGCTTTCGCGGTCAGAGCGCGAGAGGAAGGATTTAGGAAATCCGCCGCGCACCCACAAGCGATCTGCATGCTCGAAACTCACTTCCCGTACCGCCAAACCCGGAAGCTCGTAGTAAGCAATCCGCCCTGCTAGGGATTCGGAACTCTGCCTGAGCAGATCAGGTGCTGCACTCCCCAAAACAAGAAACCTCGTGCGGACCGGTTTGCGATCCGCCAGGACACGCAATACCGGAAACAGCTCCGGGCGACGCTGCACTTCGTCCAGGACAACCAAGCCCTTGGGTTCCTGAAGTGCAAGCATCGGATCGGCCAGCCGAGCGAGATCCGAAGGATTCTCCAGATCAAAGCGACTGATGTGATTGCTCAGGGTGGGCGCTATCGAAGCTGCCAGTGTCGTCTTCCCGACTTGTCGCGCCCCCAGAATCGCGACCACGGGAAATCGCCTCAATAGGCCGGTGATCTGCCGCGCATGCAATTCGCGATCTATCATGGTCGAAGCTTACCATGAAAAATCGGTTTTTAATACCGAATATTCATGGTAACTTTTTTATAACAATAAATCTAATCAACAACTTATGACTGGTCACTCCCACTCAATTGTCTCCGGCAGGTATAAGCAACTGAATGACAAAGATTTCGTGTCGGGGCGTTCAAATTTTACCGTCATCTGTACCGTCAGATAATTCCGCTTGGAGCCGATAGATGGCGATAGATGCCGAAACCTTGCGGAAGCACTACTGCAATGCGTACCAGGTAGAGCGACCTCCCCCGTGGCGCACGAGCAAGCGCTTTTCGACCAGGCTACTGAATGTTGCCTTGAGCGTATTTGCGCTTGCGCCATGCTCACGCACCATGTCACGCGTCGTAACCCGGCCATGGTCCCTGGCGTAGTCAAGAATCTTCACGGCCAGATCGCTCAACGTGATAGCGGATTTCTCGCGCTCAACCTTGGCGGCAAGACGACGTTTCTGCTGCTGCAACGCCCGGAGAAAGAACAGCAGCCATGGCTGCCAATCTGGTGTGTTGGTGCTCAGCGTGCTCTGCGTCTGCCGCAGGGCAAGGTAGTATGCTTCCTTGCTGTTCTCGATCACGCTCTCAAGCGAACTGTCGGGCACATACGCATAGCCTGCCTGGAGCAGCAGCAGTGTTGTCAGAAGCCGGCTCAGCCGGCCGTTTCCATCCTGAAACGGATGAACCGCCAGAAACACGACTGTGAAGACCGCGACGATCAGCAGCGGGTGCTGTTTCTTGTTTGCCCGTACATCTTCGAGCCATGCCAACAACTCATGCATACGCCGTGGCGTGTCGAAAGGCGTCGCCGTCTCGAACACGATGCCGATCATCTTGCCATCGGGATCGAATGCAGCAACGTCATTTCGGAGTGTCTTGTATTCGCCGCGATGACGCTCGTCCTTCTCGCTGTAGCGCAGAAGATCGCGATGCTGCTGCTTGAGGTGGCGCTCTGTAAGGGGAATGTCGGACCATGACTGGAACACCGTCTCCATGACCTCTGCGTAACCCGCAACTTCCTGCTCGTCACGGGTCGCAAAGGCTTTGATATTCAGCCGTCCCAGGAGCGCTTCCAAGACCGGAAAAACATGGTGCTGCCAGCGGCTTAAGACAAATGTCAATGTGGCGTGTCATCCGATAAGTGGCGCGACCTCTGACGCTGAACAAGCAACCAACGAGTCTCACCAAGAAATCGTCCTTGGACACCTCAGAAATGTGCCCAGCATTTACGCAGGGTGACTACGACGCCTTTTGCTGGTCGCTCCATGTGGTGGCCGGCAATAGAAGCCTTTCCTTGCCCCGGTATTCTCGTGCGTACCTGGGGTACAACCTGCCGTTGCGAAAACCCTTGCGTATACACCCCAAAGGGTCGGGGATTCGAAGGCCCGCAAGGCTTCTCACCGATCTGGCTGATTGACCAGCACGCTCCAAGCTCGCGTACTCCAATTGTTCTGAATCGGGCCTTGGGCTGCTTCGGTCTACTCCGACGCTGCCTTAGCGATGAGCGCGCGCAGCCGCTCGTGCGGTATTGACGCCGAGCCCTTGCCAACGATCGTGATTTGGACCGTTATCGGACCATGTGCGGACATCGCGGCCGACATCTCGAAGCCCCCGCTCATCGTCGAGGAGAACGCTGCATCGCCGACGCCTGCCTCGACCGTGGTTTTTTGCCCGGCGTCGTCGTGCGCTCGTGAATCCTTCAACTGACTCGCGACCTCCTTCTGAGCCTCTGCGCCGGACGAGTACTGGTGGACGATGACGCCGATCTGTAATGCCCCGCTTGTGTACATACAACTCGCGGTACCCACTGTCGGGTCGACTTGCGAGATCTTGCCCCCCGTCACGGTGCCGCCCGTGACAGCGGCGACGTCCGCGACTGAAAGGAACCCGCAGGCGTTGGGTGCGGCCCGTGCAATCCCGCCAGCAGACACTCCGAGCACGGCCGCAACCGTGATTACCGTGCGTGCGCCGATGAAACTCGTCCAAGTGTCCACGTCTACTCCTTAATTGAGCAAGTCGAGGCGAAGAGCCCAGGACAATGTCGCCTCAATAGTGGTTGCTTCACCGGAGCGTGACAAGCCAATTTTGATATTGCGTCGCAGCAGTAGGGTTAGTGGAGCCGACCTCCCCACACGTTGCAGAAGCCTGTGGGAGGACGCGGTCTCGGCGCCATGAATCTTCTCGCGACACCTACCGATCGCACAGTCGAAGGCGTAGCATGACTCTGGCGCTTTCCTCTGGATACGAAGCTTAGAAAAACCCGAACCGAGGAGAAACTACCGATGCTGAAGAATGCTGCCTTGGTATGTGCACTCATGGGGGTCTCGGTGTGCGCGCACGCCGACAAGACGCCACCTCCTAAGAGTAAGCCCCCCGTCACTCAGGTAAAGCCCAACCAGGCATCGTTGCATAGTTTTTCGGTGGGTTCGACCAATGCCAGTGGCACCGCGAGCAACGCCGGTGGCACCGGGATCAGCAAGGGCACAGGGACGAACGGGCTCGGTACAGGGGGCGGCAGCGGCAAGGTCGTCGAGAAATCTTCCGCCAGCAATCTGAAAAAAGCGGGCAAATCCCAGCCACCGCCCGCTTCGTCGCATCAAGGCGGCAGTACGACGCAGCAGCAAATGCAGAATGGTTTGCCCAACCCTGCGCTCAATTTCACGCGCATCTCTCCTGAAGGAGCCGTGCCTTCCTCGACCGGATCAGACGACGTGGCTCCGAGCACATCGACTAATACGCGGCCGGCTTCGTCGCTGGTGACAGGCGCGTCCAGCAAGCCACAGGTCAAGGCGCCGACCAGGCAACCGCATCCGAATTGAGAGTAGGCGCAGCGATCGTCCCCGGCGGATAGTCGGCAGGACGATCGCATGGACATCGGCGCCGTACGAGACCCTAGCAACCTCAACTCGCGCGATAGGCCCAGCGGGAGTGAAACGACAGTTTGGGGCTAGGCCGGCTGTCGGCATCAAGATTTCTATCAAAAATTGGCCGCCTCAGATGCGCCACATTTGGGATCCGGCGATCCCACATTGAATCTCTGCTTCAAACTGGCGGCGAATCCGAGTTACCGATCTGCACACGGCGGCTTAGGGCAGCGCAAGACACAGACCTTCGGACGGAATCAAACAGACTCACCGGCAGGTGTCAGATGCCCGCTTACAACCCATTGATACGCAGGGACGCTGAGACGCTGTGACCGAAGTTGCTGGCATAATCCCGTGGCGTCTGGTAACGGCGCGACGGATTTGAGTGATCGGACCAGACGTAGTGACGCGATACAATCACCCGCATGAGGGCCTACCCGCTGATTCACGAAGAGGGCGTCATTGGCGCCTGCCCACGATTCTGGCGTCGCACCAAGGGTTGGTCCCTGCGCCCGGCTGCGAGACTGCTGGTCGCTTCAATTTCAGCCGTGCTCAGCGGTTGCCCCAGCGCCCACCACGACGCCAGCGGTGCGTTGTGCGGGCCGACGACGGCTATGCCGGGTTGGATTGGCAATTCGTACCTCGCCGACAGCGAAGGTGAGTCTCTGAGCTACAGCATCGGCGCACAGGAGCCGGTGAGCACTATTCCGCAAACCGCGCCGGGTGGTGAAAAGATGTACTGGATCATCCTAGGTGGCCGCGTGGAGACTGGAGATCGGTCGAAGCCGCAACAATTCGCCATCAATTCGAAACCGTTGATTTACTGGGCCGACCGCGCGCGGCTCGAAGTCAACGGCAAGTCCGTGGCGCCTGCAGCGATGGCCGTGTTCCATGTCGGTGACAATAATGCGTACAGCATCCCCACGCCTGACCGGCGCACCGCTGTTTCAGGCGAACCGATTGATCTCAACCAGCCCCCGAGGCCAATTCTGCATCTCGGCTTTCCCGTCAAGCTTCGAGCCTCCGACCATTGGGTTTTCCTCGCCGGAAGCGCGCGCATCGGCGTCGAGGACGTCCCGATTCCACAAAAGGAGTCCTGCGTAAGACCGGCGTGGGATGAACCCAGGAATCTTTGGCAGATGTAGACGTTCGGTGTCGCGGCGATATGCGAACCTGTGCAAACGATGCGCACGGCTCAGGCACTGCCCCCCATTCAATCGGCGTGGGTAGTGGCAAGGTCGCGGTGCAGTCGGCTGCACATAGCGCCAAGAAGGCGAGCATCGCTGTCGGTCAATACTGGCTTCGTCAGACCGCAAATCAGGCTACCGCATCTGTGTTGCTCGCAATCCGCGGAGCCAGTGCCGCAGAGGCAGGCTGGCTGGCTGTCGGTTGCGCTTTAGGTCGTCAACACCTGAAGCAGGGACCTTCACCGGCATCACAACGGTGGTGAGAGGGCGAGCTTATTCATTGACCGCGAACCGTGGCAAGATCAGACGGGACGCCCTCGTCACTCCCACTCAATTGTCTCCGGCGCTTGCGCGTGCAGGCGATAGATCGTGATAGATGCCGAAAGGCCCTTTTCACTCCCACTCTATTGTCTCCGGCGCTTATAAGTACTTAAAATAACGAGACTTCTGCTGAGGGTAGGGAAGACTTACCGTCAGATCTACCGCTCAAAGCTTCCGCTTGGGGGCGATAGACGGCGATAGATGGCGAACGACGCATCGGCTCTCGCTCGCTAGCACTCCCTCATGGCCCGCTATCCATCGGATTGCTGGCCGGTCATCGCCGGATTGCGCGCAAGACTGCGCCTCGCCAAGCTTCGTCATAGTAATTCACGAAGATCCACTGGACGGCCGCTCGTGCACGGACATACGCCGAAGTGAGACTCCATTCACACGAATTTTGCCTTTTGCGATGCGCAGTCGGTGGCAAATGCGCTCTCCTTGTTGATTCAATGGCACATGAAACAAATGGAATATGGCCGACGATTCTCGTGGTCGGCGCTGATCGCGCTGTTCGCCGGTACTTGCACGGTAGGCACCCCGGAGGCGGCCGTCGCAGCCCCGTCGTGTGATAGTGTCCTCCCGATAGCGCTGATCCAAGCCACGTATCCAGGAAAAGCGGTAAGTCCGCTGCGCAGCGTACCCGTTGGTGGCGCCTTGTTGGTCAACTGCGCCTACAGGGTAAAGGGCGCTGGCACTATCAGTCTGAAACTATTCGGTTCTTCGCTGGAGAGCAACTACGGCACTACCGTTAACCAGATGCGCGCAGAAGGATACAAATGCGTCGCTGTAGATAGCACGCTCGGATTCCCCGCTTCCACCTGCGAGTTGGCCGGAAGCGCAATCAATATTAGTAGCGTAGTGTTCACGACGACCAATGGCAAATACTCCGCGATGCTCACTGGCGCCCTTCTTCCTGGTGGACCGCCTGCGATGTTGCTATATGCAGTAGCGAAGAGTGTGAATTCGAATATTGTTTCGCATTGAATCTGACGAAGTCTGTCTACATCGCTCCAGACTGCTGTCGCGGGACGTCGCATAGTAACGGAAGGGGGTAGATTTCGAGCCCACGAGCCCCGAGAGCGGTCCTCGAGTGGCAGGTCTTGACGAATCGTGCGGCGACAAAGCGCGACAGCCGGGGAACCGATCTGCCTACAATAGCGGGCGCTTCGACGCCAGCGAGGTCGGGAATTCGAGTCTCTCCTCGCGCGCGCCAATCCTGCAGTTGTCCGTTCCGGGTGCGCAGCTCGTCAGGCGCCCAGGCGACACCGCGCCTAATGCTGCGGGGGAGATCAAACATCCAGACCTGCGGCCGAATTTTCAACCGACAACCGATATCCCATTGCCCAGCCCAGTAGCCGCGCTGCCTTAACGGCCCGCGCAAACCCCGTCCCATCAATATCGATCAAGGCGCTCGGTACTTCCTCCGCGCCAGGTACGGATACGCTCCGGCGTCCCGCAACCACCAGTTCGATATTCGGGTCACCGCGCAACGCGCGCACAATGCGGCCGCCAAAGTTTCCTGCACCCCCGACCACGACAACGCGCATCCTAGAGCCTACGTTCATCGATTTAGGAGCAATCCAGGGAATCTCTTCATGCGCAGTTCCGCGATGGCCTCACCGCCCGATCTCCAGGGTTCACCCTTGAGTCTCATTATTAGCCGCGTCCAGATGGCATTGAATGCCGCAACGGCGTCTGATTCGCCGTAGCGCATTCCCGTTGGCAGCAGCGGCGCGATATCTTCTATGAGACTGGCCGTCAGCTTCTGCAGCATGCGCTGCTCAGCCATAGCGCGGGTGATCTGTTGGCTTTCCAATTTCAGGTAGCGATGGAAGCACGCCACGAGCTTGTCGTCGTCAATTGCGAGGCGTTCGAGGCCGTAGTGCAGGTCGAACATGTCGCGATTCTTCCTTCGTTGCAGAAGCGCGCGCAGTTTGGTTCCGAAAATCTCTTCGGGCGTAAACGATACAATTTCTGCCTTCGCCTGACACCAGTCATTGTCGACCGCAAACGGGTACGATTCGACGGCGTGCAGGCTGGCGTGTTCGCGAGTATTGACCTCTACTTTGAGTTTCAGAGTTGTCTGCGGAGCGATTGCCGGTGCGAACTTGAACAGTAAACGTCCCAGCGGCTACAGGCCCCCGCGGGACTTGACGGATGGGCCCGGACCCGGGTATTGCGAGGGGGATGACGGACCCCGAGGCTCTACAACTGGCGACGATAGACTGGACCCGCGGCAAGTGGTCGCACGTGAAGGGCAAGTACGCCCGCGAGCACACCTGGCACCTGGCGGGCGGAACGAAGATCAAGGCCAGCGACACCGACGCGATGCTGCCCGAGGGCTATCGCGACAAGAACAAGTTGAACCCGGAGAACCTGTTCGTGGCGACGGTGGCGAGCGCGCACATGCTGTCGTGGTTGCATGTGGCGTTTCAGATGGGGATCGAGGTCGAGAGCTACCGTGACCCGGCCTCTGGGGTGCTCACGGAGATCTCTGAGGGCGTGTACTGGGTGAGCGAGGTGATTCTCAAGCCCACGATCACGTTCGCCGCCAGCCAGGAAGTGATGCCGAACGCGATTACGCGGATCCACGAACTCGCGCACGAAGAATGCTTCATCGCGAACTCGATCAAGACGAAGGTCACGGTTCGAGGTCCGTGATATCCGCGGACTGCACGACGTCGTCGGTGTCGTCCTCGCGCCCGGTCAACAGCGCATAGTCGTGCGGTAACAGACCCGTCGCAGTCTTGTTCGTGGCCGCCGCCAACTTCGGCAGCACCCAGGCGATGTAGTTCTCGGGATTCACGCCGACGAGTTTGCAGTTGGCAACGACCGTGTAGACCACCGCGGAGCGCCAGCCGGCCGCCGGGTGCCCGATGAACAGGTAGTTTCGCAGCCCCACTTTGGTCGGCCGGAACTTGTCTTCCATGCGGTTATTGTCGATGTGCACGTGACCGAAGCCAGTTTTCGCATAGCCCGATAAATGCTGCCATCGATTCTTGGCGTAGGTGACCGCACCGCGGAGATTTCCCGTCTGCGGCGCCGTGTGTTCGAGCTCGCGGAACTGCGCCTGCAGGCGCTTGAGCACGGGCTTCGCCTTGGCGTGTCGGAAGTAACCGCGCTGCTGATCGGTGAGCCCTCGATCCTTCGCCACGCGCTCCAGCCGGTACAGTTCGGAGATATCCTTGTACAACGGCACCGCCTGGCGTTCATCGGATTTGAGCGCATCGACGACGTAGCGCCGCAGATGCGCGATACATTCGATATGGGTGATGTTCGGTCGATGTTTGAACACGCTCGGATACATCGCCGCGCCGTCGGTCTGCACGACCCCGCACCACTTGTCGGGAAAGAAGTCGTACAAGATCGTGCCGCTGCGAGTAGGCGAGAACTCAAACACGACCACCTTCTCGAGCGGGGCATGATAGCCCCAGAGGTAGGCATCGCGGGACCGACCTCGGCGGTCCGGGTCCATCAGTTTCGTGAAGGTCTCATCCACCTGAACATAGTGACTTTGCAAGATCCGCTCGATCAGCTGCGCACGGATCGTAATCAACAGATGCGCCGCCGCCTCGACATAGCGGCAGCGAGCCTGGCGGCCGATCCACACGCCGCCGCGCGCATCGATGCGCTCCTGGCGGAACAGAGGTATGTGATCAACATACTTCGCCGTCAAAACGTGAGCGATGAAGCCGGGGCCGACACCGGCTTGGGGGATCACCTGCGCCGGCAACGCGGCCACCACCGGGGCATGTTTCTTCTTCGGGTGCGCGTCGACCGGGCGCACCAGATGCAGGCGGTAGAAGCGGCTCGGCTGGTACTCGATCTGCTCGGTGATTTCCTCGCGGATCTTCACCAGGCCTTCCTTCTGCTCGGCCGGCAGATCGATGAGTCGATGACGCACCGGCAGATTCTCCGGCTTCGGCTTGCGACCGCCGCAGCGTTTCTTCTTCGCTCCGGCCGAGGTTTGTTGGTCGTTCGGCGCCGTGCCCGTCGCGGGTGGTTCGATTGATGCCTCGTCGAGGATGCCGAACAACAGGCGCTGCGCGGGATTGAGCTTCTCCGACTTCGGGCCATACATGCGCCGGATCAGATCGCGCATCTTATACTCGAGCCGCGAACAGCGCAGGATCGAGATCTTCAGTTCCGATTGCAGCTCGCGCACCAACGATTGGAGCGCGGTCACATCGGCGGGAAGTGGGTCGGTGATGAAGCTGTTTTCAGTGTTCATGCGAGCACGGAGTTGGATGCTCCGTGCTCGCAAAAGTTCGCTCGATGATGATTATTGTCGAGCTGTTTTCTGCGCAAAAATCAGCGCCAATAACGTCGCGTCGTCGTCGTTGTCGCGGCGGGCGTGAACTGCACCCCTCGCAACAGCATCTGCAGCTGTCCCGCGCTCATGCACACCGCCGCCGCGGCATCGCGCGGCCAGTTCACCGTGCCGCGATCCAAGCGCTTCGTCGCGAGGTACAGACCACCCGCGTGATGCCACAGCAGCCGCACGCGGTTTTCGCGGCGATTGCAAAACGCGAACAGATGGCCGGCGCGCACATCTTGCTCGATCACCTTGCTGACCAGGCCGCGCAGCCCCTCGAAGCCCACCCGGCCATCGGTCACGCCGGTCTTCACGTACACGCGCGTCTCGTTGGTAAGACCGAACATGGCCTTACTGTCTCGCGGGCGTCAACGCCCGCACCAAGGCGCCGAGCCACTCCGGATCGGTTCCGACCGCAACCTCGAGAAGCGCGACGCCGGTGATCTGCATCGTCACCGCCGCGCTCGCCATCTCCGGTGCGCGCAGCGCCGCCATCGGAATCTCGACCAGTTCGTCGGCCCGCGATGACTCCTTGCCGCTCTGCCGGTTGCGCCCCAGCCAGCGCCACAAGGACGACGGACAGACATCGTGGTCACGGCAGAACTGCACGGCGCTCTGCCCGCTGCGCCTGTACAGGCTCATCAGGCGCTTGCGGTCTCGAGGGGTAAATCGGCGACGCCGCGGGGTCTCGGGCGTCGAATCGGTCGTCGGATCAATCGTCGTCATGGCGCAGGTTCCTCACTGTTTAACCTGCGTCGCCATTTATCAGCAGAGGGGGATCCCGCCTATCCAGTGCCCGGTGGGACGTTTACGTCACATCTACCGCCAAAACATTCCGCTTGGAGACGATAGACGGCGATAGATGCCGAAAGAGTCCCGGTGACTTGGTCGCCGTCCGAAAGCCTCCTCGCCGATCACGAGTCCTGCAGCTTCTCTTGCAGCCATACCTTGATCAAAGATTGATAAGGCACATCTCGCGAGTTGGCAGCTGACTTTATGGAGTCAAGAAGGTGCTGCGGTAGCCGCAATGAGATTGTCTGGGTAGACGGCTTCAGATTCGGAAGCACCGCGACCTGCGCTTTTTTCCAATCCATATATACCGTCGAGTCGTTCTTTTCCCAGAACGCTCTTTCCGCGGCCTCACTGGCAAACTTCGGGATGGGCCTAAGACGATTGTTCATAAATCACGCGCTCCTTCCGGTGCATGTCTCTAGCCGATATCACCCGGATGAACTGCCCGGCGTCTCTCAGCATAAAGGTAATGTGCAGTCGCCGCCCTTCATTGGTCTTGCCGAGGGCATGAAAGCGCAGCTCGGCCTCGCTATGCCTTGGGTCGGGTAGAACAAGCAACGGCGCATTAAAAAATACTTGCTCCGCCTCAGCCATCGAGACGCTATGCTGATCGTTGTTCCTCGAGTTGCCCTCATCCCATTCGAAGCCAATGACTTTCGACAGGTCCGTCATTCTCGTATATTACCGTAATATACAGACAGATGGCAATGGTACTTGGGCCGGGGCCCGCGCTGGCCTGCCGTTCACAAAACGCAATTTAACTGCGGCGCTCGTTTTGACCGGACCGGCGAGCGGTCATTGTTGACCCAAAGCGGACATTGCCCACTCGGTCCGCGCGCCTTGAGTGGGCAGACAGTCCGCGCCGTGGATCAATTGCCGCTCGGTGCTTTTGCCACAGTCACCTCGCTAAAAAACCGCACCGACGTCGGTTCTGAGCATTGGGACTGAAGCTCGACATCGACCCCTTGCTCGCCGCGCCATGCAAAGTATTCCTTATAGTGCTTGCGCGTTTGCCACGACTGGTTGGAGATGATGTCGTTCGGGTCATCTTGGTTTTGTTGAATGCAAATCTCCAAGCAACCAGCATGGCGCGCGCTCTCGGGGACGTACTTCTTGAGTAGCCCGAGAAGGTCTTCGGCGTGTCCGGGCTTCGCTCTAAATTGAGTAATTACTTTGCAGGCCATATCTGTCTCCTTCATTGTGATGCGTGATTTCAGAAGCTCCTGATCGCACGTTTCCGATCGTCCATCGCCCGCTGGGCGAGTTGAGAGGCAGGCGCAAAACGCTCGAACCCATGCGGCGCCCCGGGATGCACATGCAATTCGATCGGCACGTCCGCGGCCGCAAGCTGCTGGGCGTAGCTGACGCTCTCACTGCGGAAGATATCCAGGTCGCCAACTTCGATGTAGGCGGGAGCCAGCCCGCGGAAGTTCGTCAACCGCGCCGGTACCGACGCCGGCAGCACACCATCGGCTCCGAACTGCTCACCTAAGCGGGCGCTCCAACCCGTGAAATTCATGTCGGAAGTCCAGGTGAGAAACGGCGCGACGGCGCCGGCATCGAGAGTGCGGTCGTCGAGCATTGGATAGATCAGGATTTGGCGCGCCGGGCCGACGCCGAGGTCGCGCGCGATGATCGCCGCGGATGCGGCCACACCACCGCCACCACTATCACCCATGACGGCGATCCGATTCGGCTCGACTCCCAGCTCAGACGCCATGTCACTCAGCCACTGCACGGCGGCGAAGACGTCCCGCGCCGGCCGCGGCCCCTGCGCTTCCGGAGCCAGTCGATAATCGACCGACAGAAATGGAACACCAGTTGCGGCGACGTACTCGGCGACGACCGCGTCGTAAACGTCGAGATTGCCGGCGATCATCCCGCCACCGTGAGCGTAGACGACCGCGGAACCCGGCCTCTCGTTGCCTCGCTTGTACCAACGAGCGGCAATATCGGTGCCGTCATCGACCGTGATCTGGAGCGGTTGCACGCTGACAGCGCCCGAAACCGGAGGGTTCAGCGTTGCGAGCAACGCGAGGTTGGTATTCGCCCGCTCGCGTAGCGCCCTCCAATCGCCGCGCTCGATCGGCGGGGCTTCGCCGGCACTCGCTGCCATCGGCTCCAGCACAGCAGCGATCTCGGGATCGAGCCGATAGCGGGAGATCATTTCAGGAGGCCGTAACGATCTTGCCGTCCCACCCGCCGCCTACTGGAACCGACGCGTGCTGATGAACCAGTTGCCACTTGCCGGCTCGCTTCTCGAAGCAGTCGGTCTCGCGCACGAGGAGGCTCTTTTTATCGCCGGTTTTGAACACAATATCTATGCGCTGGATCGTGCACACGACGCCCATGTCGCCGTTCAGAAATACCTCTGTTTCGAGAATATCCACGTGGCACGAGCGAAAGCTGCCGAACACCTTGTCAAACATCTCAACCGCGGGTTTCAGCCCTCGCGACGCAAACGGAGGGGTATCGAACCACAGGGCATCCTTGGCCCAGTGCTTGGTGCTCTGCGCCCCTGTCATCGATTCACTCATCTCCTTGACGATAGAGACGATCGCTGCCTTGTCATTTTCGGTGTTGGTCGTTGAGGTCATGGTTCTCTCCTTTTTTTGGGGCGTATTCTCGGCTCAGGAAGATCTTCAAGCCTCCTGTAACGGGAGAGTCAAGTCGGTTTCCGCGCGGCCACTTTATGGAACCCCTGAGATAGCGGCAGGACGCCGTCGGAGGTCCGAATATCACTCGTCAGGTTTAACGAGCCATCATTCGGCGGTGCGGAAGATTGGCCAGCCGATCTGAGTTCGCCACTGTGACGAATCGGCCGTGGTATGACCGCCAACGAGATAGATTTCGCGGATCGGCCCCTCAATGCTGAGGGCATGGTCGGCCACGGAGGCGGCTAGCGCGCCGTAGGCACGGTCGATGCCGGCGTGCGGTCCGGCGTGTGTAGTGATCGCCAACTCGATGGCTGGCACGACCAACTGCGCGATCCGTCCGGTTGAGCGAAAGCTGCCATTGCAGGGAAGAAAGACCGTTGCTGCGCCGTTTTCCTCGGTGAAGATGTCGTTTGAATAGATTCCGCCGGCCGGACCCGAAGCCCGAACGCCTTGGCGGTCGAGCGAGGTGTGGAGCTCAGCGAGAGCGCCTTGATACCAAGCCTCGGCGTCCCGGATGTAGATCGTTTCGGTGATCGCCGCCGCTGAAGCCGCCGGCACGCTGACTTGGGCTAGGTCAGCTAGCGGTGGCGCAGCCTGCGCTTGGAGGAGATCGCGCAGCGAAGCCGCGGCCCGATGCGTCCGTTCGAGCAACTCCTCAAGCCGGCTCAAATGCGTCGCGATGACCTGGCTGCGGATGGCAACGTCCGGGGCGGCGAGAATGGATTGAATATCCTCGATCGGCATGTCGAGGTTGCGAAAGCGCCGGATGATTTGCGCGACGGCAATCTGGTCGGTCCGATAGCGCCGATACCCCGTCGCGGGATCGACGGCCGCGGGCTTAAGCACTCCCACGCTGTGGTAATAGCGGAGCGCCTTAACGCTGAGGTGTGTCGCGCGAGCGAAGTCGCCGATCGTCAGGGTGCCACTCATCACCCCAGAATATAACTGCCTACTACCAAGCTCGCTCATGAGTAGGTGATGGTCTGCGTGTCCAGCGGGACAGTCAAACCTCGGTACGCCGAATGTCCGCTTCTGGCCGAAAGCTGCGGTTGCGCCCTCCCCGATACCAGCCGTTCGCCCATCTCAAGGGTCAGCTCACGTCACGCCCCGACGGCTGAGGTCCGTTGGCGACAAACTCCACAGTTCCCGAAGCCCGGCGATGCGCAATGCCGGCGATGCCTTTATTTGCAGCGTATTTAGCTGTCCGCCAAACCAATTGACGGTATTTCCTGGCGCCGGAATTGCGGCAAAGCTTTTACCGTCAGAAATACCGTCAAAAGGTTTCGCTTGGGGGCGAAAGCTCCAAATTGCGGCATAGCACCAACCGTTATTTTTCAGAGCCTTGCGCGTTCAGGCGATAGATCGCGATAGATGCCGAAAGGCCCTTTTCACTCCCACTCAATTGTCTCCGGCACGTATAAGCGACTGAAATTAAAACACTTCTCGTCGGGGCACGCCGGACTTACCGTCACATCTACCGCCAAAAACTTCCGCTTGAGCGCGATAGATTCCGATAGATGCCGAAAGGGTCAAGGTTCTTTGGCAGCCATGCCATGCGACTGAGGCTTCATTGATCAGGATTTTCAGTTTCGCCATCTTGGGCGAGCCGCTGCGGGGGAGATCAAACACCCAGACCCGCGGCCGAGTTTCCAACTGACAACCGATATCCCATTGCCCGGTAGCCGCGCTGCCGCTTCACCCACATCCGCAGCAACGCCGGGTGACCGGTGTCCACGAAATCGATGATCCGCACATCGACCTTGCCCGCGTGCTCCCGATGGAGGCGCCCCGCGTACTGCTGCAGTGTGCCTTTCCAGGAGACCGGCATCGCCAGTATCAAGGTGTCCAGCGGAGGATGATCGAAGCCTTCTCCGACGAGTTTCCCGCTAGCCAACAGTATGCGTGGGGCATCTGCCGGAAGTGAGTCCAATTCCGCGATGACGGCCGCGCGCTGCTTCTTCGACATCCGACCGTGCAGCACCAACGGCGCAGGAACCTGGCTGCCCAGGGAGGCCTTGATGGCGTCGAGATGCTCGGTACGCTCGCTGAGCACCAGTACCTTGCGACCTTGCCCGAACGCCCCGCTGATTTCGGCCGCGATGGCGTCGGTCCGCTCCTGGTCGTTGGGGAGGTGACGGAACACCTCCTGAATGCCAGCCTCCCGGGCCAAATCGATGTGGGCGTCCCATAACCGGGGCGCTACTTCCAGATCGCGGGGAGCACTGGCGGACTCGGCTGCCGTGTAGCGTATCGGTCCACACTGCATGAAGATGATCGGCTGCTGTCCGTCGCGGCGGATTGGTGTCGCCGTCAGCCCGAGCACGTACCTCGCCTTCGTCCGCCTCAAGATCGCATCGAAAGAGACGGCACCGACGTGGTGACATTCGTCGACAATTACCTGACCATAGCTCTCGACCAGCGGATTCACTTCACCTTGTCGCGATAGCGACTGCATCACGGCAATGTCGATCTTACCGCTGGGTCTGGACTTGCCGCCGCCGATGACGCCGATCATGCCCTTGTCGACGGCGAGAAAAGCCAGGAGCCGCTCCTGCCACTGCTTCATCAACTCGGTTCTGTGCACCAGCACCAGTGTATTTACACCTCGACGAGCGATCGTCGCGGCAGCGGAGACCGTCTTGCCGAAGGCAGTCGGCGCGCACAGCACACCGGCATCGTGATGTAGCATCGCCGAGACAGCAGCCTCTTGGTCCATACGCAGAGTACCGGCGAAACTCACTTCCAGCGGCTGGCCGTGGATACGCTCATCTTTCAGATCGTAGGCGATGTCGTTTTCGCGCAGCAAGGACAACGCAGCATCCACGCAGCCGCGTGGCAATGCGATGTGCTGTGGGAAATTTTCGGCGCAGCCAATGACCCGCGGCTCGTCCCACACCGACATCCGCATTGCTTGCGCCTTGTAGAATTCGGGGTTTTGGAAAGCGGCCAACCTGATCAGGCGATTGGCCAATGCTTGCGGCAGCTGCGCCTTTTCGAAGTAGATCAGATTGGCAAGCGTGACGTTCAGCGACTTCCGCATAGACCCAGAAAGTTTCTTGCTCAAACTGCTCGCGCCCTTCCAGGGTGCAGCGAGGTCTTCGTCGTCGATGAATGTGACGTCCAGCGGATGGACGCCACCAGTGGCCCGCAATATGGTTGGCTCGATGTCGTGCGCGTCCATCGGGCGGATACCCGTCAGGAACGCCCACTGATCCGGGTACGGCTGCAGCTCGGAATCGACAAATACACTGCAGCCTCTCTCGCGTGGCCCCTTCTGCAGCGGCAACGCAATCAGGTTCCCGAATCCGCCTTTGGGCATCGTGTCCTGGTTGGGGAACAGCCGGTCGTATGAGTTCAGCTTGAGCTGCCGTGTGCGTGTGCACGTGTGGCTGATGATGGCCGTGCCCAAGCGCCGCGCGTCACGGGCCGAGACCCTGCCGGCGAAAAATACCCAGGCGTGAGCGCCACTCCCGGAGCGCGAAATCTCAAGCGCCGCAGGCACGCCAAGCGCCTCGCACGACCCCATGAATGCTCGGGCATCCTCCCGCCATTCCGCTTCATCGAAGTCGACCGCGACAAAGTAGCAGCTGTCATCTTCCAGCAAGGGGTAAACGCCTACCGTGTGCTCCCCAGCCAGATGGCCGTATATGACCGCATCGGATAGCGGAATCAACAGACGATTTCCGCAGTCGCCACACTTGATGCGCGGCTTTTCGCAAACGCCGGGGCGCCACTCGTTGGCGCAGGCCGGACTGTACCCGGACTTGCCGGTGGTCTTGCTCTCCCAGCGGATTGGGTAGATATCCGTCCGCCCGCGAAATAGGTGGCGAAACAGCGCGACCTTGTCGCCTGTAGATAGCTTGGATGGTTCGGAAGCCGGTGGCACCGACGCCGGCGGGCGCCATTCGATTCCGCGGGCATCAAGCAGCGAGATGAGCCTGGCGTTCTCAGCTTGCAGCTTGGCGAGTAATTCCTGATCAGACATCGGCACGCGTCACGACGTCATGAGGCAAGAGGTCCGGCGCACTCAGTCACCGGCAGGCCTACTGGCGGAGCCGACCGGCAAGCGTGGTGTACTGCAGCTCGAATTGCTCGGCCCGCTCGCGTTGAAGTCGCGCCAGGTTCTGAAGCTTCCAGCGGACTGCCGGGAGTTCACTTGCAGGATTTCCTGTGATTGGACCCCCCTGATTTCCTGAGAATGGGACCACCCGATTTCCTGGGAATGGACCCACCCAATTTCCTCGGAATGGGACCACCGGCCGGAGCCGCTTT
>Ga0302278_10001224_pt1 | contig 32172 bp, 20 predicted proteins | sample III_Bog_N3_2_FD_194543 | JGI IMG/M metagenome (GOLD analysis project Ga0302278, IMG submission 194543) | Peat permafrost microbial communities from Stordalen Mire near Abisko, Sweden - III_Bog_N3_2 | ecosystem: Environmental > Terrestrial > Soil > Wetlands > Peat | place: Sweden: Abisko... | reverse complement strand
CTTGTTTTGTGTGGATTGGAGAGTCGAAAGCCCGCAGGGGCTAAAGCCCAACATTGATTTAATTGGCTTTATCGGCATGACTGAAGTCATGCCCTGATACAAAGCGTTCAAGAATGGGCTCCACAAGGAGTTTTTCCGCAGCCTGTAAAGCCCAGCGTTTATTTTCAGCCACTCGCGGCACCCTTCGACTTCGCTCAGGGCAGGCTATTGAAGCCGTGCCCTTTCAAAACTTCGGCCATTTGGTAGTTTTTCCGCAGCCTGTGAAGGCCTGTTGATTTTTGTGGCATCTGAGGCACCGTTCGACTTCGCTCAGGGCGGGCTATTGAAGTCGTGCCTTTTCAAAACCTCGACTTGATCAGAGGTTCTCTAATGTATCGAGCTTCCACGAAGAGAGTTGGAACTCATTTCGTGGAAGCTCGGCATCTCCTGGGGGAGGGCTGACGCGGCTACGGGGATAGATGTTCGTTGCCGCGAGTTATGAAAGAGTTTCGAGCGGTAGTTCTGCCCGTGCTTATAAATGGCCCCGCGTAAGAAAGCAGATGATGGGCCTGAAAAGTTATTCAAAACAAGCTTAAGCTGGTGGAGAGCTACCCAGGGAAGGTCTGAAGAAGCTTTGAGCATTCCCTCGGGGGCTAAAGAGGCTGCGGAAAAAGTCGGGTTTTGAGTCAAGATTCACAAAGAACATCCCTCGGGGGCTAAAGCCCAGCGTTTATTTTCAGCCACTCGCGGCACGGCTGAAGTCATGCCCTTTCAAAACTTCGGCCATTTGGTAGTTTTTCCGCAGCCTGTAAAGCCCACGTTCATTTTGTGTTGCTTGCGGCACCCTTCGACTTCGCTCAGGGCAGGCTATTGAAGCCGTGCCCTTTCAAAACACCGACTTGGTTAGAGAGTCCCTAGCATCCCGCATAACTTGCAAGGGCGGTCTTGTTGGGGATGGTGAGCGTGGAGCCGTGAAAGTCGACCAGGCGCCGGGTCTTGAAGTTGCTCAAGGTGCGAGTGACGGTTTCGCGCGATGTGCCGATGAATTCGCCGATTTCCTCATGGGTGAGGGAGAAGCGAAAGCGGGTTCCGGACTCGGTGGATTGACCGCCGCTTTGGCCGAGTTCGAGGAGCAGGCGGGCCAGTTTTTCAGGAGCGGAGGCGGAGAGTGCGACGGTCCGCAACTGCGCGCAGGCCATGCCGATCTGGCGGCTGAGTTCCTCTGTGACCACCTGGTATGCCTCAGGGTGGCGGACCATGAAGCCCAGAAACTCACGGCGCGAAACCTTGGCAATCTTGCTTGGGTAAAGCGTCTCCGCGGTCATCTCCGAGGCTTGTCCGGAGAGTGCGGAGTCCATGCCCAGAATCTCGCCCCTCTTGGCAATTCGCAGAATGAGGCGACGGCCATCCGCCGAGTTGATTGAGAGCTTGACCTCTCCCTCGAGCACGATAAAGACGCCCTGCGCCGGATCCCGCTCAGAAAAGAGCACTATGTTGGAAGGGTATGACGTGGGGTGTTCCAGAAGCATGAGGTCTTTGGCCGCTTCGGGAGAAAGCTTGCTGAAGAACTCGCCAACGGGTTGAAGAGGAACCCGGCAACCGCGCACTGTATCACTCATAGTCTGCATTTCCCTGCTCCTGGTTTGAACGATCGTGAGGGTTGGCCGCAATCTGCGCGGCAAGGTAACGGGTCCACGGAGTGTTGGCGATGACCTGGGGACTGGCCTGAGAGTGAATGGCCCTCAGAATCCTGGTGCCTTCCGCATCCGCGAAGATAACGTTCGATAAATCGAGTACAAGTTTCTGTTGAGCCAATTGCGGGGCCTGTTCCTTCCAGACGCGTCCGAGTTCAACCGCGTATGGCCCCGCAACCCGCCCTTCGAGCATGAGCACCGTTGCATCCTCGGATTGTTGGATAGTGATTCGCAACGTACACTGGCCCATCCTCTGCCATGCACTTGAGTAATGCATGAGGCGTGCCAAACTGAGGCCGTCAAGTGATAACCAGCGTAGTTGCTGAGATACAACGAGTTAGAAGAAGGGGAAGAGTGGCGATGTGAAGTGACGATGCTTGAAGTGACGAAGTGACGATGACGAAATGGCGTCACTGAGACTTCATAAAGTCACTTCGCTCGATGCCGAGCTTTTTGATTTTGGAGTTCAGGGTGGTGCGTTTGAGGCCGAGGCGGGCGGCGGCGCCATCTTCTCCGCCGATTTGCCCATCGGTCTCTCGGAGCACGCGCAGAATATGGTCTCGTTCGGCGGCATGCAGTGTGGGGCTGCTTGAGGCGGCGTTCTCAATTGCGGCTTCCATCTTGGTTTCAATCTCGGCCAGCGGCACATAGAGTTCGGGCCCGCGGGTCAGAATGACGGCGCGCTCGAGAAAGTTTTCCAGTTCGCGAATGTTTCCGGGCCACGGCCAGCGAATGAGCGCATCCATGGTTTCGTCGGGAATGGTCTCGATGATCTTGCCCATGCGGCGGCTGTGGGTTTCGACAAAATGGCGCACGAGTACGGGAATGTCGGTGAGGCGTTCGCGCAGCGGCGGAGAGAAGATGGGGAAGACCTTGAGCCGGTAATAGAGGTCACTGCGGAACTGCTTTTCCTGCACCATCTGTGCCAGGTCTCGATTGGTGGCGGCGATGAGCCGGACATTGACGGGGATGGGCCGGGTTCCTCCGAGCCGCTCAATCTCGCGTTCCTGAAGAGCGCGCAGCAGTTTCGGCTGCAAGTCGAGAGGCATTTCGCCGACTTCGTCGAGAAATAGGGTTCCTTCGTGGGCGAGTTCGAGGCGGCCCATTTTGCGGGCTATGGCTCCGGTAAACGCGCCCTTTTCGTGACCGAAGAGCTCGCTCTCAAGCAGCCCGGCCGGGATGGCAGCGCAGTTGAGCTTGATGAAGGTTCGGTCATGGCGCGGGCTCAGCCGGTGGATTGCGCGGGCCAGCAGTTCCTTTCCGGTCCCCGTTTCACCCTGGATGAGGACGGTGGCAGTGGTTGGGGCCACGGTCTCAATCTGCTTGAGGACGTTGCGCAGGCCGGCGCTTTCGCCGACGATATCCTCAAATCGGTTCTCGAGGTTGATTTCTTCTTCGAGGTACAGTTTTTCCTGGGTGAGGCGGTCACGCAGGTCGGAAATCTGGCGCATGGCGGTGGCGTTGCTAACGGCCACGGCCACCTGGACGGCAATCTGCTCAAGGAGTGCGACCTGGGGCTGCGCGAAGGCAGCCTCGTGGCGGCTTGCAGTGGCGAGTACGCCTATCACTTCTCCGCGGTGGATGAGCGGGACCCAACATCCGGACTGCATGCCGAAGGCGGTCAGGTGCCGAACCGCTTCTTTGGAAAATCGCGGGGAAGCCAGAACTTCGAGAACCACTGGTTCGCCGGCTGTGAAGGCCTGGCCAGCGGGCGAGCCCTGCTTCGGCAGGCGAACCGCACCACGGCGCTGGCCATCCGGCTCGGTACCCAGGAACTGGACGAGCAACCCGCCGGAATCCACATCGGGAAGCGCCAGGGTGGCCGCGTCGTGTGGGATCAGCTGGCCAATGATGCTCGATATGGCACTTAGCAGCTTGGTGACATCGAGGTTAGCCAGCAAGGCGCTGGTCAATTGCTGCGTGACTGCCTCCTCGGCTCGTTTGCGGTCAGTGAAGTCGCGGGTGACCTTGGAGAAGCCGCTTAGGTTTCCCTGGGTGTCGTGGATGGAAGTGATGACGACATTGGCCCAGAAGCGCGAGCCATCTTTACGGATGCGCCAGCCCTCCTGCTCCACTCGCCCGCGGGCGGTGGCGAGGCGGAGCATTTCAGCAGGGCGGCCCCGCTCGAGGTCTTCGTGCGTAAAGAAGCGGGAGAAATGGAGGCCGAGGATCTCATCGGCGGAGTAGCCTTTGATGCGCTCGGCGCCGGGGTTCCAGGTCATGACATTGCCGTCGGAATCGAGCAGATAGATTGCGTAGTCGCGGACGCTCTCAACCATGGAGCGAAGTTGCCGGTCGCTCAGCCGCAAGGCCTCCTGGGCCGCGCGCTGCTCAGTGACGTCACGGACAAAGCTCAGCACGACGGGACCGGCGGCTGTGTGGAGGGGTTTGAGCATGATGTCGACGGGGAACTCTGTGCCGTCTTTGCGGAGGGCGAACAGGTTCATGGCGGCGCCCATTTGCCGGGCTCTGGGATGAGCGTTGTAGTTTTCACGGTGCGTTGGATGGTGGCGGCGGAAACGCTCGGGAACGAGGTTTTCGATCGGCTGGCCGGTGAGCTCAGCCTGGGTGTGACCAAATAATTCTGCTGCACGCGGGTTTGCGGCCCGGATTACCCCCTGGGTATCCGTGACAAAAATGGCATCTGGCGAGACCTCGAAGAGGTTTTCCAGAGCGAGATGAGCGAACTCGGCCCGGTCTTGGCCAGGCAAATCCGCTGCGAACTCTTCCGGGGAATCAGAAGGGCGCATTCTTTTGCCTCACATTGTGGTGCTAATGCCTGACGATACTGCGGTCACCCCCCGTGATGTGTTCAATATAGCGCATAAACTCTCGATTTTTTCTTCACAGGATCAACAAAGTGCCATAACGGGAATTTTGGATACATTGAATGCCGAACCGCGACCAGACAGGTTGAGGCGGGATTCCCGGCGCGGGAACCTCGCCCCCGCTGGACCGGCTTGCAAAGGCCGCCGACCGGGTGTGAAAATCGAAGGCCATGCGGTATCCAAACCTCCTCATCGTAACTCTGGCTGTTGCTGTTCGATCGGTTTCCATCCCAGCTTTAGCGCAAGAAGTGACTCACCCACAAGCATCCATTGTAGATGTGACGGCGCGACAGGCAAAGTTGAAAATGACGGCCGACCCGTTGCTAAGGGAGGGAATCAAGGGGCTGCATTCCTGTGTGGATTCGCCGGCTGTGCCAGCGCCGACGGGGGTCATGGACATTCCGCACCACTACCTTTCCGGGTCGAACGGGCCGGTGAACCCGGCTGAGGCGGTGGCGACGCGGATTTATGCGGAGTTTGAGCGGCGCATCACGGCGGGCATGAACCAGTATCTGGCGACCGGGAGCGAGCAGGAGGCGGCTTGTGCTCTGGACCAGTTGGACTTGTGGGCCAAGGGCGGCGCGCTGTTGAACTACACACGCAAGGACTCTCCGCAGGCGTGGTATCAGGTGGAGTGGACGCTGAGTTCGGCGGGGATAACGGAGAGTGTGCTGGGGAACGATGAGGGGTTGGATACGGCGAAGCGAAGCCGAGTGATTGCGTGGCTGGACGCTGCGTCGCACAAGGACATTTCGTTTGAGCAGCCGCACGACACCAAGAACAACCATCATTATTGGAGGGCGCTGCAGGCGACGGCGATTGGGATTGTGGCTGGGGACGATGTGCTTTACCGGTTTGGGATTCAGGCGTATGTGGATGCGGTGGGAGAGATTGATGCGCGGGGGGCGTTTCCGAAGGAGATGGCGCGGCATGAGAACGCGATCCATTATCAGGGGTTCGCGCTGCAGCCGCTGGTGCTGATTGCGGAGTTTGTGACCAGGCAGGGGATTCCGCTTTACGACTACGAGGCAAACGGACGGACGCTGCGGGATGCGATTTTGTTTTTTGGGCGGGCGGTGGACGATCCGGGGCTGGTGAAGCCTTATACGAGCGATGCGCAGGCGGGCAATTTCGGCGCAGGGGACTTTGCGGATTTTGTGTTCTATGCGGCGCGATTCGGGAGTGCGGGGCTTCCGCCGGCGATTTTGAATGCGCTGAAGCATCCGACGACTGCGACGCGGCTGGGAGGGTGTACGACGCTGATGGCGGGGCCGGGGAAGATGTGAATCCGATGCGCTGGGTGGAAAGTCGGAACGTCGTCCAAAAGGTTTGGTGCGGGGCACCTGCTTCCGGTAAAATCTACTTTCGCGGCTTCACCACCAATTTCTGCTTCTTTCCAGCACCTTTCACCGTCCGAAAAGGATTTCCGCAACTTACCCCCATGGCGACCATCCAACCATTAGCAGGTGAACTCGAGCCGCATCCCGACGTAGCCCTGGTGGAACAGGTCCGCGCCGGAGATGTCTCGGCCTACGACACGTTGGTCCGCAAGTACGAGCGTCAGATCTTCCGGATTGCGCAGCATATTACGCAAAACCGTGAAGACGCTGAAGACGTAATGCAGGACGCGTTTCTCAAGGCGTACGAGAAGCTCGAACAGTTCCAGGGGAATTCAAAGTTCTACACATGGTTGGTTCGGATTGCAGTCAACGAAAGCCTGATGCGGCTGCGCAAGCGGCGCACGGGCAAGATGGTTTCGATCGACGAGGACGTCGAAACCGAAGAGGGCAGTGTTCCCCGCGACCTGGCGGACTGGGCGCCGGACCCGGAGCAGAATTATACCCAGACCGAATTGGCGAAGATTCTGGAAAAGACCATCCAGGGATTGCCGCCGGGGTTCCGCGTGGTGTTCGAGTTGAGAGACGTTCAAGGGCTCTCGACAGAGGACACGGCGGAGGCTCTTGGGCTGAGCGTTCCCGCAGTGAAGTCGCGCCTGTTGCGCGCGCGGTTGCAACTGCGCGAGCGGCTGAGCCGCTATTTTCGCCGGAAGAAGGGAGTTGAGAAATGACCTGCACTGAATTTCTCGCTCTGCTCGATGACCTGATTGACGACGATGTGGCGCCGGAGACCCGCGCCGAACTGCAGAAGCATCTGCACGGGTGCGAACACTGCGAGGTCACGCTGAATACGACCCGCAAGACGATAGAGATCTATCGGTCGCATGAGATTTACGATTTGCCGCCAGGGCTGCGGGAGCGGTTGCATACGGCGATTATGGCGCGGTGCAAGAAGGGCTGCTAGGCTGGGCGCTCGACTTCCCTGTCGTGAAAATGCCCCGGATTTGATCCGGGGCATTTTTTGCGGGCCGCTCGTTGACACGCTGAGATCTGTGGCGCCGAAGCGATGGGATTGAGAACGTCGTTCCGCTACAGAATGGTGGGGAATGTCACCGCGCGTTCGGTCGAGTATGCTTGTCTACGATCTCCGATCCGAGAATCAAGGATGGGAATCCAGGATGGTTTTGCATGAAATCGCCCCACAGGATGCTCGCCGCGCTGTTCGTCCTTGCCGCTTCCGCCATGCTTCTTCCCGCCCAGTCAAAGGATGTGGCAGGCAGCAAGGATTCGCCGCTCATTTCGCGCTATCCTGGCTCAGTCATCGACAACTACAAGACCCACGAGTTCGATGAATTCAGCTTTCCCGTTGGCGCTATCACCGGGGGGGCTCCGAAGAGCCAGATTCTCGAAGGGAAGATCACTCGAATCGAATACACCAACCCGGCCGGCCGCTCGCCGCTTGAAATCTATCGCAACTACGAGAGCGCGCTCAAGGGGGCCGGGTTTGAACCCGTATTTGTCTGCAAGGCCGATGCCTGCGGCATCGCTCGCTTCCACATGACTCCCGACTGGGCCGATTTATGGTACGGCGCCGGACACTACCAGTTTTCCGGCAAGCTCTCACGGGCCGAGGGCGACCTTTACGTAAGCCTGCACGTCTCCACCGACCAGACCAATCTTGACCTGATTGAAACCAAGCCGATGGAAGGCGGTCTGGTGGTGGCGGCAACGCTCAAGAGCGAGATAGGCAAGAGCGGCCATGTGGCCCTCTACGGCATTCACTTCGATACCGGCAAAGCGGAGGTGAAACCGGATTCCGCGGCGACCATGCAGGAGATTGTGAAGATGCTCAAGCTTGATCCAAACCTCAAGCTCTACGTGGTGGGGCACACGGATAATGTTGGCGGGCTGGCGGCAAATGTTGACCTTTCGAAGCGGCGCGCGACCGCTGTGGTGCAGGCGCTGGTTTCGCAATACGGCGTCTCGGCGGCACGGCTCGATGCATTTGGAGCGGGCCCCTATGCTCCAGTGGCCTCCAACGACACGGAGGCTAGCCGGGCGCTCAATCGACGCGTTGAGCTTGTTCACCAGTAAATGGAACGATTCCGGGGAGGGTTCTGCGATCAGGGCTCCGGATTGAAGCGAGAATCTCAACTCGGCCACCCCTTTCCACGATGAGATTCTGGAGGGGATGGGGGCCCCGGCTGCTGAAGATTTCTTCGCTCCCGCAGGCCATTCCATTCACATACCCCTGGCTCCCATTGGCGCGTCCCTACCCATCGAAGACTCTGCTCTAAAAAGAGGGGAAAGTGAACTTCCTTGGACATTCCTGCGCAAGACATTGCGCATTCTTCTGCATTTACGATGCAAGTGCTTGAGAATAGGGACCAACCATTGGCCCTCAGCGTGCATGAAGGTGAATGCAGTTCCCCGCCGAGGTTCGCATTTCGGCTGATTGACTTCGGGCCAGATTTCAATGCTGAACCACAAATTCAGGAGAATTTATGAAAAAGCTCGCTCTAGCTTTACTCGCGTCGGCAGTGGCACTTGCAACGACACCGGCAGCCCTTGCAGGGCCAGTCACGTGGACCGCGTGGTCCAGCGCGACCGCAGGCAGCGTCGGGTCCGCAGCCGGAACCATGGGCTCAACCGCCGTGACCTATTCCGGCCAGACCGACGGCCTCGGGCTCGCGAATGCTGCAGCCAATAGTCAAATCAATGTGCCCTGGCTCCCGGCCAGCAGCTTTATGGGAGGCACAGTCGGAAATGCACCAACCGTCGCCGACGACTCAGTGGCTATGACTGGCGGATTGGAAACGGAAGAGACCATTACCTTCTCCTCCGCGGTCACCGACCCGTACATCGCGATCTGGAGCCTTGGACAAGGCGGCGATCCTGCTTCCTTCGTCTTTTCCAGCCCTTTCACCATTGAAGCCGGCGGCCCCGACCAGTACGGCGGCGGCACTATCACGCAGTCAGGCTATACCGTGTGGGGCTCGGAAGGCAGCGGAGTGATCCAGCTCGACGGCACCTTCAACTCTATTAGCTTCACCACGCCGCAATCCGAGGACTGGTTCGCCTTCACGGTTGGTGAAGCGGCAACCCCCGAGCCTGGCAGCCTGCTTCTGCTCGGGACCGGCATGCTCGCTCTGGGCCTGCTCGTTCGGCGTCAGCTCGCCGGCAAACCGGGTGCAATGATTTCCTAAATCAGCAACGATCTCGATTACCCGAATAGAAAATACCCCGGATTTGATCCGGGGTATTTTCATGTGCCGACGGCCCGATGATTGACTCCAGTCCACCTACATGCCAAAATCGGGCACATGTTTAGCCTGCGTTTGTCCGTCGTCGCGTTAGGGTTCTTCGCATGTGCGGTGCTGGCCCAGGAACCCGCACAGGTTGCTCTGACAGTGGTAGTCATGGACCAAAGTGGCGCCTTTATCCCCAGTGCCCGAGTGATAGCCACCGACGAGGCTACAGGCAGACAGTTCAACGGATATGCCAATGCGGTCGGACAGGCCGTCGTCCTGGTCGACAGAGGGGCTTATACGTTGAGGATCCAAGCAAGCGGATTTCAGGCTTGGGAACAAAAAGAGCTGCGGATACAATCCGATCTAAAAAAGGACGTCACGCTCCCCATAGCCAACGAATTCATCGGGCCCACTGTTGTAAGTCAGATCGAGATACCAGAGGAGCATGCGTTGTTGGTGGCGGGGGTGCCCTTGGTTCCGATTGAACTGTTCACCGTGTCATCCCGACGGCTTCGGCCGAGGGTGCGCAGATTTTGAATCTGATCGATAACCGAGCGAGTGCAACACTGTCAAATTGCTCGAGCAAAGTCTAAACAGGGTGCAGGAATCGGTTGTGGTGGCTTGAAAGCCCCGAAAGATCATCCTCGCAAGGGATGAAGAGGCTGCGGAAAACTCTTGATCTTTGCGAATTTGAAAGTCAAAAACCCGTGGGGGCTAAGGAGGCTGCGGAAAAAGTCGGGTTTTGAGTCAAGATTCACAAAGAACATCCCTCGGGGGCTAAAGCCCAGCGTTTATTTTCAGCCACTTGCGGCACGGCTGAAGCCGTGCCCTTTCAAAACTTCGGCCATTTGGTAGTTTTTCCGCAGTCTGTAAGGCCCACCATTCATTTGATTGGCTTTATCGGCATGCGACCCCGACCCAGAGGGTTCCCCGGTACCCCGGTCATGCCCTGATACAAAGCGTTCAGGGATTGCTTAAGCTCGCAGTCTTTTGCGGCCCACTCATCGCGATAAAGCCGCGATGAATGGGGCACAGATTCAACTTCAGGGGATTCACCTATTCGGCGGGGACACGTGGGGCGATTTGGCCTTATTCGCCTCCGGAGGCTCCTTTTTCGCTCCAGTCTTCGACGGGGCCGAGCTTGAGGTCTTTGAGGCTCTGGTCGATTTTGGATTTGTCGCCTACTTCGATGACCAGCAGGTTTTCAGGGTGGATGTACTTGTTGGCGGCGGCGACTGCGTCGGCTGAGGTGACTGCCTCAATCTTTGCGGGCAGGCTGGTGTAGTAGTCGAGTGGCAGGTTGAAAAGCCAGAGGTCGGCAAGCTCGCCGTTGACTCCGTAGTCGCTCTCAAAGTCTCCAGGCAGGCTGCGGATGATGGAGTCCTTAGCCTGGCGAAGCTCGGCTTCAGTGAGGGGGTTGGTGTGGATGCCGTCGAGCTCCTTGAATAACTGCTCGGTTGCGGGCGCGGTGACGTCGGTGCGGACCTGGGCATAGGCGAGGAAGGGGCCGGTTCCGCGGTAATACCAGAAGAAGGACGAGGCGCCGTAGGTGTAGCCGTGCTGCTCACGCAGGTTCATGTTGATGCGGGAAGAGAAGAGTCCTCCTAGCATGGTGTTCATGACGGTGGCGGCGGGATAGTCGGGCGAGTTTCGGGGCATTCCGACGCCGAAGGCGATGATGGCGGTTTGTGGCGCTCCGGGTTTATCGAGGATCAAGAACTTTCGGTTGGGGACGGCTGGCGCAGGCGGAGGCTGGACGGGAGCAGCGGTCGAAGTCCACTTGCCGAAGAACTCGTCGGCGAGATGGCGGGCCTGGGCGGGGGTAAGGTCGCCGGTGAGTTCAAGCAGGCTGCCGCGCGGTCCGTAGTTGTGGGCGTAGAAGGTTTGGACGTCGTCGCGGGTGATGGACTGGAGCGAGGGGGCGGTGCCGAGGGCGTCGTAGCCATAGGGGCTTGCTGGGCCGAAGAGGCTGAGTTCGCCGGCGCGGAGGGCAAGCTGGACGGGGCTGTCCTGCTGCTGGAGCAGGCCGGTGAGGCGGCGGGTTCGGACGCGCTCAAGGTCGGCAGCGGGGAAGGCGGGGTGTTCGGCGGAATCGGCCAGCAGCGCAAGGCCGGGCGCGATGTGGCGGGAAAGCAGGGAGATGGAGAGGTTGGCGCTGTCTGTGTTGCTGGACGAATTGAGGCTGGTGCCGAGCAACGAGGCTTCATCGGCGATCTGCTCGGAGGTACGCTTGTCGGTGCCTTCGGTGAGCAGGGCGGCGGTGATCCCGGCGAGTCCTGGGTGGTCTTGCGGGTTTGCTGCGCCGCCGGCGAGGGTGAGGAACTCAGCGGAGACGATGGGCAGTTCGTGGCGCTCGACGAGGTAGACGGTGAGTCCATTGGGCAGGGTGAAGACGGTGGGCTTGGGCAGGACCAGGGCGCGCTGGGGACCGGGCTTGGGAGGCGTGGCGCGCCAGGCCTGTGCGGCGTCAAACTCCGGCGTGTGCTGAGGCTTGAGGACAACATTGGCGTCGGTATCGGCAGGGCTGCGGGGCACGTCGTTGAGGACCTTTTTGCCGGGGATGCCGTAGACGACGACGCGGTGATCTTTGCCGAAGGTGGCTTCGGCGACCCTTTGTACGCTGGCGGGGGTTACGGCGTCGTAGCGGGCGATGTCCTTGGGCAGGTAGCCGGGATCGCCGGTGTACTGGTTGTAGTAGTTGAGCTGGTCAGCGACGCCGCCGAATCCGCCGAGGCGCTGGAGTCCTGAGATGAGGCCGGTTTCGACCTTGTTTCGGGCCCACTCGACTTCTTCAGCGGTGGGGCCGGCGGCCATGAACTGGTCAATGATCTTTTCCGCTTCGGCTTCGAGCTTTTCAGGGGTGACGCCGGGCTTGGCGATCAACTCGCACTGGAGCGGGGAGGCCAGGGCCAGCGAATCGTCATTGCAACTGGCGGATTGGGCGATTTGCTGTTTATAGACGAGTTCGCGGTACATGCGGCTGGACTTGCCTGAGCCGAGAATGCGGGCGGCAATATCGGCATCCGCATCCCCGGGCTTGAAGGCAGGGGGCGCAAGCCAGGCGAGGATGACCTTGGGGAGCTGCACAGTGTCAGTGACGACGGTGCGGCGCTCGGCGGTGATGGCCGGGGTTTCAACGGGGGTTACGACGACATTGGGGCCGGTGGGGATGGGGCCGAAGTACTTCTGGATGAGGCCCTTGATGGTGGCGGGATCGAAGTCGCCGGCGATGGCCATGGTGGCGTTGTTGGGGGCGTAGTACTGGGTGAAGAACTCGCGTACATCGTTGAGGCGGGCGGCCTCGACATCGGCGTGGGAGCCGATGACGTCAGCGTAGTAGGGATGCGTTTTGGAGAAGAGCTGGTGGAAGACCTCTTCATCGACGATGCCGTAGGGGCTGCCTTCCCCCTGGCGCTTCTCGTTGCGGACGACGTCGCGCTGGTTGGTGAGTTTGGCGCGGTCGAGGGTATCGAGCAGGAAGCCCATTCGGTCGCTTTCAAGCCAGAGGCCGGTTTCAAGCTGGTTGGCGGGGAGGGTTTCAAAGTAGTTGGTGCGGTCAAAGTCGGTGGTGCCGTTGACGTCGGTTGCGCCGGACTTTTCGAGATATTTGATGTGCGCTTTTTCGCCGACGTTCTTTGAGCCCTCGAACATCATGTGTTCGAAAAGGTGGGCGAAGCCGGTGCGGCCGGCGCGCTCTTTGACGGGGCCGACGTGGTACCAGATGTCGATGGAGACGATGGGGAGCTTGTGATCTTCATGGAGCAGCACCTGGAGTCCATTGGGGAGCTTGAACTGCTGGTAGTGGATCTGGGGGGCACTTTTGTTTTGGGCCGCGTGGGTCGCATGAGGCTTCAGGGCCTGGGGAGCCTGGGCTGCGAAGGCGGCGGGAATTGAAAGGCCAAGCACGGAGAGCATGAGGGTGCCGGAAACAAGTTTCATTGGGGGTAACTCCTTTGAATGGTTCCTGAATGGGTGCGGGATAGCTGGCGTGAGGGATGCGACTAAATTGTAACGGCTGGGCGGCGGTAATTGGGAGAGGAGTTTGAATCCATTTGATTGGGAGCAACTTTTGGGCTATTGCGGGGTTGGAAGGGATATAGGAATGTATTGCAGGGAGCAGTTTTCGTCTAAGAGAATGAGAGACCGGGACGCGCAAGGGAGAGCTATTGATGCGGCAAACGGTTATTGGGGATCGCCTGAGGGGTTTGCTGGCAGCGACGGTAGCGCTGAGCCTGATGGCAACCACGTCCCCGATGGAAGCGGCGACGAATGAACCTGCGGACATGGCAGCACGGCAAGCGCGTGGATCAGGGCAGATTTCCGGACCGATGCGCGGGGACGAGCGGATTTTGCAGGCGCTGAACCGGTTTACATTTGGGCTGCGACCTGGGGATCTGGAGGCAGTGCGGGCGACGGGCCTGGATGGCTGGTTTGCGCAGCAACTGCAACCGCGGACGATCAACAACAGCGATCTTCAAACACGGCTGGCGCAGTTCCCTGCCATGCAGTGGCAGCCTCAGGATCTGCTGTACCGACTGCCCAGCGGCGCAATCATTCGTCAGGCTGCTCAGGGAAAGATACCGGTGCCGGAGGGCGGAGCACTGCATTCTATCTATAGCAATGAAATTGCGAGGTACGAAGAGCGCCAGCAGCAGAAGCAGCAAAGCAAGCAAGCGGCGGTGGTTGCCGCAAACACGATGCCGCGAGGACCCATGATCGCAGGCGCTGGGGCGAAGATGAATTCGGATGGAGCGGCGGGCATGCAGATGCAGCCGGAGGCCGTGATGGCGCAGGGCGCAGAGCAGCCAGCGATGGAGCAGGCCGCGATGGAGCAGGCGCAGGTGGCACGGCTGCTTGGGTTGCCTCCGCAACAGCGCGTGGCAAGTCTGGTTGCGCTGTCGCAGCCGGAGTTCGATGCGTTTCACAAGGCACTCAAGGGGACTCAGCGGGCAGCGCTGACTGCTGACCTGAGCCCGGCACAGCGGGAACTGGCGGCAGCGCTTGAGAATCCGCAGCGGGTGGTGAATGAGGAGCTTGCGGAGCAAAGACTGGCCCGCGATATCTATTCGAAGGCTCAGCTGCAGGAGGTGATGACGGACTTCTGGATGAACCACTTCAATGTGTATTTACACAAGGACGAGGAGACGCCTTATTACCTGGTGAGCTATGAGCGGGACGTGATTCGTCCGCTGGCTCTGGGCAAGTTTGAGGATCTGCTGGAAGCCACTGCGCACTCGCCGGCGATGATGCTGTATCTGGACAATTCGAGCAGTATGGGGCCGGATTCGCCTGCTGCGGCGAAGGCCAGGATTGCGGCGGAGCGGCATCCGGAGAAAAAGAGACAAGCACCGGAAGGGCTGAATGAAAACTACGCTCGCGAGCTGATGGAGTTGCAGACGCTGGGTGTGAACGGCGGCTACACGCAGGCGGATGTAACGCAGGTGGCCCGGGTGCTGACTGGGTGGACAGTCGACAAGCCGCAGCGCGGAGGCGATTTCAAATTCGATGAAAATCGGCACGAGCCGGGCACCAAGAAGGTGCTGGGGAAAAAGATCAAAGAGCATGGCGAGCAGGAAGGGCTGGAGCTGCTGCACATGCTTGCGACCAGGCCGGCGACGGCGCAGTTTATCTCAAAGAAGCTGGCGGTGCGTTTTGTGGGAGACGATCCGCCGCAGAAGCTTGTAGACCGCATGGCGAAGACATTTCAAAAGAGCAAGGGTGATATAGCAGCAGTGCTGACAACGCTATTTCATTCGCCGGAGTTTTGGGATTCGGGCGACTATCGCGCCAAGGTGAAGACGCCGATTGAGTTTGTGGTATCGGCGGCGCGGGCAAGCAATGCGAATGTCGAGAATTATCAGCCGCTGGTGAACGCGCTGCACGATATGGGAATGGCGCTCTATGGATCGGTTCCGCCGACGGGATACAAGTGGGATGCGGCGGACTGGGTGAGCACGGGCGCGCTGGTGAATCGGATGAACTTTGCACTTTCACTTGCCGGCAACAAGTTTCCGGGTGTGGCAATTGCATGGAGCCCTCAAGCGGACGCCGGCCCCATGCCTACGGCGGAGGTTGAAGAGCAGCGACTGGAAATACTGTTAGTTGCGGGCGGGGTGAGCAATTCGACGCGGACGGCGGTGCTGGAACAATTCCAGGCGCAGAGTGTGAATACGCAAGGCGGTGCGAATGGCGGCGCGATGGCGGTGGCGGCGAAGCCGATGAATGCGGCGCAGGCTGCGAAGGCGCTGGAGAAGCAGGACCAAATACTGGCTGGGCTCTTGCTTGGCTCGCCGGAGTTTCAGCGGCGGTGAGGCAGTGGTTAGTGGTTAGTGGTTAGTGGTTAGTGATTGGTGGTTAGTGATTAGTGGTTGGTGGTTAGCCGGATGGCGTTGCCGGCGACGGGACTCTCAAAAAGGTGAGGTGGAGATGCGGACCAATCGGAGATTCTTTCTGCGCAATGGGGCGCTCGCAGTTGCAGGCACCGCGGCGATACCGAGTTTCCTGGTGCGCTCAGTGTTGGCGGAGGCAGCGCCCGCGCCGGGAAAGCGGCTGGTGGTCATCTTCCAGCGGGGTGCGGCAGACGGACTGAATGTCGTGGTTCCCTATCGCGAGAAGAACTACTACGACATGCGGCCGGGCATCGCAATTCAGCAGAATCAGGTTGTGGACCTGGATGGATTTTTTGGACTGCATCCTTCGCTGGCGCCGTTCAAGCCGCTTTACGATCAGGGTCATTTAGCGATTGTTCATGCGGCGGGCTCGCCGGATATGTCGCGGTCGCACTTCGATGCGCAGGATTTCATGGAATCGGGCACGCCGGGGGTGAAGGGCACGGAAGATGGCTGGCTCAATCGCGCGCTGCAGGAAGAGGATCTGCGGCACATGCGGGAGCACACGGCATTTCGCGCGCTGGCACTTGGTTCGCAGGTTCCGCGGACACTGGCCGGCAAGGTTCCGGCGATTGCGATGAACAGCTTGAGCAGCTTTGCGGTTGGCGGTCACGGTCCGAAACCGTCGGCCGCCGCGAATGCGTTTCAGGCGATGTATGGCGAAAGCGGCGACAGCATTCTGCACGCCACAGGTGATGAAACGTTTGAAGCGGTGAAGATGCTGCGGGATGCGAACCCAGCGCAGTATAAGCCGGCAGCGGGCATTGAGTATCCCAACAATGAGTTTGGCAATAACATGAAGCAGATTGCGCAACTGCTGAAGTCGCACCTGGGCGTGGAGGCAGCCTTTACCGATGTGGGTGGGTGGGACACGCATCAGAATCAGGGTGGCGTGAATGGGCAACTTGCCGATCGGTTGCGCGAGTTTTCATCCGCGATTTCCGCATTCTGGCGTGACATGGGTGACGAAGCGGAGAACATTACGCTGGTGACGATGTCAGAGTTTGGACGCACGGCGCGGCAGAACGGGACCGGCGGCACCGATCATGGACATGCCAATTGCATGTTTGTTTTGGGCGGGCATGTGAAGGGCGGCAAGGTGTATGGACGTTGGCCGGGGCTGGCAAATGAGCAATTGAATGAGGGACGCGACCTGGCGGTGACGACCGATTTCAGGGAGGTGCTGGGCGAGGCCGTGGTGAAGACGATTGGAGCGCGGAACCTGGAAATGATTTTCCCCGGCGCACAGTTACGACCGGACAGGTTTTTGCGGATCGTTTAGGGGTGGCGTTTTATTCTGCGCGGAGAGCTTCAGTCGGATTGACGGATGCTGCCCGGCGCGCGGGGACATAACTGGCGGCGAGGGCTGAGAGCGAGAGCAACGCTGCTACGCTTATGAGTATTTGCGCATCCCATGCCTGGACGCCGTAGAGCAATTTTCCTATGAGCATTGCGGCGCCGATTGAGCAGGCGAGACCCAGCACTACTCCAACAAGAATCAATCTTCCCGCCTCATTGAGGATGAGCCGATAGACAGAACTGCGCTGCGCGCCGAGGGCCATTCGGACGCCGATTTCGCGGGTGCGCTGACTGACCGAGTAGGCGATGACGCCGTATAAGCCAACTACGCCAAGGAGCAACGCGAGCCCTGCAAAGCCGCCCACAAGGAATGCGGCGGAGCGGCGAATATAGGCTGGCTGGGATTCGTCGATCTGCTGCTGCATGGTGCTCTGCCAATCGACGCTCACGCGGGGATCGACGGAATGAATCATGGGCGCGAGGGCTTGAAGAATCGAGGCCGGGCGCTGCGACGTGCGCAGTGCCATGTAGAAATAGCCATCCGGATTCTGGTCGAATGGCTCGTATTCGGAGGGGCCTTGCTGCTCGTCGAGTCCCGTATCTTTGAAGTCCGCAACGACGCCGATAATCTGGCGGATTGAAGCCGGGGTGAGGTTGGAATCGCCGAGCTGCTTGCCGATCGGATCTTCGTCAGGGAAGTATTTTCGCGCAAAGGTCTGGTTAATGATTGCGACCCTGGGGGAGTTTCCATCGTCGGTATCTGTGAAGAAGCGACCACGCGTGAGCTTGACTTGAAGGGTTTGCAAGATGTCCGCGCTGACTGTGCGTTGGTTCAATTGAAGTGGGACACCGTTGTAGGGTCTGCCCCCGATTCGCACCGAATCCATGATGCAGGCACAACCAAGCGGGAGCATATCGGTCAAGCCGGCCGACTGTACGCCGGGCATGGCGCTGGCGCGTTTGAGCAGTGCATGTTCAAAGGCAACCTTCTGTCCGGGTTCTGGAAAAGAGAGCGAAGGCATGCTGACATTGACCGTAGCCAGATGGTCTGGATTGAAGCCAAGGTCCTCATGCATGAGCTTGTAGAAGCTTTTGCCGAGGAGTCCAGCGGCAGCGAGCAACACCACGGCGGTTGCGAGTTCGATAACGACGAGATTCGCTCCCATGCGACGCCAGAGGATTCCCGCAGAGGTGCGCGAGCCTTGGGTCAAGCCTTCACGCATGTTGGAGAAACGGAAGTGCAGAATGGGTGTGAGGGAAAACAGGGTGCCTGCAAGGACGGACAGAATCAAGGCGAAGAGCAGTATGCGCGGGTTGAGTCCGAGGCCGCGCAGAAAGGGCATTCCGGCGAGCCAGTTTTTTGCGATCAGGGAGCTTAGAACTTTGATGCCGGCATAGGCAAGGGCGAGGCCGAGGGCGCTGCCTGCTGCGACGAGCGTCAGCGCCTCGGTGACGAACTGACGCGACAAGCGAAGGCCGGAAGCGCCCAATGCGGTGCGTACGGCGATCTCGCGGCGGCGGCTTTCGGCGCGAACCAGGAGGAGGCTGGAGACATTGATGCAGGCGATCAGGAGGAGCAGAGCGGCGCCGCCGAGCAGAACCAGCAGGATGGGTTTGATGTCTCCTGTAATGGATTTCGAGAGAGGGATTACGCTTGCTCGACGGCCGTTGTTGGAATCGGGATATTGCATCTGCAACTGAAGAGCAATGGCCTGCATCTGCGCCAGCGCGGCAGACACCGTGACGCCGTCTTTCAACCGGGCGATGCCGTCGAAATCGTCGCAGTCGCGGGACGTCAGGCAACCTGGGTTTGGGTTGTGCGGGGCAAAGAACTCTGCAATTTCGCGCGGGGCAAATTCAAAGTCCCGCGGCAGGACGCCGACGATGGTGTATTGCACGCCGCTGAGGTTTACGACCTGACCGATAACGTCGGGCCTGCCGCCAAATCGTCTTTGCCACGCGCCGTAACGGATGATGAGGACAGGAGAGGCGCCGGGAGCATCCTCATCTGGGCGGAAGTCGCGACCGAGGACGGGATGAACTCCGAGAGTTGAAAAGAAGCCTGAACTGACGAACTCTCCATGGACGGACTCTGTTCCGGACGGAGTATTGAACTCAATGCGCCCAGAGGTAAACACATCGAGCCCGCTGAAGACGCTGTTCATGCGCTTCCAGTCGATGAAGTCGGGGTAGGACAGCAGGCCTCGAGGAGACTGCGCTGTACTCATGTTTACGGCGACGAGGCGGTTGGGATTTGGATAGGGCAAAGGCTTGATGAGAGCGGCGTCGACAAAGGCGAAGATGGCCACGGTTGCGCCGATGCCGAGAGCGAGGATCAGAATTGCGGTAGTTGCGAAACCTGGATTTCTGCGCAGTTGACGCAATGCAAAACGCAGGTCGTGGAAGATGGTTTCGGCTTTGAATCCGACCACTTCATGGCTTGTTTCGGTGAGTCTAGCGGTGTTGCCGAATTGGCGCAAGGCTGCGTAACGAGCGGCTTGCGGGGACATTCCGGCGGTGCGGAATTCTTGTTCGGCCTGTTCGCGGTGGAAGGCGATTTCTTCGCTGAGTTCGGTGCTGAAGCGGCTGCGGCGGAACAGGAGTTTCAGTTTGCGAAGAGTTTTTCCCATCGTGTTGCGACGCCTCCCTGGGGATTGGATTCTGCGCTACTCGGCTCGGAGTGCTTCGGTTGGATTGACGGAAGCGGCGCGGCGCGCGGGGAAGTAACTGGCTGTGAAGGCAGACGCGGCGAGGATTATCGCGACGGCGGCGAGGGTTTCGGCGTCCCATGCCTGGACGCCGAAGAGGAGTTTGCCCATGAGCAGGGCCGCGGCGATTGAGCCCGCGAGGCCGAGGACGACACCGACGGCGATGAGTTTTCCCGCTTCACTCAGGACCAGATGATAGACGGAGCTGCGCTGTGCGCCGAGGGCCATGCGGACGCCGATTTCTCGGGTGCGCTGGCTGACGGAATAGGCGATGACGCCGTAGAGGCCAACCACGCCGAGGATCAATGCGAGCGCGGCGAAACCACCTACCAGGTATGCGGCGGAGCGATGGATGTAGGCGGTCTGGGAATCATCGATGCGCTGTGTCATGGTGTAGGGTTCTTCGACGGCGGCTTGCGTGCTGACCTGATGAATGGCAGGGGTGAGGGAGGAGAGCACGGAGCGCTCGTCTCCATGCGTGCGCACCAAGACAGAGAAGTAGGTATCGGTGCTTTGGTTGAAGTGGAAATACTCGGCGGGCCACTGGTCCTGTTGAAGGCCGGCGTCTTTGAAGTCGGCGACGACGCCAACGATCTCGCGGATGGACTTTGGGGAAAGCTTTATGTCCCCGACCTGTTTGCCAACGGGATCTTCTCCGGGAAAGTATTTTTTTGCGAAAGCCTCGTTGACGATGATGACTGTGGGCTTGGTACCGTCTTCAGCGTCATTGAAGTAGCGGCCTTCAAGAAGTCTGGCGTGAATGGTGCTGAAGAAGCCGGCGCTCACATCGCGCTCGTTCACGTCGTTGTGAATGCCGTTGTAGGGCTTGCCCACGATGCGGACCCAATCGGTGTTGCAGTTGCAACTGACGGGCAGGACGCTGGTGATTGCGGCTGATTCTACGCCGGGCAGGCTGTGAAGGCGCTGGACCAGAGAGCGCGCGAAGGCGACGACTTTCTCATCTTTGTTGTAGACGGAATCGGGGAGGCCGACGTTGACGGTGGCGAGGTGGTCTGACTGAAATCCCAACTCCACATGGAGCAATTTGTACAAGCTCTTTCCGAGCAGGCCGGCACCGGCAAGAAGGACTACGGCAGTGGCCAGTTCAATGACTACGAGATTTGCGCCCATGCGCCGCCATAGCCTTCCAGCGGAGCCGCGCGCGCCTTCGGTGAGGCCGTCGCGCATGCTGGAGAAGCGGAAGTGGAGGATGGGGGTGAGGGAGAACAGGACTGCGGCGAAGATGGCGATTGAGGCTGTGAAGAGGAGGACATGGGGATTGAGGGTGAGCCCGCGGAGGTAGGGCATGGAGATCATCATGTCGGCCGAGATGAGTCCGCTCAAGATTTTCATGCCCGCATAGGCGAGTGCCAGTCCCGAGGCGGCGCCGGCTGCGACGAGAGCGAGTCCCTCGGTGATGAATTGGCGGGAGAGCCGACGACGCGATGCGCCGAGCGCGCCGCGTACGGCGATTTCACGGCGGCGGCTTTCAGCGCGGACGAGAAGCAGGCTGGACACGTTGACGCAGGCGATGAGCAGCAGCAGGCCCGCGCCGCCGAGAAGGATCAGGAAGATGGGGCGGATCTCTCCGACGATCGCTTCAGAAAGAGAAATGACGCTGGCGCTGTTGCCGCGATTGGAATCGGGATATTGAATTTCGAGCTGAGCTGCGATGCCTTTGATGTCAGCAAGCGCGGCTTGGAGGGTGACACCATCTTTGAGGCGACCGATGCCGTCGAGGTCGTGGCAACTGCGGCGCTTTTCGCACTCGTGCGTGGGCTGGAGCGGTTCCCAGAATTCGGCGTTGTCGCGCAGGGCGAATTCGAAATCCTGAGGGAGCACTCCGACAATTGTGTGCGCTATTCCGCTGAGGTTGACCGATTGCCCAACGACGTCTTTTCTTCCGCCGTAGCGTTTTTGCCATGTGCGATAGCTGAGGAGGACGACCGGGGCCGCGCCGGCGACATCTTCGCCGGAGCGAAAGTCGCGGCCAAGGGCGGGTTGAATTCCGAGAGTGGCGAAAAAGCCAGCGCTTACGCGCGCGCCAGGGACGGATTCCGTGCCTGTTGGTGTTCCGAGTGCATAGCCGGTTCGATTGAAGACCTCCATCGAACTTAAGACGGTGTTCATCCGCTTCCAATCGAGGTAGTCGGCGTAAGAAAGGTTATTTCGCGGGAATCCCGCGGAGCTTTCGTCGACCGCGACGAGGCGCGTGGGATTGGGATAGGGCAGCGGTTTGATGAGGGCGGCGTCAACAAAGGCGAAGATGGCCACACTGGCTCCAATGCCGAGAGCAAGGATGAGGACGGCGGTGAGCGCGAAGCCAGGGTTCTTGCGCATCTGGCGGATTGAAAAGCGCAGATCTTGAAAGACTGTTTCCATGGTGAAGCCTACCTCCTGGTGACTTTGCTCCTTGAGCCTGGTGACGTTGCCGAACTGGCGCAGGGCGGCGTATCGAGCGGCTTGCGGGGTCATGCCGCTGGAGATCAAGTCGCGCTCGGAGTGTTCGCGATGGAAGGCCATCTCTTCATCGAGGTCGTCGCCGAATTTTTTGCGCTGGATAAGGAGTGCGATTTTCTTGAAGAGTCGAAGCATGGGGTTTTATGCCTCCTGCGCAGCCTGCAAGACGCGGCTAATGGCGGCGATCATTTGATCGAACTGTGTGAGTTCAACGCCCAACTGTTTTCGGCCGGCGGCGGTGAGGGTATAGAAGCGGGCGCGGCGATTGGTTTCAGTCATCTTCCACTCGGCTTTGACCCAGCCTTGCAGTAAGAGGCGCTGGAGGGCTGGATAGAGCGAGCCTTCTTCCACGGTGAGCACGTCGTCAGAGAGGCGCTTGATGGAGAGGGCGATGCCGTAGCCGTGGAGCGGGGCGCGGGTGAGGGTTTTGAGGATGAGCATGTCCAGGGTGCCGGGGAGGAGGTCAGGTTTCTTGGCCATGAACGTATGTATAGATTATCTATGGGTAGAGAGTCAATGGGAAATTAATTGCAATTTATTGGGCACGGTTTTTGCCGGTGCCGTGAGGGGCCTTCGCGGGCCAGGTGTGGGCCGGGAGGCCCACACTACAGCCGACCGGGAGGTCGGCGCTACAGACTGACGGATGCGTTCTTAGTGTTTGGCGTACATGTCCATTACGTCCTTGCGGAGTTCGAGGACGCTGGAAGGGCGGGTGTAGAACATGTGGCCGCCGGGGTATTCGCGCACGGCGACGCGGGTGGGGTCGCCCATGACGGGGATCTGGTCGACGGTGAGTACGGAGCCCATGAGGGGGCAGGAGAGATCGTTCCAGCCGTGGACGATGAGGACGCGAAGCTTGGGGTCGGCGGCGATGGCCTCGCGCAGATCGGGGACTGCACCCTGGCGCATGTCGTTGCCGCTGCGATCCCATTGACGGTTGACATCATAGGAAAGGGCGTTGTAGCGGGCATCGACCTTCCAGCCGACGACGCGGGTAACGAAGTCGACCATCGCGGTTGTGACGGGGGCGATGATGCTGGCGAGTATGGGATCGTTGGCGCGCTGGTCGGGGGAAAAGGGGAATGGATCGTAGGAGGTGACGTTGGAGTCGTAGACGGAACCGAGTTTGCCCTGCTCGCGCCAGACTTCGCGGAGGTAGGCGCCCGTTTCAAGGCGGCCGCCGGAGTACTTGACGAACGAGGGGTCGAGGCCGGTGAGTTCGGTGACTTTCTGGATCAACTTCGCTTGGGCGTCAGGGTCGGAGCGGCCTTTGAGCAGGGTGGTTGCGTATTCGCCGCGGGTGTAGGCGATGACATCGGCCATGGCCTGGGGGGTGAGCTTGTTTTCGCGTTCGAGATGGGCTGCGGTGATGGAGGGGAGGGTCATCATCCAGGGAACCGGAGAGAGGTCGCCGCCGTCATCGATGGAAGGGTTGAGATAGGGCGAGACGAGCACGACACCGTTCATGGCGACGCCGAGCTGCGCCTGGAGATAGTGAGTGATGCGGGGGCCGCGATAGCCGCCGTAACTTTCGCCGACGAGGTATTTTTTAGCGCCGAGGCGATTGTTTTTTACGAGCCAGTCATAGATGATTCGGGAGAGGTATTCGATGTCGGGCGTGGCGGCATAGAAGAGCTTTTTGCTTTCCGTCTCTGAGACGCTGGAGCGGCTGAAGCCGGTGCCGATGGGGTCAATGAAGACGAGGTCGGTGAAGTCGAGCCAGGTTCCGGGATTGTCGCTGAGGACGGCGGGGTCAGAGGGGCTGTCGCCCTCGTTGCCGACGCTGAGATGCTTGGGGCCGATGGCGCCGAAGTTGAGGTAGACGCTGGACGCGCCGGGTCCGCCGTTGAGCGCGAATGTCACGGGACGGTTTTCGCCTTCGACGGTGTAAGCGGTGACGACAACCTGTCCGGCGGTCTTGCCTTTGGCGTCGCGGACGGGCAGAGGGCCTACGGTGACGGTGTAGTGAAGCGGTTTTCCGGCGAGTTCGATGGACTGCTGGACGTGGGCTTCAGGGGGGAGTGGCGGGAGTGTTCCCTTGTCGGGAGCGGCCTTGTCGGGGGCGGGTTTGTCGGCAGATGCGGGGGCGGGTTTGTCAGCGGGCTGGTCTTTTGCGGACTGGGAGAAGGCTGGGGCGGCGAGGATTGCAAAGCAACAAAGCGCGCACACGGCAGGGGCCATGCGCCGGGGAGCCAATCGGGCAGAGGGAAGCATCATGCAGATACGATACAGCCTTGAGGCGACCAGGTGGGATGGGTCCGGTTGGGAAGTGACCAGGCGGGCGGCAACAGGCTGGCAGTGGCCCCGGCACATGATTTACCCTCAGAGATGGCATGAAACTTTCGCACGCGCTGCTCTTATCCGCATTGACCGCTGCTTGTGCACTTCCGGCGACGGCGCAGCAATCGCCGCCGCCTGCCCCTGCCCAGCCAGTGACGACCAAGCCGGCCGATGATCTGCCGGACGCGCCGCAAGGGAACGCGTCGGTGATGATTCATTCTAACGGCCCGCAGGTTGTATTCGACACTTCGATGGGCCGGATTACCTGCCAGTTTTTTGAGCAGCAGGCGCCAAAGGCAGTGGCGAATTTCATTGGGCTGGCCGAGGGTACGATCGACTGGACGGACCCGACCACGAAGAAGAGGCAGCACCACAAGCCTTACTACGACAACACGACTTTTCATCGAGTGATCCCTGAGTTCATGATTCAGGGCGGTGACCCAACCGGGACTGGAATGGGCGATCCGGGCTTCAGCTTCGACGACGAGTTTGACCCGAACCTGAACTTTGATGCACCGGGAAAACTGGCGATGGCCAACTCCGGACCGAACACGAACGGCAGCCAATTCTTTATCACCGAGCAGGCCTACGACTCGCTGAACCAGCACTACACACTCTTTGGGCAATGCGATGACCCGAGCGTGGAGGTAGTGAAGGCGATTGGACACGTTGAGCGCGACAGCAACGACAAGCCGCTGACGCCTGTGATTCTCAAGAAAGTTACCATCGTCCGCGCGGGTCAGGCGATGCCGCCGCCTGCCGCGATTGCGCCCCCGGCAGCGCCCACGGTTCATTCGGCGCTGCCAGCCACCCCTAAACCATAGCTGCGCTTTTGGCACGCGCAGCAAATCACGGTGCTTCAAAGCAAAATACCCCGTTGCGAGGCGCCCATAAAACCGAGGAGTTACCATGTCACTTGCAGCAGGAACCTACGCAGTATTTTCAACCACCGAAGGCAAGATCACCGTTCGGCTTTTTGAGGCCGATGCGCCCGTCACCGTGAAGAACTTCATCGAACTGGCCGAGGGCGAAAAGGAATGGGTTCATCCCACGACGCGCGCGAAGTCAAAGGACAAGTTGTTCGACGGAACGGTCTTCCATCGCGTCATTCCGGACTTCATGATCCAGGGCGGCGACCCGACGGGCACAGGGATGGGCGGGCCGGGCTATCGCTTTCAGGACGAGACCGCGGGCTCAAAGCACGGGTTTGACGCGCCGGGAAAGCTGGCGATGGCAAACAGCGGCCCGAACACAAATGGCTGCCAATTCTTTATCACGGTAGCTCCCACCACATGGCTTACCGGCAAGCACACCATTTTTGGGGATGTGGTGGAGGGGATGGATATTGTTTTGAAGATTTCGAAGGTTGCCCGCAACGGCCAGGACAAGCCGCACAAGCCGGTTGTGCTTGAGTCGGTCACGATCGAACGCGTTGCCTAAGCGATTACAGGTCGAAGCGAGCGAGCCCTCAACTTCGGTTGGGGGTTTGCTGTTTCTTATGTTTGTGTTGCGGAGCAGGGGATGTGTTATTTCTCAATTGAGCCATCCTGTTTTTCCCACGCGATTTGCGGCTGGGCCCGTCGGGCCTGACGGAGCACCTTCGAACGGATCGGCTTCGGTGAATTGAAAAGGAGTGTCTGCGAATGTTCGCTTCAACTGCCTTGCGTCGAGTAGTTTTCGCTTCTTCTGTCGGCTTTCTGTGTTCTTATTCAGCCTTGGCTTTCGCCGCCGATTCGCCAGCTGTGCATCGCGGCTACTTGAGCGACCCCGCGTTGCACGGGGATGCCATTGTGTTCACGGCCGAGGGTGATCTTTGGTCGATTGACATTCACGGCGGGCAGGCACGCAGACTGACGACCGGGACTGGAACTGAGAACAAAGCAACCATCTCGCCGGATGGAAAGACGGTTGCGTTCCGCGCCAACTACGAAGGCCCGGCGGAGGTCTACACCATCCCAATTGATGGTGGCTTGCCGCAGCGCCGCACCTGGGACGGCAACTCCGAGCCCGAGGGATGGGCGCCGGATGGGCGGTTGCTGGTGTCAACCGAACGCTATTCAACGCTGCCAAGCGTAGAACTGGTGCTGATTGACGATCACGGTGGGCGTGAGATGGTTCCTCTTGCCCAGGCGGCACAGGGCGCTTATTCCGCCGACGGACAGACGCTCTTTTTCACACGGTGGTTCCACCAATGGAGCGAGACGAAGCGCTACAAAGGCGGGTGGACCGAGAATCTTTGGAGCTTCGATGGAACGCACGAAGCAGCCCCGCTGACTGCGGATTATGCGGGCACATCGACGAATCCGATGTTCTTCGCTGGGCGCGTGTATTTTCTATCGGACCGCGACGGAGTGATGAACGTCTATTCCATGGACACGCAGGGACGAGGCGTGAAGGAGGAGAGCCACCAGCGCACGTTCGACATAGAAGGGGCTTCGCTCAATGATGGGCGTATTGCGTATGCCTGCGCGGGAGACGTTTGGCTGCTTGATTTGAAGACCGGGCATGAGGAGATCGTTCCGATCACGCTGGTTTCCGATTTCGATCAAATGCGCACGCACTGGGTGAAAAAGCCGCTCGACTACCTGACCGCCGTGCACATTTCGCCGGATGGGTCGAGTGCCGTATTCACCGCGCGCGGAGAGATTTTTACGCTGCCGGCCAAGTCGGGACGGATTATCAGGGTTGCCGGCGACTCAGATGTACGCTATCGCGAGGCGCGTTTCATGCCCGATGGGAAGTCGATCGTCGCGCTTTCAACGAAGAGCGGAGAGACCGAATTCTGGAAGTTTGCAGCGAATGGTGAAGGTGCGCCGGAGCAGTGGACACACAATGCGAAGGTGCTGCGCTGGGGGGGGGTTCCGTCACCCGATGGCCACTGGCTGGCACATACCGACAAGGACCAGCAGCTTTGGATTTACGACATCAAGGCGGGACAGGACAAGCGCATCGCGCAGTCGATGACTGGCGGCTACGGGGACCTGGCCTGGTCGGGAGATAGCGGGTGGCTTGCTTACTCCGAGGCAGCCGAAAACGGTTTCGAACAGATCAAGATTCTCAATGTTGAATCGGGGACAATGCAGACCGTAACATCGGACCGCTATAACAGCATCAGCCCGGCTTGGAGCAGCGACGGGAAGTGGTTTTATTTTCTCTCTGACCGCAACCTGAAAACTACGGTCCAAGCTCCGTGGGGGCCAAGGCAGCCGGAGCCGCATTTTGACCGCACGGTGAAGCTATATGAACTGGCGTTGGCGCCGGAGCTGCGTTCGCCGTTTCTGCCTGGGGATGAACTGCACCCCGATGACGCAGCGAAGAAGGAGGGGGATAAGCCCACGGACGACAAGGACAAGAGCAAGGATGCAAAGGCGGCGACCGATGACAAGAAGCCGGCCGAGGGAGAGAGATCCGCGGCTCAAAAGAAAGATGAGGAGAAAGACAAGAAGAAGCCGGCCGAGGTGAAGATCGACTTTAAAGATATGGCCTCGCGGCTCGCTGAGGTACCTGCGCCGCCGGGGAATTATGGCTCACTGCAACTGACTGACAAGCGCCTTTGCTGGCTGAGCGCCAATGATGGGCAGCAGGATCATGTTGCGCTGCAATGTCTGGAAATAGACAACAAGGGCGATGATGTGGAAACGGTGCTTGGCGATGTCAAGGACTTTGAAATTTCGCTGGACCGAAAGAAGACGCTGATCAACAAGGGGGAGAGTTTTTACATTCTGGATTCAGGGGCAAGCAGCGGCTCATTGAGCGATCCGAAATCAATGGGCAAGGCCGCGATTGATCTGTCGCATTGGACGATCAGCACAAATCCGCGCGAGGAGTTTCGCGGCATCTTTCTGGATGCATGGCGGATGGAACGCGACTATTTTTACGATCGGCATATGCACGGGGTCGATTGGGTTGCGGTACGCGATCGCTATCTGCCCCTTGTGGATCGCGTGGCGGACCGCGATGAGCTCAATCAAGTCATAGCTCAAATGGTGAGCGAGTTATCAGCGCTGCATACGTTTGTAGGAGGCGGCGATGATCGCAAACCGGCGGATAATGTCGATATAGCAACGCTCGGCGCCGCCTTGCGCCGCGATGAGAAGGCGGGTGGCTATGTCGTCGAGCACGTCTATCTGCACGATCCGGACCTGCCGAACCTGGCGCCGCCGCTGGCGCGCCCCGAGTCCCGTGTGAGTGAGGGCGATGTGATTGTCAGCATCGATGGTCAAAGCGTGTTGAGTGTAGCGGACGAGCGTTCATTGCTAAGAGGGAAAGCCGGCCAGCAGGTGATGCTGCACGTAAAGCCAGCATCAGGCGAGGCACACGACTTGCTGGTAAAGCCAATCGGCGCAGGAGAAGATTCTCGCATGCGCTATGCGGAGTGGGAATACTCGCGGCGCTTGAAAGTGGAGGACGAGTCAAAAGGCCAGATCGGCTATGTGCATCTTCAAGCCATGGGATCTGAAGACATCGACCAATGGGCTCGGGAATACTATCCCATTTATAACCGCCAGGGACTGATTCTCGACATGAGGCATAACCATGGCGGCAACATTGACTCGTGGCTGCTGGGGGACTTGCTGCGCAAGGCATGGTTCTATTGGCAGCCGCGCGTGGGCAATCCAGATTGGAACATGCAATACGCTTTCCGCGGGCATATTGTCGTGTTGTGCGACCAGGAGACGGCATCCGATGGCGAGGCTTTTTCAGAGGGCTTCAAGCACTTCCAGATGGGCAAGGTGATTGGAACCAGGACGTGGGGAGGCGAGATCTGGCTTTCCGGCAGTAACATCCAGGCCGACAATGGAGTGGCCACGGCAGCGGAGATTGGCGTGTATAGCAGCGACGGAAAGAAATGGCTGATTGAAGGCCACGGCGTCGATCCGGACATTGTTGTGGACAACCTGCCTCATGCGACATTTGGTGGATCGGATGCCCAGTTGCAGGCCGCGATCGACTTGCTACAGAAGGAGATCAAAGACGACCCGCGCCCGGTGGCGCCACATCCTCCGTATCCGGATAAGTCTTTCAAATATCAGACGCAGTGAGTGGCAGATAAGGCTGTCGGGCGAGGATACGATTCGTGTCCTTGCTCAACAGGATTGAGACTCGCGAGTTATGGCTTACTTATCCGCACACAAACGTAGAATGTCGTCGCCGAATCGATCTGCTTTTGCTTGCCCCATGCCGACGATGGTGAGAAGCTCGTTTGGATTTCGAGGGCGTGCGGCGGCAAGGGCAGTCAGGGTTCGATCGTGCAACACGACATAGGCAGGTACCTTAAGGCGCCTTGCCTCAGACGCGCGCCATTCCCGGATGCGCGCAGCCAACGCCTCACCGTCGGCTGTCAGTTGCGTAGGCTCAACAGAGCCTGGCGAGCGGACGCGGACGCGCTTCGCTGACGCAGCTGGTTGCGGAAAGTTTGAGATGCTTGTGCGGTTTGGCGAAGCGGATGGACTGGCGAAGTCCTCAACGATTCCATCGTCGATCAACAACTCAAATGAGGCTCCTTGTCTCAGTTCCCTGCCGGCGGGAGTGAGACTCACCTTGTTGAACTTGATAACCAGGCCATCCTTCTCAAACGCGGATGTTTCTACCTCGATGAAGCCAGCCTGAAACATAGCTCCGAGCAGGCAGTCGTACTCATCCCGGCTGATTCTTCCTACCAGATCCAGGCTTTTCTGAAGCGTCCCCGCAGCCTTGTAGTCAGCGGGCCGGAGCTCTTCAACAATCCTCTGGGCGAAATCGAGTTCCGGCATCGTTGCTCGCCGGAACTGCCGCAAGACTGCGCCTCCTGGATCGCAAACATCGCAGACGCCGCAAGGCCGATTTGCATCGGCCACATCGCCGAAATGCAACACCAAAGCTGACATGCGGCATTCGTTTCTTTCAGTGAACCGCAGGACCTTTGCCAACTGATCTGTGCGGTACTGGGACTGCACGGCATAGGTCTTCTTCCAACCGCTGCCACCAGCCACTACATTGCCGCCGAAGTCCGTTCGAGCGCCCCCATGGATTTCCAATTTCTCAAGAGCTTTATCGAACGCCTCTTCGCCAAGACGCGAATCGCTGCGCAACTCATCGATTGCCCGGGGCTCCTCGCCGAGCGCCCGATAGATCTGCATCAGATGTTCCGCAGGGGGATAGTCGCGACTCAAAAAGAAGTCGTGCGTCCTTTGGTCGGCGTAACTGTGCATGAGGAAAGTGCGGCTCATTGCACCATCGCGGCCTGCTCTGCCGATCTCCTGGTAGTAGCCTTCAAGCGTGGCCGGCAGTCCCGCGTGAATCACAGTGCGTATGTCCGCTTTGTCGATTCCCATGCCGAAGGCAATTGTCGCTACAACGACTTCAAGCTCCCCGCTTTGAAAGGCCGACTGGACGCGTTCCCTGACTTCCGAATCCAACCCCGCATGATAAGCAGCGGCACCAATTCTGTGGGACTTCCTGAATGATCCGCGAGCATCCACACCGGCATGCGGCGCTATTTGGGATGGGGTCGCGGACAACACCTCAGCCAACTTTTCTGCCTGCTTCCGCGAAGTTGCATAGACGATTGCAGGACGTCTTTCGGGCTGGGCCAGCAGGCGCGCAATGACTGCTGCGCGATCGGGCACGGGCATCTCGACGACTTCAATTGCGAGATTGTCTCGGCGAAACCCGTGAATGAACAGGGCCGGCTTGACCATCCCCAACTGAGCGACAATATCCTGCTGCACATTGGGTGTAGCTGTGGCCGTCATCGCCAGCACGGGCGCCGGATCCCCTTCGCCCCTGAGCGCGGGAAGATACTGGCCCAGCATGCGGTAGTCGGGTCTGAAGTCGTGGCCCCATTGCGAGATGCAGTGCGCCTCATCGATTGCAACCAACGCCAGCTTGCGCTTTGCCAGCATCTCTGGAAAGCCAGGGACGCGCAGGCGCTCCGGAGCAATGAAAAGGAACTGCAGTGCACCCTGGAGATAATCTACGCAGGCCTGGCGGGCCACTGCCCGGTCAAGCCCGGAATGAATCCGCGCCACCCGCAAGCCGAGCGCGCTCAGTTTGGCCGCCTGGTCATCCATGAGTGCGATCAAGGGGCTGATCACGAGCGCAGTACCTCCGCGCGCGATGGACGGCAACTGGTAGCAGAGACTCTTGCCGGCTCCGGTTGGCATCACCAGCAGAAGATCGCGACCGGCAACTGCTGCTTCGCACACTTCTTGCTGGTTCGCCCTGAAGGCCGTAAACCCAAACACCGACAGTAATAAAGCTGGCAGGACATTCGCGTTGTAAGGAGTCGCCATGGGTGAATGCCGCTCCGCACCTTCGCTTATTGGCAAAGCTCAAAGCGTCTCTCTCCACTCTACAGGAGCCAACCGGAGGCCGGTGAGGCACCCCATTGTGGTCAGGGACGGCAATGTGGAATTGATTGTCGGCCGGCCAGTTTCCGTGCGAACACATTAACACCTTCCAATTAGATTCTGTTACTGCGTCTGACACTTGCTTCAAGCGATCAACGGCGTGCTTGCAATTTGACTTAAGTATTCATTATTTCTTCTGTACCCAATTGACTTATAAAGCCGCCTCAATCCATGCCGATGAACAGCGTAGTCGGGGCAGTCCTCTCTCAGGGCTATACGACTGGAGTTGGGGGCTCTTCGATGAGTCTTGGACGACGCGAACCACAGGCACTTCAGGCATTCGGCCTTTCCGGCTCAATGCATATCCTAGGAACATGTGGGCTGTTAATGCTGATGCTCTCTGGCTGCGGGACCACGAAGCTTACCAGCAATTCCACGGTTGCGACCCAGGCGATTGTGCTGGTCCCAACGCTGACATCTCAACCCGTGGATGCGGCGGTAAAGCTGGGGCAGGCGGCGAGCTTTTCGGTTTCGGCAACGGGGACGGGGACGCTGACTTATCAGTGGCAAAAGAATTCCGTGAACATTGACGGAGCAGTGGGGTCGAGTTATACGA
>Ga0302278_10001223_pt1 | contig 32185 bp, 27 predicted proteins | sample III_Bog_N3_2_FD_194543 | JGI IMG/M metagenome (GOLD analysis project Ga0302278, IMG submission 194543) | Peat permafrost microbial communities from Stordalen Mire near Abisko, Sweden - III_Bog_N3_2 | ecosystem: Environmental > Terrestrial > Soil > Wetlands > Peat | place: Sweden: Abisko... | reverse complement strand
TCAATTTCCGTTTTAACCCTGGCCGCGGTGGCGCTGGGCCTGACGACCGGCGGGTTCGCGCCGGGAACAGTGCGGGCGGATGGCTGTTTTGTCGCCCCGCCGTTTGTCTGGGATAAGGCCAAAGACATCAATGAGCCGACGCAGAAGGCGATTCTGGTGTATGCCGACGGCCATGAGGATTTGATTTTGCAGGTGAAATACCAAGGGCCGGTGGAGGAATTCGGCTGGCTGGTGCCCGTGCCGGACCGGCCGACCGTGCAACCGGGTTCGCTCCAGTGCTTTTATGAGTTGAGCCGTTACACGCAGGAACATTGGGAACCGCGCCCCATGTCCGCCACCATGGGGATGAGCGATGCCAGTCCGGCACTGGCGGGGGGCGGCCCGCCGCCGCCGGTGCAAGTCATCGAAATCAAAACGGTGGGCGCTTACGAAGTGGCCGTGCTTTCGGCGAGCACCCCGGGCAGCCTGGAAGACTGGCTGGCGGCGAACCAGTTTGCCTTCCCCAAAGCGAAGGCGGCGGTGATTGATGACTACGTCCGACGGCACTGGTATTTCGTGGCCATCAAAATCAACCTCGCCAAAGCAGGCGGCTTTCAACTCGCTTCCGGCGCGGCCCGACGGACGGCGGGCATTAAATCCAACGTGGCGGCCAAGCTGTCCGAAGGCGAACTTCCACCGCTGCAACTCAGCTTCGCCAGCGATCAATGCGTGTTCCCGCTGAAGATTTCGTCCGTCAACGGCACCCCGTCGGAGGTGCAGGTTTATGTGCTGTCGCCGGAGCCGCTGGTGGAACGGACGATGTTTGAAAAGAAGTTTCCGAGCTTGCGGCCGCTGGCCCTGGACCGCGATGCGCAGCGAATTCAAAGCCAGGAACGCAGCCGGGAGCTGCGCCGCAGCCTGTTTCAGCGCCTTCATCCCGGGGAAACGGCCATTTCCGATTCCCTGCCACCGGTGGAAACCAATCTGCCCATGGATTTGATTTTAAAAAGGGGCGTGCCCGAGGACGCCTTGCTGCCCTATGGCGAAATCAGCGCCAAAGACTTCCCTGTGTGCAGCCGGATGATCCCCGGGTTCAAGGGCAAAACCTGGTGGCTGACGAAACAGACCTGGACCTTCCAACCCGAGGAAATGCAGGACCTGCGGTTTGATCCCGCCGCCGCCGTGTTTCTGGACGACCTGGCCGGGGAGGCCGGTTTCTATGTGGCGGCAAACCTCGTGCGGCTGGGGACCAAGGCCGTTCCCGCGCTGGTGGAGGCGCTCCAGAGCACGAATCGCAGGGTGCGGATTCACGCCGCCTCCGTGTGCGACACATGGAACGGCGGGGAGCCGGCGCTCATGGATAAAAGGGTGCTGGCGTGCCTGCCGGTGCTGTTGCAAGACCCGGAATGGGAAGTGCGCCAGGCCGCCGCCGAACTGGCGGGCTGGAGTTGGCAACCCTCATTGGCCGAGCCGCTCGTCCGCCTGTTGTTGGATACCAACCCGGGGGTGGCGTCTTCCGCCACAGCGACTTTGATACGAAATATACGCGGGGACCGGGAACTGCTCCCCGCCTTGTGGAAGCTGTTCCGGGAGGGTAATCCGGAGGTCCGGGTCCATGCGTTGGAGGTGATTTCGGAGGTCGGCGAGCCCATTCCCAAGGCGGACCTCATCCCCTTGCTGACCATACCCGACCCCCGCATCGTGAGATTGGTCATTGGCCAACTGCGGCAAACCGAGTTTTCGTATGAGGATCTGGCGCCATTACTGCAGAACCATTCCGAGGTGGCCCGGGAGGAGTTCCTGCTACTGTTCGGGGCACGCAATGACCCGGAATCCATCGGCGCCATCCTCCCACTGCTGCGGGATCCCGACCCACGCTTGCGAAACGAGGCGTGGAGGAGGTTGCAAACCCTCAGCGGCCAGTCCATTCCCCAGGATCAACCCGAGCAATGGGCGCGATGGTGGGCCGCGAATAAAAACACCCTGCTCATCGCGGAAGACACCCAGGCCATCAAACAGAATCCCCACGATGGGGAGGAATATCACATGCGGGGCTGTCGCTATTACGATGCCCACGAATTTTCCCGGGCGCTGGCGGATTTCCGACAGGCCGTGCGTTGGGGTTCGAAGGTGCCGGATTACACGCAATATCGCATCTGGCTGCTCCGGGCGCGGGCGGGGGAAACGGTGGCGGCCACCCACGAACTCGCGGCGTATCTGGCCGCGCGCAAAACCGGCCGGCCGGGCGACTGGCCGTCAACGGTCGGCCGTTTCCTCATCGGCCAGTTGACAGAAGCGGATTTGCTCCGGGCCGCCGCAAACCCGGACGCCCAAACGGACCGGGAGCAGCATTGCGAAGCGTGGTTCTATGCCGGCATGAAACAACTGCTCGCTGGAGATTCCACCACGGCCGCCGGGGATTTCCAGAAATGCCAGGCCACCGGCGTGGAAAACTTTGAGGAATATTCAAGCGCCGGCGCGGAATTGAAACTGCTACCGCCCGCGCGGTGAAGAAGCATGTTTAGGCGGAAGTTGCAGGAGCTTTGGCGGCGAAACCTCCCATTTCCATTGGCTCCCTTCAATATGCCGAAAAACCCTGAATTGGAAGTCTTGGATTTGCATCCGGAAGACGGAACGATGCCTTTCAACCGCAGATGAACGCAAGATAAGGAGAGAAGGCAAGGCCCGGTTGCGACGAACCGTCGCCGCCCCGGTGGTCGCGGGTTCTTCGCTGTTTTCGGTGGAATAGAACCGGCCGATAACCGACAGGAAGGATTCCCCCTCGAGGTCGGTTCAAGCCGGCCGCCCTTCGGCTTGACGAGCCAGACAGCGCAGCAGGACTTGGTCTCGCCGCCGCACCGCGTAACTGCGTCCCGTCAAGGATGGCTAAAAATGGCCAGCTTCCACGGTTTGGAGAGGGCCTTTCAGTCGTCCCTTCGGGACTTGTCACGGGTGGGATCGAGACCCGGCATTGAAATGCCGGGCTATTTTCGGTCAGCCCTCCGGGCTGGGCTCCTGGAAGACACGGTTCTCCTACGGGCGAGTGCGGATTGGATCGGGCTTTCAGCCCTGGGTAATTCGTTGTGCGTGGAACCTGGGGCGAGTGCCCCAGGCTGGTATAAAGTCGGGCCTTTGGCCCTGTAGAGAATGGCTTAAGTCAAGGACAGTAATTAATGGCCCTGGGCTGACTGCAAGAAATTTATTCCTTCTTGACCGCCTTGAGTTCAAGGTGCAACTCCCGGAGTTGTTTCGCCGAAACCGTGGCGGGCGAATTGGTCATCAAATCCGTGCCCTTGGCCGTTTTCGGGAAGGCGATGACGTCGCGGATGCTGGGCGTGGCGCAGAGGATGGCGATCAAACGATCAAACCCCAGCGCGATGCCGCCATGCGGTGGCGCCCCGTAGCGGAACGCTTCCAGCATGTAGCCGAACCGCAACTGGGTTTCCTCCGGCGGAATTTGCAGCACCTCCTCAAACACCGTTTTCTGGACGTCGGGCTGATGGATGCGGATCGAGCCGCCGCCCAGTTCCACGCCGTTGACCACCACGTCGTAATGCTGGCCGCGCACTTTTTTCGGGTCGGTCTTGAGCAGCGGAATGTCCTCCGCCACGGGCGCGGTGAACGGATGATGGCTGGAATACCAGCGGTTCTGCTCGCGGTCGAACCCGAGCAGCGGAAATTCGATGACCCACAGGAAATTGAATTGATCGGCGGGCAGGGTCAGCTTCCCCTGCCCTTTGAGGACTTCGGCGCAATAGAGGCGGATTTTGCCCAGGATTTCGCAGGCGGTCAGCCATTGATCGGCGGCGAACAAAATCAAATCGCCCTCCTCGATGTTTAATTTGCTGATCAACGCCTGTTTCTCGGCGGGGTTGAAAAATTTCACAATGGGCGATTTCCATTCGCCCGCCTCGACCTTGATGTAAGCCAGGCCCTTGGCGCCAAAGCTCTTGGCGTATTCCGTCATGGTCTCAAGCTGGCCCTGCGTGGCCCCGGCCAGGCCCTTGGCGTTGAGCGCCTTCACCACGCCACCGCTGGCGATGGCGCCGCTGAAGACTTTGAAGGTGCTGGCGCGGAATTCTTCCGTGAAATCCGCCAACTCCATGGCGAAGCGGGTGTCGGGTTTGTCAATGCCGAAGCGGTTCAGCGCTTCCTCGAAGCTCAGCCGCTTGAAGGGCGTGGGGATGTCCAGGTTCAGCGCGGTTTTCCAGATGCGTTTGATCAGCCCTTCGATCAGGGCGTAAATGTCCTCGCGTTCGATGAAGGACATTTCAATGTCCACCTGGGTGAACTCGGGCTGGCGGTCGGCGCGCAAATCCTCGTCGCGGTAGCAGCGGGCCAGTTGGAAATATTTTTCAATGCCGGCCACCATCAGAATTTGTTTGAACTGCTGCGGGGATTGCGGCAGGGCGTAAAAAGTGCCGGGTTCGCGCCGGTTGGGCACCAGAAACTCGCGGGCGCCCTCGGGGGTGGATTTGAACAGCGTGGGCGTTTCCACTTCCAGAAACCCCTGCTCGTCCATGTAACTGCGGGTGGCGATGGCCACTTTACTGCGCAATTTCAAGTTGCGGGCCATTTCCGGGCGGCGCAGATCCAGGTAACGGTATTGCAGGCGCAATTCTTCGTTCACCTTGTTGGCGATTTCCGGGTCATCCACGGGAAACGGCAGCACGGCGGCCATGTTCAACACTTCGAGGGTGGTGACGCCCACCTCGATGGCGCCGGTGGGGATTTTGATGTTCGCCGTGCCCTCGGGCCGCTGCCGCACGGTGCCGGTGAGGCTGACCACGCATTCGCTGCGCAGGGCGGCGGCTTGATCGAACAGCGCCGCCGGCAGGCCGGAGGGGTCAAACACCGTCTGGGTGCGGCCCTCGCGGTCGCGAATATCAATGAAAATAAGGCCGCCCAAGTCGCGCCGGGAATGAACCCAGCCGGACAGGGTGACGGTTTGCCCGATGTGTGCCGGGCGCAGTTCGTTGCAATGATGTGTGCGTTTCATGTAAAGCGGGGAATTCCCGACCGGAATGCCCAAGCGAACCCCCATCATGTCGCAGGCCGGGGGCGATTTCAATTCATTTTGGCGGTGATGACACTCTGACCAACGCGTATGCATGAAGGGGGGGCACAATTTGGTTTGCAGTTGGGTGAGCAAGGCCATGGCCTTGCTCAAGTTGTCTTCCCCCGGGGCGGATTGGAATCAAGTCGGTGATCAGGCCGACTGTTTCCGGTGGGCGGCCGGCATGCTCGCGGGTCAACCGGGCGACTTGGGCGGTAAAGGGGAACCCGATGTCCCCGGGAATTTTTGTTTTTGGAAGCGGGAAAAGGCCCGCCGATCAGGCCCCTTTCAAAACGCAATGCTTGGTGGAGGGTGATGAATCTCTGGGGCGCGGGATTGGCATCCGTTTTAGTCAGAGACTCGCTCGTCGCCTACTTTTTTACGAGTGGTTTTGGCGGCGATTTGATTTGCTTTGCCCACCCCGGTCTTTACAGAATCACGGCTTGCATGAACTCCAACCGTTGTCCTTGGCTTTGCGGGGTGGTGGTGCTGGCGGTCACGCTGGCGCTCTCCGCCCAAGCCGACTTGTCCACGCTGTTCACCAATCTGAACGGCAACCCGCCCCCGGCCCGGCCCCGGCGGTCGAGCATCCTTTTCATCCAGTGCGACAGCCTGGGCTACCTCGATTTGAGTTGTTACGGCCAGAAACAGTTCGCCACGCCCAACCTGGACCGGCTCGCCGCCGGGGGCACGTTGTTCACCAACTACGATGCGCACGGTGCCGACGGCCCCGCCGCCCGCGCCGCTTTCTTGCTGGGCCGGGAGGCCGACCCGGGGCAGCCCCCGTTCCCGGCCGAGGACCGGACCATCGCCCAGATATTGCAGGCGGATGGCTATTACACCGGCATGATTGGCGAATGGAATTTTGGCCGGGCGGGCGGTGGCAACGCCCCCTGGGAGCGGGGCTTTGATGAGTTTGCCGGTTACTATGACCCGGCGGAGGCGGAAAATTACTATGCCGATGGCATTTGGCGCTACGCGCCCAAAAGCATTCTCAACACGAATAATCTGCAATTTGAAACCTACATTGGCCGGGAGCCGCTGGCGGATAATGCCAACGGCAAAAAGGGGATATATATTCCCGACCTCTACACCAAGGCGGCGCTGGAATTCATCCGCATCCACCATCCCGCCTTTGCCAACCATTACAAGCCGTTCTTTCTATGGCTGAATTATCCAACCCCGCGACCCAATCAGGCGGAATTCCAACGCACCGGCAACGGTTTCCAAGTGCCCACGGATGCGCCCTACTCCGATGAAGCCTGGCCGCCGGCGGAAAAAAACAAAGCCGCCATGATCGCCCGCCTGGACGCAGATATCGGCCGGATCTTGGATAAATTGAAGGCGGAGGGCATGACCAACAATGCGGCCGTCTTTTTTTCCAGCGCCACGGTGGCGCGCCCCACCGCCGGGCTGGACCCGCTGTTTTTTCCGAGCGTGGTTTCCACCAATGACGTGCGCCTGCCCATGATTGCGTGGTGGCCACGGCATATTCCCGCCGGGCGGGTGAGCGGGCTGCATTGGTCGCCCGGCAATTTTCTGGCCACCGCCAGCCAAATCGCCATGACCCGTTATCCCACCAACGAGGTGGCGCCGACCGTTTTACGGGCCTTGTTTAACCTGCCACTGACGAACACGCCGGCAAAAAACTAACGCGCCGAACCCGTTGCCGGCGGGGCGTTGAAATCCCGCTGCGCCTCCACCTGCCGGACGGCGATGCGCATCCACACCACGGCCAGCAACACCCACAGGATCAGCGCGACGCCCACGATCCACGGCCAGCGGTAGCGGCGTTTGGGCGGATCGGTGGGCGGCACATTCATGGACGGAAGATAACGCGAAATCGCCAATTGACACGTTTTTTTAAATCATCGGTTTTCCCGGCCCGCTTTTTGGATTAACCTCGTCGGTGACGCTACATGCACGAATCCAATTCCGCAACTAAACCTCCTGAGCCGGGGCCCGCAGCCCCGGCCGCCGAGCATCCTTACGCCGTGTTTCAGAACCGCGATTTCCGGCGCTTCCTGCTGGGGCGGCTGGCCGCCAGCATGGGGACGCAGATGCTGACCGTGGCGGTGGATTGGGAACTGTACCAGCGCACCCATTCGACGCTGGCGCTGGGTTTCGTCGGGCTGGCGTTCATGGTGCCGATGATCCTGTGCACCCTGCCGGCGGGGCATCTGGCCGACCATTTTAATCGGAAAAAAATCATCCTGGCGGCCTCGGTGCTGACGGCGGTGACGAGTCTGGGGCTGGCGTTGATCTCGTGGTGGAACGGGCCGGTGGCCTGGATTTACGCGTGTCTGGTGGTGCTCGGGGTGGCGCGCACGTTTTTGTGGCCGGCCAGCGCGGCGTTTTTGCCCGGTCTGCTGCCACGGCCTCAGTTTCCCCGGGGGGTGACGTACAACAGCGGCGTCTTCCAGCTTTCGTCCGTGCTGGGCCCGGCCATCGGCGGGGTGTTGTATGCCGTCACGGGCAGTGCCGCAATCATTTACGTGCTGAACGTGCTCGCCGCAATGATTTGTTTCGCCCTGATGTTTTTCATTCCCAACCGGCAAACCCCGGCGGAACGGCAGCCGGTGACGGTGAAGAGTCTGGCGACGGGTTTCAGCTTTGTATATCAGAATAAAATCATCCTGGGCACGATCACGCTGGATATGTTTGCGGTGCTGCTGGGCGGCGCAGTCTCGCTGCTGCCGTTTTTTGCGGGGGACATTTTAAAATCCGGGGCGGACGGGCTGGGGCTGCTGCGCGCGGCCATGCCGATCGGGGCGGTCGTATGTGCGCTCTGGCTGGCCCACCGGCCGCCGCTGCTAAAGGCGGGGCGGGCCATGCTGCTGGCGGTGGGGGTGTTCGGGCTGGCCACCATCTTGTTCGGCCTGGGCAACCCCGCCTGCCTCGGTCAATGGCTCGGGTTGACCGCCCTGCCGGCCGGGGTTTGGTTCTGGTTTGCCTTTGCCATGCTGGCCGTGTGCGGCGGTGTGGACAACGTCAGCGTGGTGGTGCGCCAGACACTGGTGCAAATTCTCACCCCGGATGAAAAACGCGGGCGGGTCTCGGCGGTGAACAGCCTGTTCATCGGCACCTCGAATGAGTTGGGCGGGTTCGAGTCCGGCTTGGTGGCGTGGTTGGGCGGGGCGGCGATTGGCCGCTCGAACGCCAGCGGCGCGATTTTTTCCGTGGTCACGGGCGGGATTGGCACGATCATTGTGGTGCTGGCGGTGGCGCGAATCTGGCCGGAAATCCGGCGTTATGGCAAGCTGGCTTGAATCGGCCGCAATACCATGGCTTGACGCGGACGGCGGTGGGAGTATTTTTCCGGCATGAAAAGAATTTCTTTATGGATGTTGGTTTTGGCCCTCGCCGCCGGCGCCGCCCCGGCCCAGGACGCGGCCACGCAGCAGCAAATGGACAAGTTGACCGGCCAGTTGCAGGACATCATTGACGCGCAGGCCAAGCAGGGCGAACGGTTGGAGGCGATGGAACACGAAATCTCGGATTTACGGGACAAGGTGAACACCCCGGTGGTCAATGACCGTGCGAGCGCCGACGATCTCAAGCAACTGGCGGAGAAGGTGCGGGAAATTGACCAGAAGCAGCAGGATGACAAGGAATTGATTCTGGGGAAGATCGAGGAGATCGGCAAAATCGCCGCCGGTGCGCCAACCCATGTTCACAAGGCCGTCGTTGCCCCAAAAGAGACGCCGGAGGACTCCGCCCCGGACACCGCCGAACCGCAAAAGGGACACGAGTATAAAGTCCAGCCCGGCGACAATTTATCGGCCATCATCAAGGCGTTCCGCGAAAAAGGGGTCAAGGTGACCCTGTCCCAGGTGTTGAAGGCGAACCCGGGTTTAAATGCCAACACGGTGTATGTTGGCAAAACCATCTTCATTCCCGACCCGGACGCGAAGTGAGGCGGCGGGGGGCGGAGAAGGCTGGCCCTTATTGCGGCAATTTATAATGGATGGCCAGCACCACGGCGGCCGCCACCAGACAGTAAAAGCCAAAGAACTTCCAACGACCGGCTTCCAGCCAGCGGGAAAGCCACTTGAGGGCCAGCAACCCGGCGATGAAACTGAAGACCATGCCGACCAGGCCCGGGGTCATTAAATGCCCGAGGGAAACATGGCTGCCAGGGGGTTGATCCTTGAGCAGACGGTGGAGTTCCTGGAGGATGATGGCCGGGGTCAGCACCACGGCCAGCGCGAAACTGAACTCCTCGAGGGATTTTTTGGGCAGCCCCAGCAGGAGGCCGGTGGAGATGGTGGAGCCCGACCGGGAAAAGCCCCGGAACGGCAGGCACAGCCCCTGGACGATGCCGATCCACAAGGCGTGGGCCGGCTGGATTTCCGGTTGGGAGGGTGATTTCTCCTCCCGCATTCCGGCGATCACAATCAGCACCCCGACCAGGGCCAGCGCCCCGGCGATGAGTGGCAGATTGGAAAACAGCGCCTCGACTTCGGCGTGCGCGGCCCCGCGCATAAACACCTTTTCAATGACCTCTTTCAGGCCCAAACCGACCAAGCCGGTGCAGAAGGTGGCGATGATGAGGAGGATGGCAAACCAACGGAGTTTTCCCGGTGCGGCGAAATAATTGTGCCGCCAATCCTTCCAAAAATAGGCGATCACCGCGAACATGGTGCCGGTGTGCAGCAGCACGAGCAGCATGACCATTTGCGGGGTGGAGGGGTCCAACCCCATGAGTTTTTCCGCGACAATCACATGCGCCGAACTGGAGACGGGCAGCAATTCGGCCGCGCCCTGAATCAACGCCAGAATTAGAATTTGAACAAAGCTCAACATAAAGCCTCAGTCTGCCGTCGAGGCGGGAAAAAGCAATGAACTTTGGACGAAACTTGATTTACCGGCACGGTCCCGGCCATGAGCCCAGGGAGGTGCGACGGGGGCCGTCGCCCCGCGTCGGCCAGAATAAGGGTGGCTTAACGCAAATTATTTAAAAAACTGCTTGTGAAAATTTTCACGATGCAGCATCATTCAAGGCCTTTGACGCCGCCCCGGTTATACCAACCGTAGGGGCGGGTGTCGCCGGGTGCGGAAAATTGTGAATCGAATTGGAAAAATATTGCTGTGGGTGGCGCTGTGGGCCGGGTTTTGCGGCAATGGCGCCCTTGCCGCCATTGCCGGGGCGAAGCCGGATTCTGCGGCGGTGCTGCCCCCCGTGGCCCCGACCGCCGAAACGATTTTCAACCTCGGGCCCATTCCCGTGACCAATGCGATGATTTGCACCTGGGTGGTGGTGGCGCTGATCATTCTGATTGTGCGCCTGACGACTTGGAAGGTGAAGGAAATCCCCACCCGCGGCCAAAATATAATGGAGGCGATTTTTGAAGGGTGGGAGAGCTTGATGGGCAACGTGCTGGAGCCCAAAGTCGTGCGCTGGGTGTTTCCGTTTGCCACCACGTTTTTCCTGTTCATTGTCATTTCCAACCTGATGGATTTGGTGCCCGGAGTGGGCAGCATCGGCTGGGGGGTCCGGGATGCCGCCAGTTCCCTGCCCTTTGCCTTGGAGGACGCCCACACGCCCCTGCTGCGGCCGCCGACGATTGACGTGAATCTGACCTCAGCCATGGCGCTGGTATTTTTCATCCTCAGCCTCTACTGGGGAGTGCGTTACAACGGTTTCTTTGGTTTGGTCAAACATGTTTTTGGCGTGAAAGTGGTGACCAACAAGTGGGGGTATCTGCCGCTGTTTCTGCTGTTTCTCTTCATTGGGGTGATGGAGTCGTTCTCGATTTTGTTCATCCGGCCGGTGGCTTTGGCATTGCGCCTCTATGGCAATATTTTCGGCGGGGAAACGATGTTGACGATGGCCATGACGCAGAAGTCGGTTTTTCTGGCGGCGCTGCTGGCGTTGCCGGGGTATTTCTTTGAACTGGTGGTCTGCCTGTTGCAGGCGTTCGTGTTCGCAATGTTGAGCGTGGCCTTTGTCGGCACACTCTGTTCCCACAGTGACGAGGAACACAGCCATTAATTTTAACGCAATTTAACAAATTTTTGCCGGTCGGACTGACCTTGGTCGGCCGGCGGCGATAAACTGAAACCATAAATAAAGACAAGCATATGATGCTCGGAGAATTAACAGGTAACATTCACATCGGTCTGGCGTTCGGCGGCGCGGCCATCGGCATCGGCATTGCCGCCGCCGGCGGTGTCATGGCCATCGGCCGCAATCCCGGCGCGTTCGGCAAGATTTTCACGACGATGTTGATCGGCATGGCGCTGGCCGAAGGGCTGGCGATTCTGGCCTGGATCGTCATTCACTAAGGCGTCTTTATGATGGAACAGCTTGGCATCCAATGGGTGAAGTTGATCACGCAGTTGATTGACTTTTCCCTGGTGCTGTTAGTCTTGTGGCGGTTTGCCTACCGGCCCGTTTTCGCCATGCTCGAGGTCCGCCGGCAGAAGATCGCGGACGGGCTGGCCAACGCGGAAAAAATCAAGGCCGAGCTGGCCCGCACCGAGTTGGACCGCCAGAAAACCCTGGCGGACGCCGGGGAACTGGCGAACAAGATCATCGCCGAGGCCCGGGCCGCCGCCCTCAGTGTGACCGAGATTGAAACGCAGAAGGCCGTGGCCGCCGCCGAACTGATCATCACCAAGGCGCGCGAAGCCGCCGCCCAGGAACGCGCCGCACTGCTCGCGGAATTGAAGCGGGAAGTCGGTCGCCTGGTGGTGCAGACCACGGTGACCGTCACCGGCAAGGTGCTGACGTCCGATGACCAGCAGCGTCTGGCCGAGGAGACCCAGCGGCAGATCGCCTGAGCGTTTGAACCCGCATGAAGATTTCCAAGCAAGCCCTGCGTGACGCCCGGCAACTGTTCCGCAGTTGTTTCGTCAACGATTTGCTGGCGGAAGCCCGCGTCCGGCAGGTGGTGGCGTTGCTGTTGGATAAAAAGCCGCGCGGTTATGTCGGGATCCTGTCCCGGCTGCACCGGCTGGTGAAATTGGAACTGGCCCGGCGCAGTGTCCGGGTGGAAAACGCCGTGGCCACCACGCCGGAGCAGCAGGCGGAAATCCAGGCCCGGCTGGCGAAACAATACGGCCCCGGCCTGGACCTCCAGTATGCGGTCAATCCCGCCCTCATCGGCGGCTTGCGCATCCAGGTGGGCAGCGACCTTTATGACGGCAGCGTGAAATATCGTTTGGACCAATTGGAGCACAGTTTTTAACCGGATACTATGAGTAATTTGTTGCAGGAAATTGAAGCGCAGATCGCGGGGGCGAAGACCGCGACGGCAAAACAAAACGTCGGCGTCGTCCGCGAAATCGGCGACGGCGTGGCCAAGATCGAGGGGCTCACGGACACGATGCTCAATGAGATGCTCGACTTTGGCGACGGGATCATCGGCCTGGCGCTGAACCTTGAGGAAACCGAGGTCGGGGCCATCATCCTGGGTGACTATACGAAACTCAAGGAGGGCTCCGAAGTCCGCACCACCGGCAAACTGCTCCAGGTGCCCGTCGGCAAGGGTCTGCTCGGCCGCGTGGTCAACGTGCTCGGCCAGCCGATCGACGGCAAGGGCCCCATTCAGGAGACTGCTTTTTATCCCGTCGAGAAAATCGCGCCCGGCATCGTCCGGCGGCGCCCGGTCAGCCAGCCGGTGCAGACCGGCATCATGGCCATTGACGCGATGATCCCCATCGGCCGCGGCCAGCGGGAATTGATCATCGGCGACCGTTCCACGGGCAAGACCACGATTGGCGTGGACACGATGATCAATCAGGCGCGCATCAACCAGGCCGCTGAAGCCGCCAACGAACCGAATTTCCGCCCGATTTACAGCATCTACGTGGCCGTCGGCCAGAAGCAGTCGAACATCGCCCGGGTGATCGGTGTGCTGGAAGAGGCCGGCGCCCTGCCCTATACCATCGTGGTTGTGGCGTCCGCCTCGGATTCGGCCGCGAATCAATATCTCGCCCCGTTCGCCGGTGCGGCCATTGGCGAATGGTTCATGGATAACGGCATGGATGCGCTGATCATTTATGATGATCTTTCCAAGCACGCGGTGGCCTACCGCCAGGTGTCGCTCATCTTGAAGCGTCCGTCCGGCCGCGAGGCGTATCCCGGTGACGTGTTTTATCTGCACAGCCGCCTGCTGGAACGCAGCGCGCGCGTGGGGGAAAAATACGGCAACGGTTCGCTCACGGCGCTGCCCATCATTGAGACGCAGGCGGGCGACGTCTCGGCCTACATTCCCACAAACGTTATTTCCATCACCGACGGCCAGATTTACCTGGAAACCGATTTGTTCTACCAGGGCGTGCGCCCGGCGATTTCCGTCGGTTTGTCCGTCTCCCGCGTCGGTTCGGCCGCGCAGGTGAAGGCCATGAAACAGGTTTCCGGCCGCATCAAGGGCGATCTGGCGCAGTTCCGCGAACTCGCGGCGTTTGCGCAGTTCGGTTCGGATTTGGATGCCAAGACCCAGGCGCTCCTCGAACGCGGCAAGCGGATTGTGGAGTTGTTCAAACAGAACCAATATCAGCCGCAGCCCGTCGAGGCGCAGGTGGTGGTGTTGTGGGCGGCGCAGAACAATTTTCTCGACGACGTGCCCGTGGACAAGGTCAAGGATTTTCAAGGTCGGCTCACCGATTATTTTCAGACGCGCCAGGCGGCGTTGCTCCTGAAAATCCGCAACGAAAAAGTCATCAGCGACGCCATTGCCGCCGAACTCAAGGCGACGGTCGCCGAATTCAAACAGACCTACCGCTGAACCTGATACGGCCGACCCAAACCCATGCCCAGCACGCGCGACATACGCCGGCGGATCAAATCCGTCAAGAACACCGCCCAGATCACCAAGGCGATGCAAATGGTCGCGGCCGCAAAAATGCGCAAGGCGCAGCAGGCGGCCGTAGTGGGCCGGCCTTATGCCGAGTTGCTGAATGAGATCATGGCCCAGGCGGCGGTGCGCACCGTCGGCTTTGACCATCCCCTCATGCAGACGCGCCGGGTGGTCCGGCGGGCGGTCATCCTCGTCGGCACCGATCGCGGCTTGTGCGGCGCGCTGAACAGCAATCTTTTCCGCGAGGCCTTGAAGCTCGACAAGGACACGACCGTCTTCATCACTGCGGGCAAGAAGGCGGCCCAGTTCGTCGCCCGCACCAAGCGCAACCTCGCGGGCGAATTCACTTACAAGGACACGCCGGCCTTTGCCGAGGGACGCGCCATTTCCAAGTTTGCGCAGCAGTTGTTTTTGAAGGGTGAAGTGGATGCGGTGGACATTCTGTTCCCGCGCTTCATCAACACCCTCACCCAGAAACCCGAAACCATTCCATTTCTGCCCATGGGCAAAGTCGCCGCCGTCACCGTGGGCGTGAACGCCGCCGCGCAGGAACTCGGGGCGGGCCTCCGGACGGATGTCTTTGAATTCGAGCCCGAGGAGGAGACGGTTCTCGGCGAATTGCTGCCGCACAGCCTCAATTTTCAAATGCATCAGATTTTGCTGGAGACCAAGGCCAGCGAGCAGAGCGCGCGCATGGTGGCCATGAAGAACGCAACGGACAACGCCAAGCAGATCATCAAGGATCTCACACTCGAATACAACAAACTGCGCCAGGCGAACATCACCAAGGAACTGTTGGAAATCACCACCGCGCAGATGGCGGTGGGTTGAACCCGGAATTAATATTTTAAGCACATGAGCACAGGCAAAATCGTTCAAATCATCGGCCCCGTCGTGGACGTGGAGTTCACCGGCGGCCTCCCCGCGATTTACAACGCGCTGACCGTGGAATATGACCTGCCCGGCGGGGGCGGCCACACCAAGCTCACCCTTGAGGTGCAGCAGCACTTGGGCGATAACTGGGTGCGCACCGTGGCCATGAGCACCACCGAGGGCCTCAAGCGCGGCTACGCCGTCACCGACACCGGCGCCCCCATTTCCATGCCCGTGGGCGAGGGCGTCATGGGCCGCGTCTTCAACGTCACCGGCGACGCCGTGGATGAACAGGGACCGGTCAAGGCCGACAAATATTGCCCCATTCACCGCCCCGCCCCCGCGCTCGTGGACCAGTCCACCAGCCCCCAGATTCTCACCACCGGCATCAAGGTCATTGACCTCATCTGCCCGTTCCTCAAGGGCGGCAAAGTCGGCGCGTTCGGCGGCGCCGGCGTCGGCAAGACCGTCGTCATCATGGAACTCATCAACAACATCGCCAAGCTGCACGGCGGCATCTCGATGTTCGCCGGCGTGGGGGAACGCACCCGTGAGGGCAACGACCTTTACAACGAAATGATCGAGGCCGGCGTCATCAAGGTGGAAAAGGATGAAAAGGGCCATGCCAAGCTGGGCGAAAACGGCCTGCCCATCATCAAGGAAGGCTCCAAAATCGGCCTGGTCTATGGCCAGATGAACGAACCCCCCGGCGCCCGTCTCCGCGTGGCCCTGTCCGCCCTGGCCGTCACCGAATATTTCCGCGACGAAAAGAACCAGGACGTGCTGCTGTTCGTGGACAACATTTTCCGTTTCTCGCAGGCCGGCTCGGAGGTTTCCGCGTTGCTCGGGCGCACGCCCAGCGCCGTCGGTTACCAGCCCACCCTTGCGGCGGAAATGGGCGACTTGCAGGAGCGCATCACCTCCACCAAAAAGGGGTCCATCACCTCCTTCCAGGCCGTGTATGTGCCGGCGGACGACTTGACCGACCCCGCGCCGGCCACCACGTTTGCGCACTTGGACGCCACCATCGTGCTCGAACGTTCCATCGCCGAACTCGGCATTTTCCCCGCCGTGGATCCGCTGGCCTCCAACTCCCGCGCCCTGACGCCGGAAATCGTCGGCCAGGAACATTACGAAGTGGCGCGCGGCGTGCAAAAGGTGTTGCAGCGCTACAAGGATTTGCAGGACATCATCGCCATTCTCGGCATGGACGAACTCTCGCCCGAGGACAAGCTGACCGTTTTCCGTGCGCGCAAGATTCAGCGCTTCCTGAGCCAGCCCTTCACGGTGGCCCAGGTGTTCACCGGACGCGAAGGCAAGCAGGTGCCCGTGGCCGAAACCGTCCGCAGCTTCAAGGAAATTCTGGCCGGCAAATATGATGACGTGCCCGAGCAGAATTTCTACATGAAGGGCGGCATAGACGAAATCAAAGAAGGCTAAATGGCTGTCACTTTCAAACTCGAAATCGTCACCCCGGAGGCGAAGGCGTATTCCGGCGACGTGGACTTTGTCCAACTCACCGGCATTGACGGCGAGATGGGCGTGTTTGCCGGCCACATGCCGCTGATGACCCAATTGGTGGCCGGGGAGATCCTCGTGCGCCATGGCGCGGAGACCCTGCTGCTGGCCGTCGGCGAGGGCTTTGTGCAGATCACCGGCGAAAAGGTGGCCATTCTCACCGACATGGCCGTCGCCGCCGACAAGATTGACGAGGCTGCGGCCGAAGAGGCCCTCAAGCGCGCCCAAGCCCGGCTGAATGAGAAGTTGACGGATGAAGAATCCGCCACCGTGCAAGCCGCCATCGTCCACGCCACCGTCCAGTTGAAGGTGAAGCGGGCCCAGCGGAAGTAAACTAAAGGAGCGAGGGAAGCCACGGGCAGCACGTCACTGTTAAACCCGGGCGCAAGGGCGGCACGTCCTCCGAAACGGTGCCGCGCACTTTTTCCTCCAGGATGGTTGACCCCACGCCGGTTTTATCGCTTCATGTCCCTCCGAAAATGATGTCTTTATCTGGAAACCGAGCGTTGATCATCGTCATATTGGGCGCGCTTTCAACCATCAGCCCGTTCGCCATTGACATGTATTTGCCGGCGTTCCCTCAAATCGCCGCCGCGCTGCACACCTCCACCGCCCGGGTTTCCCTGTCCCTCGCCTCCTATTTCGCCGGCCTGGCCGTCGGCCAGCTTGTTTACGGCCCGCTGCTGGATCGCTTCGGGCGGAAGCCGCCGTTATATGCCGGATTGATTCTGTTCATCGTCGCTTCCCTGCTCTGCCTGGGGGCGCGCAGCGTGGAATGGCTCATCGCCCTGCGTTTTGTGCAGGCCCTGGGCGGATGCGCCGCGCAGGTCGCGGCCATGGCGATGGTGCGCGACTTTTTCCCCGTACACGAAACCGCCAAAATTATTTCCCTGCTGATTCTGATCATCAGCGCCTCACCGCTGTGCGCCCCGAGTGTCGGGGTATTTGTGGCTGTGCATCTCGGCTGGCAATGGGTGTTCATCGTGCTGTCCGCGTTCGTGGCGTTGATGCTTGCCGTCAGCCGGTGGATTTTGCCGCCGGGCTGCCACCCGGACCCCACGGTTTCGCTGCGGCTCCGGCCCATTTGTCAAAATTTCGCCACCGTGCTGAAAGAGCCGCAATTCCTCACGTATGCGTTGTCCGGGGCGTTCGCCTTTTCCGGCCTGCTCGTTTATGTGGCCAGTTCGCCCATCATCTTCATGGAAGTGTTCCACGTCGGCCCGCAACAGTTTGGCGCCATCTTCGCCGGTTTGTCCGTCGGCTTTATCGGCAGCAACCAGATCAACGTCCTGCTGCTGCGCAAATTTTCCAGCGAACAAATCTTTCGCGGCGCGTTGCTGGTGGAATGCCCCCTGGCGCTGTTGTTTTTGGTGGGCACCCGGTGCGACTGGTTCGGTCTGGCGGGCACGCTCGTGCTGCTGTTCATTTCGCTGTCCAGCCTCGGTCTGGCCTACCCGAATGCGGCGGCGCTCGCGCTGGTGCCGTTTGACCGCCACATCGGCAGCGCCGCCGCCATGCTCGGCTTCCTGCAAATCGGCGTCTCCGGCCTCGCCGCCGCCAGCATCGGAATTTTTGATTCCCATACGATGCTCCCCGTGACGCTCGTCCTGGCCGCCACCTCCTGGCTCGGCCTGGCAATCTTGTTCCTCGGCAGACGCCGCATCCACAACCTGCGCTACATTGAGGAAAAAGACGCCCCACTGTTGCCGCACTAATCCGCTATGCATCGGCGCGCGTGTCGCACGGGCGCAGTTCCCCTGTGACACGTCCCGACACTTTTATTTCTTCACCGGATGCGCTTCGAGGCGGCCGATAATCTGCTTTAGTTTAGCCTGTGCAGCGGCATCCTCCGGCAGCGGCCCGGCTTGAAAGGCGGGACAGAGCTTGTCCCAGAGGGCGTTCAGCTCGCCTTGCGCTTCGTTGGCATCGGCCGTGATGGCGAGCACGGCGTCCTGGTCGGGCATCACCACACAGAATTGACCGGCGGCGCCGTCCCCGCGATAGGCGTTATGCGTGCAGCGCCAAAATTGGAAGCCATAGCCCTGCCGCCAATCCGCACCAATGTCGGCGTGGGATTCTTGGTCGTTGGGCACCTGCCGGCTCGTGGCCTGTTCAACCCAGGGTTCCGGGATCAGTTGCCGGTCGTTCCACCGGCCCTTTTGCAGGTAAAGCAGGCCGAACTTGGCGATGTCTTCCGTGCGAAGCCGGAGCCCCGTGCCGCCAAGCGTATAACCTTCGGGACTGGCGGGCCATTCGGGATTTTCGATCCCCAATGGCGCAAACAAACGCGGCTTTAAATACTCGAGCGTGGTCTGGCCGGTCACCTTGGTGACGATGGCCGAGAGCGTGTAACTCCCCATGGTGTTGTATTGGAAATGCGTGCCCGGCGGATGTGGGACGGGATGGGCCAGGAACTGTTTTACCGACGGCGCCCCGCCGACGGCCTGCGGTTCGGTGTCGTGGCCGCAGGTCATGGTAAGCAGGTCGCGCACCGTCATGGCCTTGAGATTGATGGAAGCGTTGGTCGGGGCGTCGGCGGGAAAGAACTTCAGCACGCGGTCGTCCAGGCTTAATTTGCCGTCGGCGATGGCCAGGCCCACGGCGGTGGCGTTGAAACTCTTGCTGAGCGAGCGCAGGGCGTGCGGCCGGTCCGCCGCCTCGGGTTTCCACCAGGCCTCGGCGATCACCCGGCCGTGCCGCACCAGCATGAAACTGTGCAGCGTGTTGATCTTATCGCTCGCCTCGACGTAATCGCCAATGGCCCGGGAGGAAATACCCTCGGCCTCGGGCGTGCTGCGCGGCAGCGGTTGCGCGGCGGGGGCGGGTTGCAGGGCGGCCAGAACGAGCGTGCCCGTCAACGCGGTCACCAGCGATTCACATTTCATGCCCCATGTAATTCGCCGGCCGGCGGATTGTCAAATGCGAATGCGGATGGGGCGATGGCCCACGCTGCCGCCTCAATCCGCGCCGGCAATCAGCGCCAGTTGACTTTTCTCCAGCCAGCCGGAATCGCCGGAGCCGGTGCGGACATAATAATAATTTCCCCGGCTGAGCCGGCAGCGCGCGGCTTCGCCGGCGGGCAGTTTGGTGAGCACCTGCGCGTGTTGCGTCGGGGTCTGGCGCAGGGGGGTGGCGGGCGACCGCACCACGCCGAGCGCGGTGCGGGTGTGGACGCCAAACGCCCCGGCGCTGGCGAGCAGCCAGACCCCGAAGGCGACCGCCGCGAGCGACTGGGTCCAGGCTGATTTGCGCCAGCCGAGGATGACGGGCCACACAAAAACGAGCGCCACGGTCAGCCAAAAACAGGCGGTGGCCAGCCAGGTCCAGGTGTTCGGGGGCAGCCATAGCGAATAGGTCTCCCACCAGCGCAAGGGCCATTCATCCAGTTGCGCGGACTGGCGGGCAAAACGCAGGCTGGCGGCGGCGTTCGGGTCCGACGGATTGATCCAGAGCGCCCGTTGCCACGCGAGCAGGGCCGGGCCGGCCAAGCCGGCCTGCCATTGGGCGTTCCCCAAATTGCGCCAGCCCTCCGCCGAAGGCGCGTGCTTGAGATCCTCCGTGAAATTCTGTGCCGCGCCCGCAAAATCCGACGCGGTGTAAGCCGCCAGGCCTTTTTGGAAGGCGGCGGTCTGGCCGGGGGCGGCGACCGTAGCGGCCAGCCAGATCAAGCCGGCCACCGCCAGCGCCCGGTTCCGGGACAGTTGTGCAAGCAAGTTCAGCATAAGCGCCTCCGCAATTCGGTGAGTAATATTTCCAATTCCGGTTGCAGGGACCAAAGCAGTTGCGGGTTGGGGGCTTGGCCCTTTAACCGGAGTTCATCCGCCACCCGGAACAACTGCCGAACCACCCTGCCCGACCGGCCGTCGCGCTCCGCCGCCGGAAGCGCGCGCAGCACATCATCGCACACAAGGGCGCCGGCGTTGGCCGACAAATGGGGTGCGCCGGCAACGCGCAGCGAGGCCACGGCCGCCCGCGTGAACGCCGCTGCATCGCGGTTGGCAGCGGCGCGGAGGAGGAGGCGTTCTTGTCGGCGCAATTCCCGCCGGGCGCGGGCGCGGCGGACGAGGTCCGGGTGGGCGGCCAAAAAACGACGGCGACGGTCCCAGCCAAACCAGCCGGCCACCACGGCCCCCACCCCAAGCTGGCCCAGCCAGAAGGCGGGGCGCTGTTGCACGGGCACCAGGGAGGCGGCGAAATGAACCGGCTGCGGCGCGAGGTTGCCAAGCCGTTCGGCGGGGTGATCGCCCGCCGTGCCGGCCAGGGCGTTGAGCCCGTTGGTGTCGGTCGCCGGCAAACGGCCGCCGGCGGGGGACAGCACCATGATTTTGACGGACGGAATGGTCAGGTCCGCATAATGACCGGCCTGCGGATCAAAGTAACTGAACGGAATTTTCGGCGTGGGCGTGAGGCCCGGCTGCAGGGGGATCAACGTATAGTGAAAGGTGGCGGTCCCGCGCTCGACGGCGGCGGGGGGCGCGCCGCCGCCGGTCACCACGCGCCAGCCCGGGGCCTCGGCGATGGGCGGCGGAATGAGCCGGCCGAGATTGCCTTCACCGCGCACGACGACCGGCAGGTCAAACGGATCCCCGGCGCGGGCTTCCCGCGCGGCCGGCGCGGGCGTAGCGCTTTCAAACCGGCCGATCAAACCGCTGAAACCGGGCGGCGCGCCCGGCGGCAGGTGGTTGACCCGGATCATCACCGGAGCGGCTTCCAAAAAAGGCCGGTAACCGCGCAACCGGATGGCCCCGGGATCGGTCCCCGCGCGGGCATCAATGAAGGTCTGCGCACTGAGCACCAGCCGGCCCTCATGCACCGGGGTGGCGTTGATGGTCGTGAGCTGGACGGAAATGGACTGGCCGTCTTCCTCGCGCAACTCGCGGCGTTGCGAGCCCGGCACCGGGTCAAACAGGAACGCCTCGCCGAGAACTTTTGGGTCCACCAAACCATAGAGGCTGCTGTCCCCCGGATCCTGCGCCACCAGGGTGACGGGGATGGCCTGGCCGACATAAAACTCGCCGTCGGGCACCTCGAGATGGAACGTGACGGGCCGCCGGGCGGCGGGCGAACCCGGCGGGAGCACGGTCAACGTGCGCGCGGGCACGGTGATGGCCTGGTTATCCATGGTAACATCGAAGGCGTTGATGGTAAACGATCCGACGCCGCGAGTGACGACCGGATAGTTGAACGTGGCGAGATACTGGGAGGTCTGGCCCTTGCTGACAAAAGAGCCGCCCACGCCGCCCTTTTTCAGCTCCAATTCCTGCGGCGCGGCAATGGGTTCGGGCAAATCCACGGCCGCCGGGTCGGAGGTGATTACAACGCGATACGTCACCGGTTCGCCCACGGCAACGACGGCGGGATCAAAGCCGGCGTCGGCGGCGACGTCGGATTCCACGGCGGCCTGCTGTAACAACTGCTGCATGACGGGGGCGAGCGGCGCGTTGGTGCCGGGCTCCGCACCGGCGGCGGCGGCGAGCAGGCAAAGGCCGAGGACCAGTGTTTTTTTGGGGGGTAAAATCATGGTCATCACCAATTGCGGCCGGCGTTTTTCTTCGCGTCATCCGGCAGATTCCCGGCGGAATATTGACGGCTCAAATCCAGGTGAAGCGAGGAGAGCAGCCGCATGGCCTCCGCCGGGGTCAGCACCATCTCCTTGCCGCTGTCGCCCTTCGTGTCCTGATCTTCGGGTTTGGATGACTGGCTGGGGTCTTTGGTATCATCGTTATCGCCCTGCCGGCCCTTGGTGTCCTCGGGCGGCAACCGGCGTTTGAGGGCGTCAAGCTGCTTTTGCAATTCATCCCGCGCGGTGGTGACCGCCTCCTGAACCTCGCGAATGCGCCACTGTTCGCCGGTCAAATCCGCCAGTTGCAGTTCCATCACGGTGGCGTTGGTCCGGGCGTTGGCGTAGCCGGCCCGAAGTTCGAGCGCGCTCTGGAAATCATCGTCCGCCCGCTGCCACCGCAGCAGCACGCCGGCGCAGGTGTCGGAGCTGCCCTTGACCGCATCCAGGATTTTCTTGAGGCTGGTGATGGTGGCGGTGGCCGACCGGAAGGCGGAAATGGCGGCTTGGTAATCATCGCCCGCCAGCGCCGCATTCACCGCCTTGAGGGCGGTGTCGGCGGATTGAATGCCGTGTTCTCCCCGCGCCTCCAGGTCGGCGGACAGCGGCACGCCCTTGAGCGTGTCCCGCCCGGCGCGGAACAAAACCTGGCCCCGGTTGTATAACGCCAGCGGCTGAACGAACGGGTCGTTGCTGTCAATGGCGGCGTCCAGGGTCGTCTCCGCCTCACGCCAGCGGCCGGCCATCAGGTTGCTGGTGCCCAGATTAAACAATGCGCGCGGCTCCGGCGGCCGCGCCGGGGGATTGCCCGCGCCGGCCGCGGACCGCACCCCGCCGAACACCAGGATCAGGGCGGCCACCGCCACCGCCGGCACCCGGCCCGGCGCCCCGCGCCAGCGCTCCCGGCGGCGCGTGCCCAGCAGGGATTCAGTGATCACCAGCACCAGCGCCAGCGCCACCGGAACTTGAAAGTGATCCACGCCTTCGCTATGGGTGGTGACGAAACGCGCCAGGCCGTCGGTGTTTTCCAGGGCCTGGCGGACATGATCCAAACCGTCGCCCAAGGCGCCCAGCGGCTGATAGGTGCCGTGAGTCGCCTCGGCAATCGCGCGCAGGGTCGGCTCATCCAGGCGGCTCACCACGGGCTGATCCTGGGCATTGAGCAGCTTCTCACGCACCCCGTCCGGTGTGGTGACGTAGATTTCACCGCCGGCCGCCGTGCCGACGCCCACGGTGAAAATCATCACATTGGTCGCCGCCAGATGTTTGGCCGCCGCCACGCTGCCCTTCTCCAAATCCTCCCCGTCGGAAACGAGGACCAGGATTTTCCGCCGCCCATTTTTCTCGACCGCCGAATACCCCTCCTGGAGGGCGCGGCCGATGTCGGTTCCCTGCACGGGAATGGTGTGCTCATCCACGGCCTGGAGGGCGTCGCCAAAGGCGTCGTTATCAAAGGTCAGCGGACATTGCAAAAAAGCCTGGCCGGCAAACGCCACCAACCCGACGCGCCCCCGGCCGTAATTCTGGGCGAATTCCTGGATGGCCAGCTTGGCCCGCGCGAGGCGGCTGGGGGCCACGTCCGCCGACAACATGCTGAGCGACGCATCCAGGAGGAACACCACATCCTCGCCGAGCGACTCGGATTTCTCCGTCTGCTCGCCCCATTGCGGTCGGGCGAGAGCGACCCCGAGACTGAACACCAGCGCCAGCCGCAGGCTATTTTTCAGGAAGCGCCGGGCCGGACTGTGGGACTGCAACATCACGGCGAGGGCGGCCGGCGCGGCCAGCAGCGCGAGCTCGCGGCGGCGCGCCCGGCGGGCGTGCAGTTGCAGCAGGAACAGCCCCAGCGGCGCGAGCAGCGCCACCCAGAGCCAGGCAGGGGCGGCGAAATGGGGATGGGTGAAGTCGAATTTCATTTCAGGGCAGGCGGCGCCACCAAGTGGCCGCGAGGAATAATTCCAGTGACACCGCCCCGAGTGCGGCCGCCAGCGGCCATTGGAACAGCGGGGTGTGGCGCGTATAACGACGCAGTTTCACGTCGGTTTTCTCCAGCCGGTCAATGTCATTGTAGATCCCGGCCAATTCGGCGCGGTTGGTGGCGCGGTAACTGCGTCCGTGCGTGATCTGCGCCATTTGATCAAGCATTTTGTAATCGGCCGGCCGCAGGGTGATGGTGGGAATGATCCGGCCCCGATCGTCCAGCCGCAGCTTGCCGGTGGTGGGCTCGAAGGCCGGCATGGGACAGGTTTTTTCCTGGCCCAGGCCGATGGTGTAAATCTTGACCCCCAGCGCGGCGGCCACTTGGGCGGCGGGCACGGGATTAATTTCGCCGACGTTGTTGTCCCCGTCCGTCAACAGGATGAGGATGCGGCTCTTGGTGTTTTTGATGGCCGCGAGGCGTTTGACCGCCGAGGCGGTGGCGTCGCCGATGCCGGTACCCAAATCCTGGATCGAGCCGATGTGAACGCGATCCAGATTGTCCACCAGCCAGTCGTGATCCAGCGTGAGCGGACTGACCGAATACGGCAGCGCCGAAAAAATGATGAGGCCGATGCGGTCACTGGGGCGCCGCCCGACGAAATCGCGCAACACGGATTGGGCGATGTCAAAGCGGGTGATGCGCTCGGGGGGCCGGGCCATGTCGAGCGCGACCATGGACCAGGAAACGTCGAGCAACAGCATGATGTCCACGCCGCTGGCCTGGGTCTCGGTCTGCTCGCGGGCCGTGCGCGGCCCGGCGAGGGTGACAATCAGCAGGGCCGCCGTCAGGAGCCGGAGAAACAGCCGCAGGCGGCCGGCGGCGGCCCGGGCCGGGCGGCCCACCCGCCGCACCAATTCCACACTGGGAAACTGCAGGGCCGAGGCGTTGCCCCGGCGACCGCGCAGCACGGCGTAAACCGGCAGCAACGCCAGCAGACCCAGCAGCCACGGAGTTTGAAATTCAAAGGATGAATTCATGAGTTGCGGAGGGCCCCGGCGGCGGGGAGGCCCCGTAGCGCTTCAATTTTTCCCACGACGGCCAGCGCGCGGGCGGCAAACCCGGCGGGCGCCTCCGACCGGCCGGTGAAGAATTGACGCCGTTCGCACTGCCGCAGCAGCGCGACGATCTCCGCCTTTACTTCAGCCGTCAGCCGGGAATCCATTTCCAGATGGGGGATGATTTCCTCCACCGTGCGTTCCCCGGGCGGCAGCACGGGAAGGGCGGCCACCAGATATTGACGCAGCGTTTGCAGCACCCGCCCCGCCAGAAAACCGTTGTCGGGTCCGCCCTCCAATTGTTGCAGAAGCCGGCGCGCGGCGTCCGCCGGCGGGATCACGACGGCGGGCCGACCGCGCCGGCGCCACCCAATGGCCACTCCGACCAACAACAGCAGCAACACCAAGAGACCGCCCCCGAGGAGGGCGGCGCCATGCCGCTCCCAGAAGGTGGGCGGCAATAAATTTTCAATCGGCTGCAGGTCGGGAACGACGGCGGCAAACCGGAAAATAGGGTAAGGATGGACGACGAGACCGGACATGTTCACGCGCGACGCCAGCGGCGATGTTCAAAAAAATGTTGCAACGCCGCCGCGAACGGCTGCCCGGCGACCAACCGGAGTGTATCCACCCCCTCGCGCTGCAACGCCAGGTCCAGCGCCGCCAGGCGTTCCTGGTTGGCTTCCGCGTAAGTTTGGCGGTTCGCCGCCCGGGACAGATTCACCTCCAGAATCTCCCCGGTTTCCGCATCCTCAAACCGGGCGATGCCCGCCGCCGGCAACCGCACTTCGCACGGGTCATGCAGGTGCAGACACAGCAGGTCGTGCCGCGCATTGACGCGGCCGAGGCATTGCGCCAGTTCCTGATCCAGCGGACACAGGAAGTCGCTGATCAAAATGACCATCGAGCGGTGGGTCAACCGGTGGCTCAGGGACCGCAGGGCGACGGCGGGTTTCGTGCCGCGCCGCGCCGGTTGAAAAAAAAGAATCTCCCGGAGCACGCGCAGCAAATGCCGCCGCCCCTTGCCCGGGGGCAGATACAGTTCCACTTCATCGGTGAAGAGCAGCAGGCCGACTTTGTCGCCGCTGCGCGCGGCGGCGAAGGCGAGCGTGCCCGCCACTTCCGCCGCCAGCCGGCGTTTGGTGGGGCCGGTCGAGCCGAATTCGCCGGAGGCGGAAAGGTCCACCAGCAGCACCAGGCCGATCTCGCGCTCCTCGCGATACCGCTTGACAAAGGGCCGGCCGAGCCGGTTCGAGACATTCCAATCAATGTGGCGCACGTCATCACCGGGCGCATAATCCCGCAAATCCTCGAAGTCCATGCCGCGGCCCTTGAAGGAGCTGAGATACGCGCCCACCATGGTGTCGCTGGCGAGCCGGTTCACGGCCACCTCCACCGATTGCACCGTCTGAATGAGTTCGCTGAGCGTCGGGGCGGCGTTCATGGCACCGGCAGCGTGTCGAACAGGGTCTGGATGATCGCGTCGCTGGTGACGCCCTGGGATTCCGCCTCGTAGGACAGAATGACCCGGTGCCGCAGGACGTCCGGCCCGATGGACTTCACATCCTGGGGCGTCACATAGCCGCGACCGTGCAGCAACGCCCACGCCTTGGCCGCCAGGGTCAGGGCGATCGTCGCGCGCGGCGACGCGCCAAACTGAATCAAATGCTTCAATTGAAGTTTGTATTTCTCGGGGAAGCGCGTGGCGAACACCACCGCCACAATGTAGTCCCGCACGGCGTCATGCACCTGCACTTCATCCAACCGTTCGCGCGTCTGCAAAATCTCCGCCAGCGTCACCACCGGCCGGACCCGCGGCGTGAGTTTGGCAAAGGCCATGGTGTCCAAAATCCGCCGCTCCTCCGCCACCGTCGGATAGCCGATGACCACCTTCAACATGAAGCGGTCCACCTGCGCCTCCGGCAGCGGGTAGGTGCCCTCCTGGTCAATGGGATTCTCCGTGGCCAGCACCAGAAAGGGATCCGGCAGCGGCACGGTCTTGCCGCCGAGGGTGACCTGCCGTTCCTGCATCGCCTCGAGCAGGGCCGATTGCACTTTGGCCGGCGCGCGGTTGATCTCGTCGGCGAGCAGCAGGTTGGCAAACACCGGCCCGGGCGTGGCGCTGTATTTGCGCTCCTCGGGATTGTATATCAGAGTCCCGATGATGTCCGCCGGCAACAAATCCGGGGTGAATTGAATCCGGTTGAAATCCGCGTGAATGGCCGAGGCCAGCGTGCGCGCCGCCAGGGTTTTGGCCAGCCCGGGCACGCCTTCCAGCAAAATGTGTCCGTTGGCGAGCAACCCCACCAACAGCCGGTCCATCAAGTGCTGCTGCCCCACGATCGTGCCGGCGATTTCCGTCCGCAGCCGGCCCACCCACGCCGTGGCGGCCGCCACCTCCTGGTCCAACTCCTCCCCGTCGCGCCCGGGATTGAAAATTTGCGTCTGACTCAGCGGGGCTTCGCGTTCCAAGACCGCCGTGGATTCCTGGTTTTTCATTGGTTCAGCATGGTTACAAGACACTGCTTCATGGTTATTGGTTCACCTCCAGTGGTCCGGTCGGCTGCTTTAATAACGACCATTATAGTCGCCTTTAAACCGAGAATACTTTAAATGACGACATGGTCAATGGTTATTTCAAAGAAATTATCCAGCCGATAAGCCCGCCTCCCAACACCAGCCAGGCCGAGTTCATTTTATATCTGAGCAACAGGACGCCCGCCGCCAACGCCAGCAACCCCGTTGGAACGTCCACCAAAGCCGCCCGGCCCAACTGCCAGGTCACCACCGCCATCAGCGCGAGGGACGCCACATTCACGCCGTCCATAAACGCCCCCATCACCCGCGAACTCCGCAGGCGCGGGATCAGTGGCCCGCTGACCGCCACCAACAAAAACGATGGTAGAAAGATGCCCACCGTGGCCGCCAGCGCCGCCTTCGGCCCGCCCAGGATGTAACCGATGAACGTGGCCGTGGTGAACACCGGGCCCGGGGTGAATTGGCCAACCGCCACGGCGTCCAACAATTGGTTTTCCGTCAGCCAGTGCCAGTGCCCCACCAAATCCGCCCGCAAAAACGCCAGCAGCAAATAGCCGCTGCCAAACAGCACCGCCCCCACCTTGAGAAAGAACCAAAACAAGGTTCCCAGCTTGAACGGAGTCACGACCCCCGCCACCGCCAACAGCGGCAACCCCGCCCTCGCCATTGGCGCGGGCGCAAAAAACCCGGCCGCCCGCCCGCCCCGGATTTGGCTGGCCGCCAACCCCAACCCGGCCCCCAGCAGCACCACCAGCGGATTGACCCCGACCACGCTGAGCGTGACGGCCACCGCCCCGACGAGCGCCAGCCACCGATTCTTGAGGGCCACCGGTCCCAACTTCCACAACGCCTGCACCACCACCGCAATAATCACCGGCTTGATGCCATAAAAGAGCCCTTCCACCGCCGGCAGCCGCCCATACCGCACGTAAGCCCAGGCCATCGCCGATACGAGGAGCGCGGCGGGCAGGATGAAACACACCCCGCCCAAGATCAGCCCGCGCCAGCCCGCCCGGCGATACCCGATGAAAATCGCCAGCTCGGTTGAATTCGGTCCGGGCAACAGATTGACCATCCCAATCAAGTCGAGAAATTCTTCGTGCGTCAGCCATTGCCGCCGGCGCACCACCTCATTTTCCATCAGTGAAATATGCGCGGCCGGGCCGCCAAAAGCCGTGAGCCCGAGTTTGAGGAACAACCCGGCCAGTTCACGCAAGCGATGGTTTTCAGCCGGGGGCATGAGTGGTCACAAATTTATTTTCTAGTCCTGCCCACCCTGCCCGACGGCACCCAATTGCGAGACCGGCGGGAATGAGCCGGCGAAACCAGCCGCCCAAACGTAGCGGATGGACCTAGTCTGCAAAGCGAAAACGAGGGGCATGGCGCACATTCTTCAACGTGCAATTCGCTGCAAATATACGATTATGTTTAAAGTCATTAATCAAATTGTCAATTCAAGATAATACATTAATATTCATCATAAAATACCAGCCAGTCATTATGTTAAACCCGATGCACCGGAAATTTCGGGCTAACATCAAGCCGCAGCCGCACCGGATCTCCATAATGGTCTGCGGGAGGGTTCAATCGGGGTTGTCCATTCTGTCCATTCTGTCCATTCTGTCATTCTGTCCAAAACCCGGTCCCGTCCAACCGGTTCAAAATCACTCTGAGCAGATCCTTCGGGGTGGATCAACCCAACTTTTCGCCAACCCGCAGGGGATGGCCGGCGAGAAATTCCCGGGCGGTCAGTGCCCGGCCGCCTTCGCGCTGCAAATCGGTGATTTGGAGGGCTTGTTGACCGCAACCGACGATGATGCCTTCCCGGTCGGCTTGGAGAATTTCGCCGGGCACACCGGGCCGTTCCACCACCCGCGCCCCCCGGATTTTAAGCAGGACGGCTTTGTCCTGCGCCCCGTAAAACGTGAAGGCTCCCGGCCAGGGCGTGAAGGCCCGAAACCGGTTCCAGATTTGCCGGGCCGGCTGGCTCCAGATGATGCGGCCGTCCTCTTTGTTGATTTTCGCGGCGTAGGTGGAACCGGTGGCGGGCTGGGGTTGCGGGAGCAGGTCGCCGGCAAGGTAGCCCGGGATGGTTTGAACGAGTAAGTCAGCCCCGAGGCGGGCGAGCCGGTCATGGAGCGACTGGGAATCGTCACCGGAGTCAATCGGGGTGCGCCGTTGCGACAGGATGGGGCCGGTATCCAATCCGGGATCCATTTTCATGATCGTCACGCCCGTTTCAGAATCGCCATTGGCAATGGCCCATTGAATGGGGGCCGCCCCGCGGTATTTGGGCAGCAGGGAGGTGTGGACGTTCAGACAACCGTGCCGGGGAAGATCCAAAATGGCGGGCGGCAGGATCTGGCCATACGCGACCACGATGATGAGGTCCGGGGCGAAGGACTGGAGTTGAGCCAGAAAAGTTTCATCGCGGGCGCGCTGGGGCTGCAAGACGGGCACTTGGGATTGGAGGGCCAGCACTTTGACGGGCGAAGGCTGGGGGGCCAGGTTGCGGCCTTTGGGCTTGTCCGGCTGGGTCACCACCGCCGCCACGCGGAAACGGGCGTCGGCCAGCAGGGCGGCCAGGCTGGCGCAGGACAATTCCGCCGTCCCCATGAAAATAAGATTCACTGCGGCCATGGCTTGGTGCGTTGCTTTCGAAAATCGGGGACCCGTCACCCGCTTACTAATGGGTGACCGAGTGGTGCAGAATATCGCCCAGCACTTTGGCCGGGCTCTGGTCGGCGTCAATTTTATGCACCAGTTCCGGGCCGTAGAAATTGAGGACGGGCTTGGTTTCCTCCTCGTAAATGCGGAGGCGCTGGCGGATAACCTCGAGGTTGGCGTCGTCCAGGCGGTTTTCCTTGATGGCCCGCCGTTGAATCCGCGTCACCAAGTTGTCAAAGTTGTTGCAATACAGGTAAAACACGCCAACGACATCCAGAACGTCCGCGAGGATTTTGGCCTGCGCTTCGTTGCGCGGGATGCCGTCGAGCACCAGGGTGTCCTGGCCGGGATGAAAGCGCCCGATTTGCGTGCTGTTTTCAATGAACTGACGCCAGAGTTCGATGGTGGGAATATCCGGCACCAACTCACCGCGGCTGGAATATTCCAGAAAGATTTTACCGAGCGGGCTGTCGGTCCGCAAATTGCGGAAGACATCCCCGCAGGCGCAGTGGAAAAAATTGGGGATGACCCCCAGGATTTTGCCCTGCGTCCCCTTCCCCGCCCCGGGGGCGCCAAACAATAAGATGCTGCGGTATTTCAAGCGGTTTTGGATTTGAGGGTGATTTCCTGAATATCGGCGAAGGGCACCAGAATTTCCTGCGACACCCCCTCCTGAAAAATTTCAAAGTGAACGTCGTTCATGCCGATGTTGGTGATGCGGTGAACCAAGTAGTAGCCCTTGGGCAACTTGACGGTAAAGTCCAATTTCTCGTCGGCGGCACTCCGGACGGCCGGGAAAAAACCGGCGAATTTGGTCTCCATGAACCGGCGGTTGAACGTAAATTGTCCCCGCTTATAGACCTGCAACACCGCCGGTTCCGCCGGGACGGCGGGCATGGCCGAGACTTGAATGCCCGCCAGTTCGGCGAGATCGGTCGTGACCGGGGTGTCAACGCCCCCCGAAGCCCCCGGAGCGCCCGGAGTGCCGTAGGGGCCGGAAGCGGTTGCCGTGGCGGGAGTGCCCGCAGCCTGGGCGGCTTCCGCCTCAGCCGGCGTGACGGAATCGGATTGAGCGGGAGGTTGGTGGGTGGGCAGCAGAAAGAAGATGGCCGGCCCCACCACGGGCAGCACGGCGGCCAGGCCCATCACCACCGGGATGGGACGGCCCCGGCAAATCGCCACTTCAAACCCCGCATAAAGACTGGCCGCGTAGATGAGCAGCAACAAAAAGAGGCCCACCGAGGAGGAAAACATGGCCCCCAACAATGCCTGTCTGGCCGGCCGGTCCAAGTGGGTCACCGGTCGGAGATTAATATGATCGGCTTGATGAACCCGGGCGACGGGGGGCAACTCGATGAACGGTTCGACCAAGGGTCTGATTTTGGGGTTTTGCGCCAATTGCTTGAGGCCGTCCTGCGAAAACTGCGTCCAAGGCATCTGTTCGGTGTAGCGGTCATCCGGGAGCCGGAATTTGATGCCGGTGTCACTGAACGTGATGACATCCCCCGTCAGGGTGGAACCATCCGCCAGCGAATAAGTGTCCGCCCCCGGCATGGGCAGCGCCCAGCCGCAGAGGCAGAATACAAAGATTGCCCAAAACTTGTTCAGCACGAACTGCTTTTAGCAAATGCGGGGGCCGGGTGGAAGCAAATTCAGCGCGCGGGATCGAATTCGGGGCAACTCGACACCGTCTCCGGTTTCCACGGACGGAAGCGAAGATAGGGGTGGAACCAGGGTTAGAACCTTGCCCCGCCCTCCGAACCGGACAGGCGGGTCTCCCGCATCCGGCTCTCCAGTCGGTGGGCTCGTAGTTTTACGATTATCCGCGTAAACGCATGGTGTGCGGCCAAGGACAGCAATCCCTGCTTGGCCAACCAATCATTCGGCCAATCGCGCCGACCGAATCGAGTTCACGCCGACCGCCCCACCGGGCCGCCGGGGTTACGGACGGGTCGTTCTCGTTCCGTTGCGCTCCACCCCGCCTCGCGACGACGCAGTTACGGTTCGATACCGCACGATTCTTCACCGCACAAAAGCGGACCCTCACCCTTGATCTTCCGGCCCTCTCAGGCGCACGGCCGCACACTTCCAAGTCTGCGACACAAAAAGGCCGCCTCGTCCCGACCGTGGCATTTGAAAACCATAGATGCGTGTAAAGTGCAGGGCAGAGCGCGAGCGGCGACGGCGCTTCCGACACTCGAAGCCATGGCC
>Ga0302278_10001218_pt1 | contig 32215 bp, 32 predicted proteins | sample III_Bog_N3_2_FD_194543 | JGI IMG/M metagenome (GOLD analysis project Ga0302278, IMG submission 194543) | Peat permafrost microbial communities from Stordalen Mire near Abisko, Sweden - III_Bog_N3_2 | ecosystem: Environmental > Terrestrial > Soil > Wetlands > Peat | place: Sweden: Abisko... | reverse complement strand
GCACCGATCGGTAGCGCTGAATCTTCATATAGATTCGTGGAATTCCAGGTCTCAAATTGAGACCTGGAACGCACGGCAACGCGAGCACCTTAGGGTGGAGGAGCTTCCCCGTACAGCGCAAGGGCAACGGCTCCGCGTGATCCGTCGGGGTCTTTCAGTGTATATTACTCACAAGAGAGGGGGGCGCATGGCCAAAAATGAGCTGTATATCGAAAGACGCGAGCAGGGAGATTATGCGGTAAGAAAACCAGGTTCGGAAAGGGCCAGTGCAATCCGTCCAACCCAAGGGAAAGCCATTGAGCGGGCTCGTGAGATAAACCCGGATGCGGCAGTTCACGTCGAGCGCGTCCGCGACACCAATGTTGGCGGCAGGGACAAATGGCGGAAGCCCTAACGGCTAAATTCGTCACCGCGCCATTTCAAAGAACGGACCCGTCCTGCTTCTCCGCAGAGTGTCAGTTTGTATGTTCGCCCTTGGCGGCTCGCAAACTAGATCTTAGCCGATGTCCTACTTCTTCTTGTACTGATTCTTGATCCGGGCTGCGGCCTTGTCGATCTCAGGGAAGAGTGTGCTTTCATTGATGCCAATATTTTCGAGCTCTTTTCGGATAGTGCTTTTCTCATCCTTCGGAACAATGAATCGTGTTTCGTTAATCGGATTTGGGATATAAATCTTCTTAGGTGCATTGATGCCGTAGAGAATGAAGGCACCGGATTGCGCCAGAATTCGCCTGTTGCTCATCTTGGGGTGAACATAGTATGGCTTAAACAAATCTATCGGGTTGATAATTGGCAGGAAATATGGTTTTTCGGCCTTGATAAATTGATGAAGTCGTTTTATAACACCGTTTTCATTGAATTTCTTGATGTTTCTATCATCCGATATGTCTCCTTTTAGCGTCCCCCACAGTTGGTAGATATCGGCCTTCTCCTCAGATGTCATATTGGCCAAATTGGCGAGGCAACTCACTGAGTCGCTGTCGTAATACTTCACGCGTTCCTGCTGAATTTCGAAAGCGGTCACCTTGCCGTCACTCGGTGTGCCACCAACAGGGCCAGGGGCGGTTGCAAAGTAAAGCGCGACCAGCGCATTCCGCGATACATCCAGCAATCGAGTCGGTAGTCCAAAATGCTGCATCCGGACGAGCCTATCAAACATGGTTTCGTCGGAGGCAAATTCATGAGGATGAACTGAGATCAGATCCCGAACTGCCGTTTTCTCATTCTTAAGAAGCTCTTTGAGATCAGGTCGAAATATGCCCGCCACGCTTGGCCAAGAGGAGTCCCGCTGGCCACGAAAGCATTTCAAGTAGATAGAACTGGACGAGTATCGCGCAAATGCCCGTATGAAGTCGGTGAGAGTTCGAGGCGGGACAGATATGGACGCGCTTTTCTTAGCCATGCAACACCTAAGATGGTCCGAAGAAATGGCGGTCTGCGGCGTTCCGAACCATTTATATGATAAATGGCCGGGGGCGGCCGAGAGGTCGCCAATTCGGAGACTCTACCCCTGCGAGATGCTTCACAGCCTCGACAGCCGGATTCGTTTGACCTAACGATAAAACTGTTGCCTCCACAATGGAGTATACTGTGGAGTGGAGTCCACATTTGGAAACAGTCCAGATCGTTCTCGATAAGAACCTCCTGCAGGCCGCCGACAAGGCCGCGCGGCGAACGAAACAGAACCGTTCCGCGCTGGTGCGCGAAGCGCTGCGGGAACATCTTCGGAGATTGGAGCTGCTCGCCTTTGAAGAACGTGACCGCAAGGGCTATGCGAGGCAGACGCAGACGCATGATGAATCGCATCTCTGGGAAGCCGAGGCGGCATGGCCGGCAGAATAGTTCGTGGGGATGTTCGCCTTTACAACTTTGCCCCTCCCGATAAGAAAAGGCCGGTCGTCGTTCTCACGCGCCCCAGCGCCATTGCCTATCTCTCGACTGTCACCGTGGCGCCCATCACCTCCGCCATCCGCGGTGTGCCCTCCGAGGTCGTCCTCCATGAAGAAGACGGCATGAAGGCCTCCTGCGCGGTCAATCTGCACAACGCGGTCACCGTCTCCCAGGATCGATTGGGCGCGCGGGTGGGCCATCTGACTCCCATGCGCATGAATGAGATCTGCGCCGCTTTGCGCTTCTCTCTGGGTTGCGATCAGGGTCACTCCTAGCCAACGCGGAGATCCACGAGGCAAGTTGACACCGCTTCACCTATCGCGTGTAATGGAACTGTTGGTCGTGGTGACGGAGTTCACCCTTAACCGCTGTCCACCCTGCATCCCGGACAGATGATGACTCCTGACAGGGAACCCTGTTGCGGAGACATGCCCCGGCCAGATCCCTGAATGACAATCTAGGAGTTGCTTTGATGATGAACATCTGGGCTCTGGCCGCTCTATGGGTGGGATTGGCTTTGGCTGCGACGCTGCTTGCGATCTGGTTCAAGATCTCGACAGCGCTTTCTGAGATCGTCGTGGGCACGGTGGCCCAGTTGGTCATCGGCGCATTCATGGCGCAGGGCGGGCTGCTGGGCAACACGCCGTGGATTACCTTTCTGGCGGGAACAGGCGCCATCGTGCTCACCTTTCTGGCCGGCGCGGAACTCGATCCCGTGATCTTCAAAACCAAGTGGCGCGAAGCGTCGATTATCGGGCTGGCGGGATTTTTCGGCCCATTTCTCGGCTGCACGGCGATTGCGCATTACGTGCTGCACTGGGCCGTCATGCCGAGTTGGCTCTGCGGCGTCGCTCTTTCCACCACCTCAGTCGCCGTGGTTTATGCGGTGATGCTCGAGCTGGGCTTCAATGTTACTGAGTACGGCAAATCGATCCTTGCCGCATGCTTCATCAACGACCTGGGGACCGTAATCGCCCTGGGATTGATCTTCTCCCCGTTCACCATCAAGACGCTGATCTTTGTGGTCGTTTCTGTCGCCGTCTTCGTGATTCTTCCCTTCCTCACGCCGTGGTTCTTTCGAAAATACGGCGGGCGCGTCTCCGAACTCGAAGCCAAATACATTCTCTTCCTTCTCTTTGCCATGGGCGGGCTGGCCATGTGGGCAGGAAGTGAAGCGGTACTTCCGGCTTACATGATCGGCATGGTCCTGGCGGGAACTGTAGGGAAGGACCACTCGCTGATTCGCCGCCTGCGCACGCTGACATTCGGATTGCTGACTCCCTTCTACTTCATTCGCGCCGGATCGTTTGTGATCGTGCCCGTGCTGATCGCCGCTCCCGCGGTCATGCTCATTCTCTTTCTGGCTAAATCGCTCACCAAGGCAATTTCCGTCTATCCGGCGGTGCGAGCGCATCGCTACGAAGGCAACTCCGGAGCCTATTACACGCTGATGATGTCCACCGGCCTCACCTTTGGAACCATCTCCGCGCTCTTCGGCCTCACCCATAACATCATTACCCAGGCGCAGTATTCTTACATTGTGGGCACCGTGATCGCCAGCGCCGTAATTCCAACCATGATCGCCAACTCGTTTTTTCTGCCCCGCCATCTTCTGCCCCACGCGACCAAGAGTACACAATCGGCATCGTCAGTGCAGCAGTCCGCCGCTGCAGGAGAGGTATAAGTCAACACATGGGAAGCCCGGTTTTTGTCGGAATTCAAAGGATACTGGTTGCATTCGACGCGTCCGCTCATGCCGAGCACGCCCTGAATGTCGCTCTGTCGATGGCAGCAGATATGAAGGCCAAGCTCTTCGTCCTGGCTGTGATTCGTCCGCCGGAACCGGCCGAGAGCGCGGAGTTCCATGCGGTCCTCGATGATGGGCGCGAGCGCTTTGAGCGTATCTTCATCCCCATCCGCGAACGAGCCCGGCAAAAGGAGATTGAACTCGAAACCGAGATTGTCCTGGGCCATCCGGCGGAACAGATCATCCACAAAGCGGAGACGATCCAGGCCAGTCTCATTGTCATGGGCAAGCGCAGCCACACCATCCTTCACCGCTGGATGCTGGGGTCGAACTCGGAACGCGTTCTCAAATACGCGCATTGCCCGGTGATGATTGTGCACTGATCGTTTCCGTCGTGCGAAGGCTTCCGCCGCGGGCAGAAGGCCTTCGGTCCTCATCGAATGAGCAACCGTGTTGAATTCAACACAGAGAGCGTGAATGCAGAAATACCTGCTTATTGCCGCCGGCGGCGCGCTGGGCTCCATCACTCGCTACTGGGTCGGCTCCACGATTTCCGGACGCATGGGGACGCGCTTTCCCTTCGGAACCTTCGTCATCAACATCACCGCCTGCATCATCATCGGCTTCTCGCTCACCTACCTGGGCAAGCGGGCGGGATGGAACCCGGCCTGGCGTTACCTCATCCCGATAGGCTTCGTTGGCGCCTACAGCACCTTTTCCACTTATGAGTGGGAGACGCTTTCCACCTTGCGCGCGGGAGCCTTTGCCATGGCGGCTCTTTATGCGGTCGGCAGCCTGATCCTGGGCCTGGCCGCCACCTGGCTCGGCGCCGTGCTGGCCGAGGCGATCTCGTGAGCGTAAAATTCTGAATGGCCAGCGGAGACTCGAAAATGCTGCAACCCGGAAAAGCCGTCAAAGTCACGATCTACCTGAGCGATGGCGCCACCCATCACGGCGTTCCGCTCTACTCCAGCATCCTCGACTTCCTCTTCTATCGCGGCGTTGCCGGCGCGACGGTGACCAAGGGCATCGCCGGATTCGGCGCCGATCACCACATGCATGCGGCGCACCTGGTGGAGATCTCCGACCGCCTGCCCATCAAGATCGAGTTCATTGAGAGCCGCGAGAAGGTCGAGTCACTGCTGGGCAAGCTGGAAGATCTCGCGGGCAGCGGCCTGATTGAGATGCAGGAGACCATGGTGGCCAAACCGGCCCAGCTCTCACGGCCCCAAAAGCCGCTGACTCCCGCTCACCTCAAAATCGAAGGCAAGGCGCAGATGATGCGCATCTTCCTTAGCGAAGAGGACCGCTGGAAGTCAAAGCCGCTCTACGAGGCGCTCGTCGAGGCGATGCGCGCCAACGACATTGCCGGCGTCACCGTCTATCGCGGCATCCTCGGCTATGGCGCGCACCGGCGAGTTCACAAGGACAAGCCGCTCCTCCATCCGCATCACGGCTCCATCATGCTCTCGGCCATCGACACCGCCGAAAAGCTGCGCGCCTTCCTGCCAATCGTCGATCAGATGGTCGAGGAGGGGCTGGTGGTCTTCTCCGACGTGGACATCATCAAGTATGCTTATCGGGCGCTCGACGCTGAGAAGCAACCAGCGCCGCCCGTTGCGGAATAAGCGGAGGCAAGGCCCATGAAAGAACAGTTCACCGCTCGCATGTTGCGCGTCCACTTTGGCGAGGACGACCGCTGGCAGGGCAAACCCTTGCACGAGGCCATCCTGGCCAAATGCATGGAGCTGGGCATCGCCGAGGCAGTCGTCTTCCGCGGCATTGAGGGCTACGGATCGGCCAGCCGGATTCGCCATGCTGGCCACTGGCTCCGCTCGAAGGACGCTCCCATCCAGATGAGCATCATCGACACGGAAGAGCGGATCGGCAAGCTGACGCCTTATCTCGACGCGATGGTCGAGGAGGGACTGGTCGCCACTTCCACGGTCGAAGTAATTCGCTACTCGCGGACGCCCGAACGGGGCTAGCGGAGTCTACTTTGTCAGCCTCGTCCGTCCGATGAGCACTCCAACTCCGCTAACTCCGCGGACGCCGCTACTTTTCCGACGTGAAAGGTGAAGCTGGAAGTCCCTCTCCGTTGAACAGCTTGCACAGCGGGCTATTGGCCCATCCGTAGCGCACATAGACCGGCTCGGCAACGGATGGGCTGGTGGCGACCACCGTCGCGCCTTCGATCCTGGCCGTGGCGGGGAAGAACTTTCCGTCCTTGCCCGCAACCTCGAAGCCGGTAATCTCGCCGCCCTTGGCCATCAGTCCCTTGGCATGATCGAACCACGCGCGCATCGAACTGTACTCCGTGGTCGCCTGGCGGAAGAGCGGTCCTGAATACTCAATGGCCTCGTCATAGCTGAGGGCGCGTGCGGCGCGGGCCAGCCGCAGGCCCACGTCCAGCTTGTCGGTGGGGTGTACGTTGTCAGGGTTGCCGATATCGATGGTCACAGCCATCGCCGTGTTGCGCAACTCCAGGGTCTTCAACTGGCCTTCGCGGATCGCAGCCCAATCCTCAATCGGAACGGACTTGAAGTTCGCAATCTGCACGTAGAGGAAGGGAAAGTCGCCCTCGCCCCACTGCCGCCGCCAATCCTCGATCAGGGTGCGGAAGAGAGGGTAATAGAGCGTCGGCGACCTCTCGATGACGCTGTTGCTCTCACCCTGGTACCAGATCACCCCGCGGATGGGAAACGGCGTGAGCGGCGCGATCATGCCATTCCAGAGCAGCCCCGGCGCCCACATGGCCAACTGCGGATGCCAGGGAAATTGCGGCTCCGGCATGCCCTGCGCTTTGGCCTCCTCTATCTGCTTCTGGCGATCCTTGTCTTCCAGCAGCGCGTCCGACTCGCGGTCGGTCATCCTGCCCCGCGAAACAAACACCTGTGCCAGGGAGGCATTTTCTCCCAGCGCCGTCAGCCGCGTCCACGATTCAACCAGCGTCCCTCCCCAGGTTGAATCGATGACTCCCACAGGCACCTTCTCGCGCTCTTCAATCTCGCGGGCAAAATACCATGCGGCGGCCGAAAAATCCTTCGCAGTCTCCGGCGATGAGGCGGCCCATCCTTCGGTGTCGATGTCGTCCTGCGCGTAGGGGGCGGCGGAGTGCTTTATCAGCAGCAGGCGGATGCGTGGGTTGGCTGCGTGGGGCAGATCCGCGTCGGCCGTGGCCGCCTTGCGCATTTCGAACTCCATATTCGATTGCCCCGAAGCCACCCACACGTCACCCACCAGAACATCATCCAACGTGATGGTCTGCGCGGGAGTGGCGTTCCCGGCCTCGGTCCCAGGCGCGGCCTCGGCACCGGGCGCGCCCTCGGCACCGGGCGCGCCCTGCACTGTCATTTGAAACGGGCCGCCGGCGGCGCCGGGCTTGAGGTAGACGCTCCATCGGCCCAGTTGGCCGGCCTTGGCTGTGCGGCTCTCGCCGCGAAAGATAACACTCACATCCTCCCCTGGAGTTGCCATTCCCCAGACATGCACCGGCAGATCGCGCTGGACCACCATATGGCTGGCAAGAATCTTGGGCAGAGTCACTTGCGCGCACAAAGTCGCGCCCGGCAGCAGGGCAAGCAGAAGCAGATTTCGCAGTTTCAAGACGAACCTCGCGGAAACAGAGTGCTGGAAGATCTTCTCCGTTCGATTGTGGAGCAGGTCTTCCAAAAAGAGAGCGTTACCAGAGTAAATGATCTGCACCGGAACTCAGGCATGCATTGACAGCTCCCGCCCCAGCCGGTCAGAATCCCCTGAGTGCAGGTGTGCAGGTCCACAGCGCCGCTGCCGGCGGCTCCGCTGAAGCGGAGGAAACCGCCGCAGCCAACTCCGGCCTGACAGAAAACAGGGTTGCGCATGAGTAAATCCTCTGAGCAGAATCTCAAGAACCACGGGCGGCTCGATCCGCCGTTTCACTTCGTGCTGTTTCTCGTTTTGATTGCCAACGTGGTCTTCGCCGTCTTCCACCTGATTCGCCATTGGGCCACCTCTCAGATTGCCGGCCCGTGGTACCTGGTGCTTTCGCTGGTGGTTTTCATTCCCCTGATCAAGCTGCGCGCCTATCCGCTCAAGGTGCAGGACCGTGTCATCCGCCTTGAAGAGCGTATGCGCCTGCAAGCGCTGGCTCCCGCCGAATGGCACGCACAGATCTACCGCCTCACCGAGGACCAGTTGATTGGCCTGCGTTTCGCAGCCGATGACGAGGTGGTGGAACTGGCCAAGCAGGCTCTGGAGCACAACCTGACCCGCAAGCAGATCAAGGAGCGCATCAAGGACTGGCGCCCCGACACCTGGCGGGTGTGAAGGGCGACCTACCCTTCCTCCGCCTCGCGCAGTTTGGCGATCACCGTGAAGTCTTCGAGAGTGGTCGTGTCCCCCTTGATCTCGCCGTGGGTGGCCAGTTCCCTCAGCAGCCGCCGCATGATCTTTCCTGAGCGGGTCTTGGGCAGAGCCTCGGTGAAGCGGATGTCATCGGGTCTGGCGAGCGAGCCGATCTCCTTGGAGACCCACTTGCGCAGCTCATCTTTCAGCGCCTCGCTCGGCTGGTTGCCGCTTTCCAGCGAGACGAAGGCGGAGATAGCCTGGCCCTTCAACTCGTCGGGGCGGCCCACGACGGCGGCCTCGGCGACCTTGGGATGCGCCACCAGCGCCGATTCGACCTCCATGGTGCCGAGGCGATGGCCGCTGACGTTGATCACGTCGTCCACCCGGCCCATCAGCCAGAAGTAGCCGTCGGCGTCCTTGCGCGCCCCGTCGCCGGTAAAGTAGCAGCCCTCCACATCGCTCCAGTAAGTTTTCAGGTAGCGCTCGGGATCGCCGTAGACAGTGCGAGCCATGGAAGGCCACGGCTTGCGAATGATCAGCAGACCGCCATGGCCGGCTGGCACCGGCTGGCCCTCCTTGTTGACGACTTCAGGCTGAATGCCGAAAAACGGCCGCGTGGCCGAGCCCGGCTTGGTGGGCACCGCGCCGGGAATGGGAGCGATCAGGATGGCGCCCGTCTCAGTCTGCCACCAGGTATCGACGATGGGGCAGCGGTTGTGGCCGATCTTCTCGCGGTACCACATCCATGCCTCGGGGTTGATCGGCTCACCCACGGTGCCCAGCAGGCGCAACGAGGCCAGCGAGTGCTTTTCAACGTGCTGGTCGCCCCACTTGATGAAGGCGCGAATGGCGGTGGGCGCCGTGTAAAAGACGGTGACTTGGTGGTCGTCAATGATCTTCCAGAAGCGGGAGAAGTCGGGCCAGTTCGGCGCCCCTTCATACATCAGCACCGTGGCCCCGTTCTGCAGCGGTCCGTAGACGACATAGGAGTGGCCGGTGACCCAGCCAATGTCAGCCGTACACCAGTAGATGTCTTCGTCGCGCAAATCGAAAACATACTTCGTTGTGAGATAAGTCTGCACGGCATAGCCGCCGGTGGTGTGAACCAGTCCCTTGGGTTTGCCGGTGGTGCCGGAGGTATACAAAATGTACAGCGGATCCTCTGAGTCCATCTCTTCGGCAGGGCAGTCCGGGGCGGCGGCGGCCACCAGTTCATGCCACCAGTGATCGCGGCCTTCGACCATCTTCACCGGCGAGCCTGTGCGCCGGAAGACGACCACATGCTTGACCGTGTGGCAGGCGTTCATGGCCTCATCGACGGTGCGCTTGAGCTGGATCTCGTTCCCGCGGCGGTAGCTGGAGTCCTGAGTGAGGATGGCCACGCACGCCGAGTCGTTGACGCGGTCGGCGATGGCGTTGGCCGCAAATCCGCCAAAAATCACGGAGTGAATGGCGCCGATCCGTGCGCAGGCCAGCAGAGCAATCGCAAGCTCCGGGGTCATGCCCATGTAAACGGCTACGCGGTCGCCCTTTTTGATGCCCAGCGCCTTGAGGGCGTTGGCAAAGCGCTGCACCTCGACGTGCAGTTCCGCGTAGGTCAGCCGCCGGACCTCGCCCGGTTCGCCCTCCCAAATCAGCGCTGCCTTGTCGCGCCGGACACCCAACGCATGGCGATCCACGCAGTTGTAGGACAGGTTTAACTTTCCGCCCACAAACCATTGAGCCGATGGGAGATCCCATTCCAGGACTTTCTCCCACGGCTTGAACCAGTCGAGCTCCTGAGCCACGCCGGCCCAGAAGGCCTCGGGATCGTCGATGGACTGCTTGTAGAGCGCTTCATACTGCTCCAGACTCTTGATGTGAGCCTTTGCGCTGAACTCCGGCGTCGGCGGAAAGACGCGATCTTCGCGCAGGGTCGAGTCGATGTCCTGACTGGCGACCAACGGAGCAGGGCCGGCAAGAGCGGAAACGGGCAGGGAAGACATGCAAAGGTCCTTTGGGGAAGCGAGTTGGAAGCGGTTCACAGTCGAGTGCGGGATGCACCCCGCGAGAACTCCATATGGGTGTCACTTTATCGAGAGAGGCTCACAATCGGCAAGTGGGCGGGGAAAGCCGTCTTGAATTGACGCGTACAAGAAGCCAGCAGGAGGCGGCAGGGAAGCAGTCCTCGCTGGCTACACGGCCTTCTTCTGTGCGCTCACATACTCGCGCAGCGCCGCATTGATGCGGCTCTGGTAGCGCCGCCCTGTAGCGCGAAAGAACGCGATCAAATCGGCATCGAGCCGCAGCGTGATCTGCTGCTTGTTCTCCGCCGGAACCAGCTCGGAGACGCGCCGCCAGCCGGTGGTTGGCAGTGGCGGGATGTCGCTGTAGTCGATGTCTTCATCGCCCATCTCCTGGAGTTCCGTCCACGCCTGCTGCTCCTCAGCCGTCAAGACAGGAGGGTTGTCGGGATCAAGCCGGTATGTCACCAATCCAGTAGCTTCGCTGTTCATTACGATCTGCCCTTCGTGCGGAGATTAAGCGGACCCGCTGGCCGCGTTGTGTATAGACCACAGAAAGAATCTTTCGTCCGGCAAGGCCCAGAACGATCCACCGTTCCTCGCCGTAGTCGCCGGAGCTGTCCAGACGCTCAAGCCTGCCGCTGTCCTTGAAGACCTCGCAGGCCACCAGAAACGGAACCTTGTGCTTGCGCAGGTTAGCTTTAGCCTTCGCGAGATCCCACTCGAACTCCACAGCGATAGAATACCACAAATATATTTACAAGAGTAGCTACATTTTCGTCCTACTGAAGCAAGGGATCGTCTGCTCTGTTGCCAACGAGGTGCCGACTAATGCCAGACCGCCCGAAGTTTTTCCGTCACATCTTTGACACGAGGATCTTCCCAGATGTCCTCAACGAGTAAGAAGACGTGGCTGTTGGTGTGTTCTTGAAATGAGATATGTTTCCGTTCTCTCTTCAGACCTAACAATACCGAGTGCGGGATGAGGGCCGCTTTGTAAACGCTGTAATCCTTGTTGAACAACAATCCCGCGAGAAAATCGAAGTGCCTTTCTTCGAGGTTACGAATCGCGGACAACTGCCGGGATCCGTTCCGTTCGGCGATTCGACGGCCTTTAATCTGGTATCTCAATTTGTCCGGGGCCGGGCCGATTGCGTCGAAACCCTTTTGCGAGTTCTCTGCCGGTTTCCATTTTGGAAATGCCTTGCGAAAGAGATATTCCGCCAAGTCTCCGGTCGGGTTATTCCGGGTGCGTATGATTTCCCTCTCCAGAAGTTCGTCCTCAATCTTCGCGTGCAGTTCAAACAACTGCTGGTCCGTTGGCTTTGAAACATCAATCGTGGGGGTTCTCCTGACGACTCAAGTGTACCGCTTCTGATGCCAGATCCACGCAGTCCGGACGATCTCATCCAGCTGGATGTAGCGCGGCTTCCAGCCTAATTCGCGGATAGCCTTTTCAGAGCTGGCGACCAGTACGGCAGGGTCTCCGGGGCGTCGGGGATGGATCTCAGCAGGGATGGGATGTCCCGTTACGCGGCGGGCCGATTCAATCACTTCCAAAACGCTGAATCCCCGTCCGTTGCCCAGGTTGAAGATCAGGCCGCTCTCGGCGGCAGGGCTGGTTTCGAGAGCCTTGAGGGCCAGCAGGTGGGCATCCGCCAGGTCGGAGACGTGAATGTAGTCGCGGATGCAGGTGCCGTCGGGGGTTGGATAGTCATCTCCGAAAATCTTGATCGATGACCGGCGGCCCAAAGCCACATCCAGCACCAGCGGAATCAGGTGGGATTCGGGCTCGTGGGCCTCGCCGCGCGTGATTCCCCCCGGCCCTTCAGCCGCGCCAGCCACGTTGAAGTAGCGCAGCGAAGCGTAGCGCAGGCCGTGGATGCGGTGGAACCAGCCCAGCATTCGCTCCACCAGCAACTTTGACTCGCCGTAGGGATTGGTCGGGAGCAAACGAGCATCCTCTTTGATTGGAACCACTTCCGGCTCGCCATACACGGCGGCAGTGGAGCTGAAGACCAGTCGGCGGGGGCCGTGGGCGAGGATCGCCTCCAGCAGGGCCAGGGTCGAGGCGCTATTGTTGCGGAAGAACCGCTCGGGATGGAGCATCGACTCGCCTGCCTCGATCAGGGCAGCGAAGTGAAGAACGCCGTCGAAAGGACTTCCGTGGCGCTTAGCCGAAACAAAGATATTCTCCAGAGCGGCCCGGTCTGCCAGTTCTCCCTCGATGAACTCAACGCCGGGGGGCAAAAGGTCGCGCCGGCCGTGGCTGAGATTGTCGAATACGACGGCCTTATGTCCGTTTTCGGCTAATAGTCCAGAGACTGTACTACCTATGTACCCCGCACCGCCAGTAACCAGGATCTTCACAAAAAAACTGTCCCTTCCCAAAATCTTTGGTTTAGCCTAAAGTTTATTGTAGAGGGCACGGCGGGGTTGGCTTGGTGGCCACCCTTTCAGACCGTCGAAAAGACGGCTTGCCGTGGCAAGTTCTCTGGGCTGTCCGTACCGGCGCAGGGCTTGGCCGTCGCAAGCGCCATCTTGCGCAGGCTGGGAATTGGGTATCCCTCTCGAAACCGAGGGATTGCATTTTTGCTGAATGCCTTGGGCGTGAATGGGAGATTTCGAATGTCCAAGGTCCAACCGACCGTCAATCCGTATTGCACGGAGCCTCGCACGGCGGGGTCTTGTCGCAGTTGGGCCGGATTTGCCGCACGACACGCGATAACTATGAGCAGCGATTTCTCTCTTTCCCCAATCGGACATATGCAAGGACCATTTGAATCTGGTTGGGTGCCTGTGCGCAGCGGGACCGTGACCTTCCCGGCGTGCTCCCGCCGTGTAGAGCGAACGGGAGCGCCAACCGCTTCTGCGCCGTCTCCATGGAAGACGGCTGCGGATTCCCCTCTGCCTGCCGATATATCTGGAAAGTCGTGCCAGGCCTCTGCGAAAAATCGAAGCTCTCGACGCGCGGATCTGCCGCAATATGCGGCGTCCGGCGGGTTCCGGACCGCGAAATCAACATTGCGCCGCCCCAACAGTTGCGAGCGAGGACTGAAACTATGCCGGTGAAACCTGATTTGGAGCAGGCAAATTTCGGATTGCTTCCCGAACCGGAGCGCAGTCCCGGCTCGTTTATCACCAGCACGGTGATCAATGGGCTGATTCTGGCTTTTGCTTTCTATATTGGAATGACGGCCAAGAAGGCAATCGATCAGCATAGGTATGAGGAGACGCTGCTGATCCTGCCGACCAAGCCGCCGCCGCCACCGCCAAAGGTCAAGATGCCTCCTCCGCCCCCGATTGAGGAGGTGAAGGTTCCCGAGATCCAGTTTGAGGCGCCCAAGATCAACATTCCCAAGCCGGAGCCCAAGCCGGACCTCAAGCCCATTGTGGCTGAAGTCAAGCTGCCGGCGCCGATCTTCAAGAACGAGAAGCCGAATGTGGTCGAAGCGCCACAGCCGAAGTCGGCGCTGGCCCCGGCGGCCATGCCGGCTCAGGACAACAGCCGCAAGGTGTCGACCGCTCCGGTCCATCTGGGCCAGACCTTCGGGGTCACTCCGAATCCGAATGCCAGAGGGCCGGCTACCGTGGCCGCCATCGGCAACGAATATGGCGGCAGGCGCGGCCCGGTCGGCGCGCCCCATGGAGTGCCAGGCTCGACCGGTATCGGCGATGGAACCAAATTCGGCAACAACAACGGAAGACCGGGCGGCAAGGTGGCTGCGGCGGCTGTTCCGCAAGCTACGGCCGCGGCTCCAACGGGCAACACGGGCAAGGTAGCCTCGGCCGGCGTTCCCACCGCGCCCACGGCCGTGGTGGCCGTCTCCAGGCCGGTTGCCGGACCGCTCTCCACAAACCTGGTGGTCATTTCCAAGCCGGTTCCCGAGTACACCACCGAAGCCAAATCACTCAAGGTGCAGGGCGATGTGATCCTGCGCGTTACGTTTACAGCCGGCGGCCAGGTCGTGGTGCAGGGTGTTGTTCATGGCCTGGGACATGGGCTGGATGAAGAGGCGCGGCGCGTTGCGGAGCAGATTCGATTCCGCCCGGCCACGCGCAACGGACAGGCGGTGGACATGACAACCAACATCACGATCACGTTTCAATTGGCGTAACATCGGGAATGCACGCAAGAACATTGGCTGCGCTCAGCCGCGGGATGCCGGAATGGCGCAGGCGGCCAGAAGAAGACTTGAAAGAACTCAGCTTAGGAGCTTGACATGACCTTTCGTAAGCTATCCCTCCCCTTCCTGTTCATCAGCCTGAGTGTGTCCTGCGCGTATGCAAAGAAGCAGCCAAAGTATCCGCAGGCTCATCAGCTCACACCGGAGCAGGCAGCACTGGTGGAAAAAGCCATCGGCCGCGAGAAGGTGCTGATCAAGAGCATTCAGCAGCGAACCCCCCTGGTGGAAACATATATTCAGAACACCAAGCCGGACATCAAGCTTTACCAGGTGCCGACCTCCGACGAGTACATGCTCAGCCGCGTCGACTTCGGCAAGGGCTTCTTCGATAAGACCTATGACCCGCGCTCCAAGAAAGCCAGTCATGGCTTCTTCAAAGGCTCATTTGCCTCCATCGCTGGGCTGAGCAAGGCTCTGAAGCTGGACAGGCACTTCACCTATAACCCGCTCGGTTTCACCGAAATGATGTTCCTTGATCCCAAGGGCTTCGACAACCAGCACTACGTCTTCAGCTATGTGCGCCGGGAGTTTCTCGGCTCGGTGCGCACCTGGGTCTACGACGTGCACCCGAAGGTGAGCGGGATGGGCAGGTTCCTGGGGCGCATCTGGATTGAGGATCAGGACGGCAACGTGGTCCGCTTCAACGGCACCTTTACCTCGCCCAAGTCCGAGGACGACTCGCGCTACTTCTTTCACTTCGACAGTTGGCGGATGAACGTACAGCCGGGCATCTGGCTGCCGGTGGCCATTTACGTGGAGGAGACTCAGCGCATTCAGGGCGAAAAGTCGGGTGGTCTGAGAGCCCAGACGCACTTCTGGGGTTACTCGCTCAAGCTGCCCACGCGAGAGAGCGAGAACGTGAGCGTGAAGGTGGACGACGCGGTCGACAAGAGCGACGACTCGCAGGACGTAGGCCCCCTCCAGGCCACGCGCGCCTGGGTGACACAGGCTGAAAACAACGTGATCGACCGGCTCGTGGAAGCCGGCCTGGTGGCGCCCCTTACCCCGGGCGGCTATGAAAACACCGTCCTGGACCAGATCGTCATCAACCTGCAAGTGCCCAATGACCTTGCCTTTACCGACCAGGTGCACACGCGCATCCTGCTGACCGACACAATTGAAACCACCACCGTCGGCAATACCATCCTGATCAGCAAAGGGCTGATCGACACCCTGCCGAGCGAGGAAGCGATCGCCTCGGTGGTAGCCATGGAACTGGCCCACATCGTCATGGGCCACCACATTGACACCCGCTACGCCTTCAACGACCGGTTGCTCTTTCCCGACACGGCGACCTTCCAGCGCATCGACATGTACCACTCGGACCACGACAACATTGAGGCTGCCAAGCGGGCGATGGAGTACCTCCAGAACTCCATGTACAAAGACAAGCTCCCTTCGGCCGGCCTCTACTATGCGCAGTTGGTCAAGCGGGAGAAGGAGCTGAAGGCGCTCAACACTCCCAAGCTCGGCGACTCGCTGCTCAACAAGACCGACGGAACCGGCACTCCGTGGATGGCCGATCTGATGAGGATGGCGCCCGCGCTGAACTGGGACGATCTCAGCCAGCGTCCGGCCTTGCCCCTGGGCAGTTGGCTTAAGACTGATCCCTGGGACGACAAGGTGCATCAGCTCAACGCCAAGATCTATGCATACATGAATCCCCGCGACAAAATGCCTTTCGAGTTGACGCCGATCTTCTTCAAGCTGCAGCGCTATGATGCGTCGCGGCTGGCGCCATCGGTTCCTGCTCTCGCCACGCCCACGCCTCCGGCTGCATCCGCTCCGCCGGCGGCTCCTCCCACCGCTCCCGAAACGGCTCCGCCTGCCACGTCCGAGGCGGCTCCAACCACAACTCCGCCGGCTGGTTCCGATGCGGCCCCTCCGGCAGCTCCGCCTGCGGCGCAGCCGGCTCCCGCCGACGCCCCCCAGCAGCTTACGGGAACCTCGAACCCGCCGCAGCAGTAGCATCCGCAGGGAATCCACGGATCCCGAATGCGCCGTGGGGCGCATTCGGGCCCTGAAATCTCAAGAATCGTTTGCTTGAACTTGCTTTTCCGGCAACATGTTTTAGCCCCGGACTGAACGCACCTTGTGCCTATGAAACGATTTGGCGTTGTGTTGTCTTCGATTTTGCTTGCCGCCGGGGCTGTTGCCTCCAGCGCGCAATCGGTTCCCGCGGCCACTGAAGGCCAGTTTTCCATCACCGCCGGCGGAATGGCCTCCATCTTCCAGCCTGATTTCGCAGGTCAGTGGAAGTTTGCCTGCTCATCGGGATGCACCGGGTCAGCCCCTGCCGGCATCTACTACCCTGTCGCGCAAGCCAGCAGCCAACCGCTCTTTGGCGCGGGCGCCTATGTGGACGTGAGATTGACTCGCTGGGTGCAGATTGAGGCCGAAGGCCGCTGGCAGCGCTTCAACCAGTTTGATAATATCTCCCAGGACAACTACCTCATCGGTCCCAGAGTTCCTGTCTTTCGTTTCAGGCGCTCCAGCATCTATGCCAAGGCCTTGGCCGGTTACTCCAAGATGGTTTTCGACCCTTATAACGATCATGGCAGTTTCACAGCCCTGGCCTTCGGCGGTGGCATGGACGTGAGGCTGACCAAGCGGCTCAGCTTCCGGGCTGTGGATGTCGAGTATCAGTACTGGCCCCTGTGGGGCAACTCCACGCTCTCGCCCTACGGTGCCAGCATGGGCATCGGCTACAGGATCTTCTGAGGGCAGCGAATTAGAGAGTGGCTGGGACTGGCCGTTACGGCATACCGGAAGCTTGCAGCTCCGGGTCTTGGTCTGGGCGCCTGATCAGACAGGATCAACGCGGGCCTCAGCCCTCATTGAATTGAATCCTCAATTGTCCGAAGCCGCCGGCTCACCGTTGTCGGCGGCCTACATTGATTTTCCGCCCGTGTCCTTCTCCGTGGGCGTTTCGATATATAGAAGGACAAAGCGCGTCGATCCGGGATGGGACTCATCAATTGCCACGATCCGAAAACGATGGGGAGAGCCCGCGCGGATCTCGTGAAGGCCGGAGAGGACCGCATTGTCAGTCACGGTCAAGTGGTCTTCTTTATTGCCAGAGCAGGTCAGCCCGCTGTGCGTCGCCGATAGCGTGCCGGCAGGCTTGCCCTGGTTGCATTCCAGCACTTCGCCATACCGCGAGAGCGATTTGCGATAGAAGTCCAAAACTCTCTCGGGCGAGTCCTTGGTCAGATACTTGGCGACAATCAATCTGAAGTGGTTGTCGCCAAAGGTGAACCCGAGGTCGGCCGCGGAGCTGTCCTCTGCTTCTTTGTCGATAGTCGCGCCGGGATAGGCGGGCAAGCCAACGTCAGCCGCGGTGCCGTGGGAGTTGGCATGAAGCTCGAGGTTGAAATCCTTGCTCTGCGCATTCGATAATCTGCCGCACAGAGGAAGAATCACAGCCAATAGAACGATGGATGGGAATGCGAAGAAACGACCGGTCACAATGCGCATGGATATCCTTTCCGCTGCATCTACGGAACGGATACGCCGGAGCGGGGAGAGAAGTTCCTTAACCCGGCGCTGCAAGGCGCCTCTTTCCCCAAGCGTGACAGAACAAAAAAGGCCACTCGAATTGGAGTGGCCCTTTTTGTTCTTGAAAATCGTTGCCGTCACGCCGGTGAAGGCGAGCCCTCCGGGTAGCCCGGTCCGCCGCGGCTTTCCGGCTTGAGAACCTGCTGCACATCATTGCTGCCGGTGTCGCTGGGCGAAGCCAGAATGGAGCGCAATGGCGGCAGCTCCTTGCCGTCAATGAGCATCTGCACCTCTTCAGCGTCGATGGTCTCCCGCTCCAGCAGGGCCGCCGCGATGCGATGCATGGCGTCGGCGTTCGACTCCACGATGGAATGTGCCGACTGGTAGGCCTCGTCGATCAGCCGCCGCACTTCAAGGTCGATCTGGCGCGCGGTCTCCTCGCTGAAGTCGCGGTGCTGAGCAATCTCGCGACCCAGGAAGATCTGCTCCTCCTTCTTGCCGAAGGTGAGCGGGCCCAGCCGGCTCATGCCGTACTCGCAGACCATGCGCCGAGCCAGGTCGGTGGCGCTTTCAATATCGCTGCCCGCCCCGGTGGACATCTGGTTGAGGAAGATCTCCTCCGCCACGCGCCCGCCGTAGGAGATGGCCAGATTGGCTTCCAGGTATTCCCGCGTGTAATTGTGCCGGTCGCCGGGCAGGAAGACAGTGACGCCCAGAGCCATGCCGCGTGGAATGATGGTGACCTTGTGAATCGGGTCGGAGTGCTCGCGCTTGAACGAGACCAGCGCGTGGCCGGCCTCGTGATAGGCCGTCACCCGCTTTTCTTCCTCGGTGAGCAGCATGGACTTGCGCTCCGCGCCCATCAGCACCTTGTCCTTGGCCACTTCGCAGTCGTACATCACAACCTGCTTGCGGTTCATGCGCGCGGCGCTCAGCGCGGCCTCGTTGACCATATTGGCCAGATCGGCTCCGCTGAAGCCCGGAGTTCCACGCGCCAGCACGTTCAGATTCACGTCGTCGGCGATGGGAACCTTCTTTACGTGCACACGCAAAATCTCCTCGCGGCCGCGCACGTCCGGCAGGCCCACCACAACGCGGCGGTCAAACCGGCCAGGTCTCAGCAATGCCGGGTCCAGAACATCGGGCCGGTTCGTCGCAGCCACCAGAATTACGCCGTCATTCGATTCAAAGCCGTCCATCTCCACCAGCAACTGGTTCAGCGTCTGCTCGCGCTCATCGTGTCCGCCGCCCAGCCCTGCGCCGCGATGCCGGCCCACGGCGTCGATTTCGTCAATGAAGATGATGCAAGGCGCGTTCTTCTTGCCCTGCTCAAACAGATCGCGGACGCGGCTGGCGCCCACGCCGACGAACATCTCAACAAAATCGGAGCCTGAGATGGAGAAAAATGGCACATTGGCCTCGCCGGCCACGGCGCGGGCCAGCAGCGTCTTGCCGGTTCCTGGAGGCCCCACCAGCAGCACGCCCTTGGGAATGCGTCCGCCCAGCTTTTGAAACTTCGCCGGTTCCCGCAGGTACTCGATAATCTCCTTCAGCTCTTCCTTGGCCTCGTCCACGCCGGCCACTTCCTTGAAGGTGATCTTCTTCTGCTGCATCGAGAGCAGGCGCGCCCGACTCTTGCCGAACGACATCGCCTTGTTGCCGCCCGACTGCATTTGCCGCATGAAGAAGAACCAGATGCCGATCAGCAGAACGAACGGGCCGAGGTTGACCAGCAGTTGCAACGGAAAGTTGCTCTGCTCGGGCTTCTTTGAGAAGTGGGCATCGGAGGCCAGGAACGCCGCCTCAAGAGGATCGAAGTGGTCTCCAACATGGGTGTGAAACTGTTCTTTGGCCGTGGCCTTCATATGGCCGTGCAGTTCGCCGCCCTGAACTTCAGCATCGAGTACTTTGTTCTGCTTCACCTGGTTATACAGGTCGGAGTAGGAAATCTCCGTGTCCTTGGTCAGGCCGGCGCTCTTCTGCCACATCCCCCAGAGAACCACCATGGAGGCGATGATACAAACCCAGAATATGAGCGTTTTAATGGTCGAATTCAACGGAATCCCTCTTTTCCGGTGCCGGAGAGGCCGCCAGGCGGTTCTCCAGCACTGCCTGCATCCTCCCTTTAGACGCCGAAACATCCCTCGAAGTCACAGAAACTCCACAAAGCTTTGTCAGCAGACACAATTACCCTGCCGCCCTGGGAGAGCAGTAACCTTGATTGTACTCTCAAGGCCGAGAATCTTGCAGCAATCAGAAGGCCGTTCTACGGCAGCATTCTGCGGTCAGCCATCCACGAACCCCAACCGAAACCCCGTTCATGAGGAATGTCAGCCGCCGTCGCCATCCAGACCGCACTGCACAAAGGCAATTCCATGCGTCGGCTCCAGTTCCACTCCCCTCATCCATGCGATTTGCCCATTGAGTTCAACGACCGGCCAAAGCGCGCGCCTGGAACCGGTAACCCTCAGGCGTTCCAAAATCTCCTTCACCTTTCGTTGGCCGGACGAGTGGCGCAACCTCACGCGGTCGCCCGGCCTCCAGTTGCGGACTGTGGCCGTTTGGCCCTCGGTGACTTCGGCGGGCGCGATGACCTCGATCCGGAGCCGGAGACCGAAGGCCGTAGCCGCCACCTCGCCCGGAATCGCCACGCTGTACTCGGGCACAGCCACTGACGCATCTCTCCCGCCGACCGCAAGCCGCAGTTCGCGGGGCGTTCGCTCGGCCGCGAGCCAGCTAGTCAATGCAAGCTTCTGGCCGGCGCGGCCCTTGAGCGCCAACGCGCGAAGGGCTTCGGTCGCGGGAAAATCCGCCTTGGCTCCCAACTCTTCAACCGCGTAACGCAGGAGCCGCCTCTGAAGGGCCGGTGGAAGTGCGGCCAGCCTCCCGGCATCAATCGACAGAGACGCGGCCAGACCATCTCCGGCTGCGCGGCCCCCACCTCGACCCCCGCCCCGAACCGGCCGGCCATGCAGGAGCAACTGCGAGGCCAGGCGACCTAATTCGGCCTGCCACCAGGCTTCCTCGTCGCGGGCCAGTTCGGCCATCTGCGAAAGATGCTCGCGCAACTGCGGGTTCCAACCCTCCAGCAGCGGCAGCAACTCGTGGCGGATACGGTTGCGGGTGAAGCTGAGATGACGGTTGGAGGAGTCCTCGCGCCAGCCCTGGCCCAGCGAGCCCAGATAAGCCTCCACCTCAGCCCGCGCGGCTCCCAGCAGCGGACGCAGGATCTGGCCATCGGGAAACTCCATCACCGGGTAAATGCCGCTGAGTCCTTCGGTCCAGGCGCCACGCAGGAACTTGGCCAGCACGGTTTCGGCCTGGTCGTCGCGGGTATGCGCGGTGGCAATCGCCTCCACCTCGCCCGACGCCATCAGTTGCCGGAACCATTGGTAGCGCAGGTGGCGGGCGGCCTCCTCGATGGTCTCTCCGTTCTCCTTGGCTGCCGCTCCGGCATCTACCTGCGCCTCGTGAAACGGCAAACCCAGCTCGGACGCCAGTCCGCGGGCAAAGGCCAGGTCGCCGTCCGCCTCTTCGCCGCGCAGGCCGTGGTGCAGGTGGGCGGCGTGCAATACCAGCCCCAGCTCCCGGCTCCGCTCGGCCAGGGCGCGCAGCAAAGCTACCGAGTCGGCGCCGCCCGACAGTCCGACGGCCAAGCGCAGACCTGGCTTGAGCAGCGTGGTGTCAATCGGCAGCGTCGGGGCCGGCATCGGGCGCATCCCAAAATGATAAGGCGGCGATGCCGCACCGTGCCCGGAGATTGCAGTTTTGGTTCTCGCTGCTTGGAATCCCCGCGCACTTTGCCCCCAGCCGTTGTATACTCCAGCCGGTATGCAAGTATTCGCGATTCTTCCCGCAGCTGGGCTGGGCACCCGGATGGCTGGGCCGCAGCCCAAGCAGTTTCTGGCGCTGGATGGAGTTCCCATCCTGATCCATTCGCTTCGCGCCTTTGCGTCCGTTGCGCGGGTGACGGCCATCTATGTGGCCGTGCGCAAGCCGGAGATGGAGCGCGTCCAGGCCCAGATCGCCGAGTACGGCTTTGCCGATCGGGTTCGCGTCGTCGAAGGCGGCGACAACCGCCAGGAGTCAGTCTCCCACGCGCTGGCCGCTCTGGCCGCCGAGCCGGACGACATTGTCCTGGTGCATGACGCGGTGCGTCCGCTGATCGATGCGGCCACCATCGAGCGGACCATTGACGCGGTCATCGAACACGGCGCCGCCATAGTCGGCATGCCGGCCGTGGATACCATCAAGCAGGTTGAGCGAACCGCGCATGGAGCGCTGATCACCTCCACCATTCCACGCGAGTTCGTGGTGCTGGCGCAGACCCCCCAAGGCTTTCGTTATGGACTGTTGCAGCGCGCCTTTGCCGAGGCCATGACCGACGGATTTGTGGGCACCGACGAGGCTTCTGTGGTGGAGCGCGCCGGCCTTCCGGTAGCGGTTGTCCCCGGCTCTCAGGTTAATCTGAAGATCACCAAGCAGGGCGACCTGGAATTGGCCGAGTTCTACCTCCGCCAGCGCGCCCGCTGATGGCGGGTCCGCGCGGATTTTGCGTTTGTCACCGGGACGGGATTCTGAACCACAGGCACGGAGACCCAGGCAGATCATGGAAACACGGATCGGATTCGGCTTTGATTCGCACGTATTTCAGCCGGGTGTGCCGCTGCGCATCGGCGGCCTGACGCTCGATCACCCGGAGGGCCTGGCCGGCCACTCTGACGGGGACGTGCTCTTGCACGCCATTACCGACGCACTATTGGGCGCCATCGCCGCCGGCGACATCGGCAGCTTTTTCCCGCCGGGCGATCCGCGCTGGAAGGACGCCGACTCAGCCATCTTTCTCAACCTCGCTCAGGAAGAGCTGCAACACGCCGGCTACCGTATCGTGAACATCGACACGACTCTCATTCTGGCCGCGCCCCGGATTGTCCCCATCTCCGATGAGATGCGCGCGCGGATTGCCGACCTGCTCAGCCTCGGCATCGACCAGATCAGCATCAAAGCCAAAACTCCGGAGGGGCTCAATCTCGATCATGTCGCCCAGTGCCACGCCGTCGCCCTCGTCGAGCGCGTCATCGAGCCTGAAGACCTGAAGAGCATGAGCGCCGTCATCGAAACCCAGCGCCAGTTGGAAGACGTCGTCGAAGACCTGCTTGCCAGCGTCCACGGCGTCCCCAAAAAGCGCGGCGGCCTGATCTACGACACCGAGGAGATCACGTAGAACAGTGGTCAGTTTTCATCGGTCAGAGGTCAGTAGTCGTTAAGCGAGCAGAACCGGAATTCCGTAGCGGAGCAGTAATCGGTCGCCTGTAACCAGAACCAGACCCTCGACGATTGCCTGCGCAACCAGCAGGCGGTCGAAGGGGTCGCGATGAAGAAGGGGCAAATCGCGCACCGCTTCCCCATGCTGAATGGTCACCGGCAATTCAGTCATGCTATGAGTGCGAACCATTTCTGAAACCGGTTGAAGTAAGGTCAAGCCGCCCAGCGCCTGCTTAATTCCCAGTTCCCAGGCCGTTACCGCGCTCAAAAAGACCCGCGGCGCAGATTCAATCATCAGGAGCACGTGCGGCGGTATTCGTTCCGGCTTCTGGTCCAGCCACACCACGACATTGGAATCCAAAAGAAACGCCGAATCCGTCATTTCGCCTCTGTCGCGACAAGTTCCACGCGAAAGGGGTTTTCCTTGCCCTCGTCCTGGAAGTACTCGAGCGGAATGTCCTTCTCCCAGTCTTCGGAGTGGAAAGTAATTCCCAACACATTCTGCCCAAACTTCCGCAGGGTCTTCGGAGACTTCTCCGCGACCACTATCGGCGACAACCGCGCCATCGGCTTGCCCGCTTTGGCAATCACAATTTCTTCACCCTTGGCCGCCCGCTCCACAAGGCTGGAAAGCTGCGTCTTGGCCTCGTAGAGGTTTACTTGTGTCGCTGCCATAACCTACTCCGTCTCAACTCCCTCAATTGTGCGCTCATTCTCACGATTGGTCAAGTTGGTCAAAGCGATCTAGCCTTCGAAGCTCGACCCTCTGAAAGTGAAAGTCTTCGCGCACGCCCATCTTTCATTTCGGAAATTGCGTGCCGTATCCACCCCAGGGCCTGAACCCCTCCGCACAAGCCGGAGAGGGAGAAAATGCTAGCATCGTGAATGGAAAGTCACATTCAAAATGCCTGATTCGACTCCCGCCTCAGCCACGGCTCCCCGCGTCCGTTTCGCCCCCTCGCCCACCGGCTTCCTCCACGTCGGCAGCGCGCGCACCTTTATCTTCAATTGGCTCTTTGCCCGTCACAATCGCGGCGTCATGGTCTTGCGCCTCGACGACACCGACGTCGAGCGCAACACCGAGGCCAGCGTCCAGTCCATCTTCGAGGGCCTGCGCTGGCTGGGTCTCTCGTGGGACGAGGAGTACAAGCAATCCGAACGCCTCGCCCTCCACCGCCTGCAGGCCGAAGCCATCTTTGCCCGCGGCTTGGCCTATCGCGACTTTACCCCCGCCCACGCGGGCGAGGACAATCAATCCTCGGCCCAGGGCGCCTGGCTCTTCAACCCCGGCATGAGAGAACTCTCCCGCGAAGACTCCGACCGCCGCGCCGCCGCCGGCGAGCCCTTCGCCCTCCGCTATCGCGTCCCCCGCGGTCAAGACCGCACCCTCAGCTTCACCGACGCCGTCTACGGCCCGCAGTCCAAACTCGCCGACGAGGTGGAAGACTTCGCCCTGCTGCGCTCAGACGGCATGCCCACTTATCACCTCGCCTCCTGCGCCGACGACGCCGATCTCCGCATCAGCCACATCATCCGCGGCCAGGATCACCTCTCCAACACCTTCAAGCATCTCCTCATCTTCGAGGCCCTCGGCGTCCAGCCGCCCCAGTTCGCCCATCTTCCCCTGCTCGTCGCCCCCGATGGCGCCAAACTCTCCAAGCGCAAGCACGGCCCCGTCGTCAGCGTCACTACCTATCGCGATGCCGGCTTCCTCCCCCAGGCCTTCGTCAACTTCCTCTGCCTGCTCGGCTGGTCGCCCAAGGACGACCGCGAGTTTCTCACTCTCGACGAGCTCACCGCCGCCTTCACTCTCGAGGGCGTCAACCGCGCCAACGCCGTCGTGAATTTCGACGAGGCAGCCTTGAGCTCTGCGGATCTCGCCCCCTTCGATCCCAAAGCCGTCTGGCTCAACGCCGAACACATCCGCGCCCTGCCCGTCGACGAGCTAGCTTCCCAGCTCCAGCCCTTCTTCGAGCCCCTCTTCGAGCAGGCCGGCCTCCATCCCTCGCCCGAAAAGCTCCTCGCCGTCACCCCGCTCATCCGCGAGCGCATCAAGCTACTGCGCGATGCCGTCTCCGCCGCCGACTTCTTCTTCCTCCCCCAGCTCGCCCCCTACGACCCCGCCGAGCTGATCCCGTCCAAGGGTGGCGATGCGGCCATGGCCCGCCGCGTCCTCCAGCACGCGCTTGAAATCCTGCCCGCCGTCAACTTCGACCACGATTCGCTCGACCAGGCGCTTCGAGCCGCAGCCACGCACCTGGGTTTGAAGGCCGGGCAGGCCTTCCAGCCCATCCGCGTCGCCGTCTGCGGTCGCAAGAACGCCCCGCCGCTCTTTGAAACCATGGCCGTCCTCGGCCGCGACGTCTGCCTCGCCCGCATCCGCCAGGCCGAAGAAAGTCTGCAATCGCTATAATGAGCTCGCCGGCCAATACGCCAATGCTTTAGGCTTGCAAGAGGAGGTATCCGGCCAAGGCCATGCCCGTCGCGATACAAGTGAAGACTCACGATGCTGCTGTAAAAGCAGAGAGAAGCGATTCGGCAAAGCGTGTATTGAGCCGGCCCGCGTTTGAACCACCACTCAATTTGCGTCTGCTCGCATTCTTCGATGATGAAGATGCTGAGTGTTTTAGGGATAAATACGGGCCGGAGAATCGAGGATTATTCTTTCCCACAGCAGATGCGGGAGGAACTCCATGGTCCCGGTCAGGCCTAGAAAGAGATAAATGTCCTAAATACCTAGTAGACCTCCTTTTTCCACCGGACATATGCCCTTCGCTGAATAGCTGTGATCATGAAATTTCTTCGTTTGATGGACTCATATATCTATACGGTTCAACCTGTATCAACCCGACAGCGCTCGTCATGACATTTGCACATGAACTTCAACATTGTTACCAGTTCGATCATACCCGTGGTTTATGGTGCGATAATGAACGTCTTAAACTTCACCGCACTCTCAAGCTTTATGAAATCCCGGCGGAACGAGATGCTAAGGTCGTCGCCAAGCGTGTTGCTGAAGAGTTGTGCGGAGTCGATGTAGTACGTGAATATATCCGCCAAAAGATAATTGATGGGCGACAAAAAAGGGCTATCTACGAGGATGAGGTTCGCGATTGGCGCTGGATCGAAAAATGGGATTCGGCGAACCTGTACTGTCTGCAATCTGAAACCAAGACGGCAGTTCAGAAAATGAAGTCGGAGGAAAGATGAAGGTCGCTTAGCCACGTTGTGGTACAATCGTAGATCAGGAACAGCGAACGACGATGACTCCCAATGAATTAAATTTATTTTCGGACCTTGTTGGTATAGCCGCTGCAATAGCTGGGTGGTTCCTCGTCAAATGGATCGAAAGGCGATTGGGGTGTAAAAGCGATTGGGATCTGATAGCACTTATTGGGAGAAAGCTTAATTCGTTTTGGCAGACGAAAAATACTCCATAGATTTATCGTTCATGCCAAAGGGGGGTGGGCCGGGTGTAACACCATTGAAGAGCGTTACTCCCTACATTCGTGGCAGAATTAGAACTGAAAGGACTTCCATGAAACGCGCTTATTTATCAATCCGTCTTTTGATTGAAGCTCTTATCGGAGTCGTTCTACTGTTCAACTGCGGAAGCGCCATTGTCATTTCCCCATACAGAAACATAAACATTGCGAACATTGTTGGCATCATCCTGGGCCTAGTCCTCACTGCTGATGCCTTTCGTGTGCGCCGAATGCTCAACTTGCTCGACGCTAAGAACGATCCGCCTCAGGATTAGCTTGGCGGTGGCAGGGTGCCCCAGGTCTCGATTTTGAGACCTGGGAGACCACAGTCCTCAATGAGGCACCCGGTCGTGCAACTTCGATCATCTCCCATGCCGCCTTCATTGAGCACGGCCCTCCAGTGGGATAATGAATACCAGCCATGACCAACTCGAATCCGGAAAGCCCAGTCGCTCCAACCCAAGACGCTCGCACTCCCTCCAACTTCCTCCGCGACATCATCGCCGAGGATGTGCGCACCAAGAAGTACGGCGACGCCCAGGTCCAGACCCGCTTTCCACCCGAGCCCAACGGCTACCTCCACATCGGCCACGCCAAGGCCATCTGCATCGACTTCGGCCTCGCCGACGAGTTCGGCGGCAAGACCAACCTGCGCTTCGACGACACCAACCCCGAAAAAGAAGAGCAGGAGTACGTCGATTCCATCCAGGCCGACGTCCGCTGGCTTGGCTTTGACTGGGAGCGCCTCTGTTACGCCTCCGACTACTTCCCCCAGCTCTACGAATGGGCCTTGCAGCTCATCAAGGCAGGCAAGGCCTACGTCGATGACCTCACCGCCGACCAGATCCGCCAGCATCGCGGAACCCTGACCGAGCCCGGCAAGGACTCGCCCTACCGCAACCGCTCCGTCGAAGAGAATCTCGACCTCTTCACCCGCATGAAGGCCGGCGAGTTCCCCGACGGCGCCCGCGTTCTCCGCGCCAAAATCGACATGGCCTCGCCCAACCTCAATATGCGCGATCCGGTCATGTACCGCATCCTCCACGCCTCGCACCAGCGCACCGGTGACGAGTGGTGCATTTATCCCATGTACGACTACGCCCACGGCCAGTCGGACTCCCTCGAGCGCGTCACCCACTCCATGTGCACCCTTGAGTTCGCCGACCACCAGCCCCTTTACCGCTGGTATATCGAGCAGTTGGGCATCTTCCCCTCGCAACAGATTGAATTCGACCGCCTCAACATCACCTACACCATGCTCAGCAAGCGCAAGCTCCTCCAGCTCGTGCAAGAGAAGCGCGTGCACGGCTGGGACGATCCCCGCATGCCCACCCTCTCCGGCCTGCGCCGCCGCGGCTTCACCCCCGAGGCCATTCGCACCTTCGTCGCCGCCGCCGGCGTCTCGCGCACCAACGGCTTCACCGACATCGAGATGCTGCAGCACTTCCAGCGCGACGACCTCAACAAGAGAGCCAGCCGCGCCATGGTGGTGCTGCGCCCGCTGAAGCTGGTCATCGACAACTATCCCGCCGGTCAGTCGGAGCTGGTCGAGGTCGCCAACAACCCCGAAGACGCCTCCGCCGGCACCCGCCAAGTCCCCTTCTCCGGCGAAATCTACATTGAGCAGGACGACTTCCGCGAGACGCCTCCGCCCAAGTACTACCGCCTGTCACCAAGCAAAGAAGTCCGCCTGCGCAACGCCTACTTCGTCACCGCCCACAGCGTGGTCAAAGACGAGGCCGGCAACATCGTCGAGGTCCATTGCACTTACGATCCGGCCAGCCGCGGCGGCAACTCACCCGACGGCCGCAAGGTCAAGTCCACCATGCACTGGGTCTCAGCCGCCCACGCCATCCCGGCCGAAATTCGCCTCTACGGCAACCTCTTCGCCAAGCCCGATCCCTACGATCTCGAAGAAGGTCAGGATGTCCTCGACAATCTCAACCCCAACTCCGTAGAGATTCTCACCGGAGCCAAGCTGGAGCCATCTCTGGCCAACGCCAAGCTGGAGGACCGCTTCCAGTTCGAGCGCGTAGGTTACTTCTGCCTCGATCCCGACAGCACTCCAGCCAATCTGGTCTTCAACCGCGCCCTTGCACTAAAAGACTCCTGGGCCAAAATCGAAAACAGATCCGAAAAGAAGTCGGGGGCGTAACGCGGCAGCTGCGAGAAGATGCCAGAGCATTTTGCCTGCTGGCATAGAATGGGTCTCCTGATTCGCTCCAGGATGCCGGTCGCTGCAAAAACAGGTAGCGCCGGCCTCCTGGCCGGCTGTCGCGTGGACCTCCCGGTCCGCGCCGCACTCCATACAATTAGGAAAAATGCGCTAAACACGCGTTAGCTGAGGAAGGGCGTCGAAGTGTGCGTCGCGGGCGAACAACACCAGCGAATGTTGCAAGACGAGGGCGGCGATCCACATGTCGTTCGTGGGTATCGGTGTTCCTTGCTTGCGGAGTTGCCCGTACACCGTCGCATAGTGCTGTGTGGTTTGGTCGTCCGCGTAGAGAATGGCTACGCCCGGCTTGAGAAGAAACCTGCCAAGGGCTGCTTCGTTGCGCGTCCCCTGGGTACCCACCGCGAATCCGGCGCGAAGTTCCCCCACGACGATAAAGGGCAGCCAGACCTCATCGGCTAGCTCCACGGCTTCGATCACAGAAAGTTCGCCCCGGCAAAGGTCGGTGTAGCGGTTGGTGTCGAGGGCGAGCCTCATGCGGCGGCCCCGATCCACGCTCGGCTGCGGGGCTCCGCTGTGTTCACTGCCACATCTCCTCGTCAACAGTGTCTTGCGCTGCGAGGGCGCCCTCAAAGGCGGGATCTTTTCTCCAGCTTCCGGCAATATCGCTCAGATCGCGCTGGCGGACACGGGCATGGCCCAGGCCGAATCCCCGAGCCAGGGTCTCAATCGCCACTTCGTTCAGGCTCTTGCCCTGCTCCCGTGCCGAAACCCGGAGAGCGGCATCAAGATACTTCGGCACATTGCGAATCGTATACTGCATGCACTCATTGTAGGCAATGCAGGCACTCATTGCAAGCGCGAGATTCTCCCCGCGCGCTGTTCCCCTTTGACACGATCACACGCGTGAAGTACGGAGGGAGCAGGGGCCTTCAGGCCCCTGAATGCAGCCTTCTGATCAACGTGGCTTTAGCCACGGGCCTTTCGTCTATCTGGGACATCCAGTCTTCAACCGCACCCTGGCGCCAAAAGACTCCTGGGCCAGGATCGAAAAGAAGTCAGGTGGGTAAAGCGGCCGCAACACGGAGGGAGTAGGGGCCTTCAGGCCCCTGAATGCAGCCTTCAAATCAACGGGGCTTTAGCCACGGGCCTTATGTTTATCTGGAACAACTAGTCTCCAACCGCACCCTCCCGCCAAGAGACTCCTGGGCCAAGATCGAGAAGAAGGCAGGCGGGTAACCGTTTGCAGCAAAGAATGTGTCATGTTCTCGCTGCTCTTCCGCATCCAGCCTCTCGGTCTCGTGCCGTTCATTTTCAACTTCTAGCCGATCACGTTCAACCTCAACCTGAGCAGACTTGATGGAGTTTCCTCTCTCCAAAGCCGCCAAGATTAAGACAAGGATGATTGCGATAGCTACCAGCCAGAATGTCATATCAGTGCCACTTCGACCTCAATAGAGCTGCCGGCGCCCCAAGTCTCGATTCTGGGGCCTGGGATTCCCGTCAGTCGCCAACCGGCAAAGGCTTCCCTTGCTCGAAGAACTCCCGCAGCATCCCAGTCGAGTACGAAGTCTGCCCCAGCGCTTCATCGATCCATGCCGGAAGCTTGGGAGCCGGGCGCCGCTGGCCTCGTCCGCAGCGGCGGAGGACCCGCGAGACCTCGAATCTACCTTGCAGATAATTTCGATTCGGCGGCGCATAATCATTAGTAGAAGTCCAGCAAGGAAATGCCCCGGCACGCTTCGATAAGCTCACAGGCTCCAAAAAACACCATAACTCCTTTATTGTCTAATATCTGCAAGTAACTCCATTGGAATGAATTATTTGCGGCGGAGCAAGCACCGTATCCCATTGAAAACAAGGATCTTCTTTGCAGGGATGGGGTGGGGGTAGGGGACCATTCCGATTCGCAACCAGTCCCGGGTGCAGGGCGGCCAGCCTCGGCATCCCACATTTTATGTCAAGGGCCGGGTGCCCCAGAGGCCACCACGTATATGATCGGCATCAGCTACCCCCCGAAGTCCCGGTCTGCTCCCGGCAGCATATCCGCGGGAAGTTCTTTTTTAATGCGTTTGCCGTCCTTGTCGACGATGCCCAAGGCTTCCAATCTCTCGCACGAGCGGCGGATGCGCCTTGCGCCCTCTTCGCGCACGCGCTTGTCAATGGCTTCCTGCTCGGCCAGAAACTCAGGGGAGTACATCTTTTTCACATAGGCCGCTTTAGGGGCTTCCACGGCGCTTTCCTCCGGCTTCGGAACCACGGCTTCAGTTGCCATCACGCCCTCCTGTTCTCTGAATTCTAGTCCTCATCCGGCGTGAATGAAAGGTCACTGCCGCTCCGGAACCCGCCCTTGGCGAACGGCCACCCACCCTATCCCAGATGTTTGCAGATAATTACCTTCCATCGGCGCACAATAGAAATATGAATAAGGACCAAAGCCGCTGGCCGTCCTATTCCCTACTCCCTGCTCCCTGAATCTGCCGTTCGCAAAAAAATCCACGAGGTCCATTCTCTCTTTGCTCGCTTTTATCTAGGCAACTAATTGATTCAATGTGACTTGATGATTCCATAATTCGAGCATTTGGTCCAAATAGGGTATATTTGGTGGCCGGGTTCCGCGGAAGCCTGACTTGGCGAAACTGGTCTCAATCTTTATCTATCCTAAAAACGCCATCGCCAGATGGTTGACTACGAAGGCCGCGCCCCAGGCCAGCGCCAGCATGTAGAGAAACTGCACGGCGGGCCACTTCCAACTATTAGTCTCGCGCTTGACCACTGCCATCGTCGAAGTGCACTGCATGGCGAATGCGAAGAAGATCATCAGCGCCAGCGCGCCGCCCAGCGTCATATCATGGTGCAGCGCGGTTTGCAGGCTCAGCGCCTGGGTGCCGGGGTCGGCGCCGTAGAGCGTGCCCATCGTGGAGACCATAACCTCGCGGGCCAGCACGCTCGAGAGCAGGCCGATGCCGATCTTCCAGTTGAAGCCGAGAGGCGCAATGGCCGGCTCAATGAAGTGGCCCAGGCGGCCAATCACGCTGTCAGCCAGCTCCGGTGCCGAGATCGCGCCGCTCGCCGACTGAATCACCGGCAGGTGGGCCAGCACCCAAAGCGCCAGCGTCACGCAGAGAATGATGGTGCCGGCCTGGCGCAGGAAAACGCGTGCGCGATCCATCAGACGCAAGGCGAGCGAGCGCACCGTCGGCATGCGGTACTGCGGCAACTCAAGGATGAACGGCGTCTCGCTGGACTTGAGGATCGAGCTCTTAAGCAACCATGCGGTGGTCATCGCCCCCACAAAGCCAGCCAGATAAAGGCCCAGCATGACGATCGTGCGCAGTCCGAGAAAGCCGTGCAGGTAGGTCAGGTTGGGAATGAAGGCGGCAATCAGAAGCATATACACCGGCAGCCGCGCCGAGCAGGTCATGAAGGGCGCAACCAGAATGGTCGCCATCCGGTCGCGCTTGTTCTCGATGGTGCGCGTGGCCATGATGGCCGGAACTGCGCAGGCGTAGGCTGAGAGCAGGGGAATGAAGGCTTTGCCATTGAGCCCGGTGGTGCGCATCACCCGGTCGGCGATCAGCGCGGCGCGAGAAAGGTAGCCGGAGTCTTCCAGGATTCCGATAAAGAGAAAGAGCAAAAGG
>Ga0302278_10001213_pt1 | contig 32250 bp, 18 predicted proteins | sample III_Bog_N3_2_FD_194543 | JGI IMG/M metagenome (GOLD analysis project Ga0302278, IMG submission 194543) | Peat permafrost microbial communities from Stordalen Mire near Abisko, Sweden - III_Bog_N3_2 | ecosystem: Environmental > Terrestrial > Soil > Wetlands > Peat | place: Sweden: Abisko... | reverse complement strand
GGCGCTTGTCGACGCTCTGCGGGAAGGCCGGGCGCGTGAGCGCGAACTTGCCGGCCGGGAATTGAAGCTTCGACTGGAGGCGTCGGGCCATGCCGCATCCCAATCTTGAGCTTTTGAAGCTGACCGCAGAAAAGCTGCGGCCATTGCTTCCGGAGATCGTATTCGTGGGCGGCTGTGCAACTGGCCTGTTGGTCACTGATCCGGGAGCTGCGCCCGTCCGCGCCACATACGATGTAGACGTTATCGCCGAGATCGGTTCCTACGCCGACTATGCAATATTCTCCGAACGACTTCGCGCGCTAGGCTTTCAAGAAGACACACGAGAAGGTGCGCCAGTCTGCCGTTGGACCTGCGGATCGTTGACGCTGGACGTAATGCCGCTCGACGAGAAAATCCTCGGCTTTTCTAACCATTGGTATCGGGATGCAATGCAGGCGGCAGTCGCCATTACGATCTCCGAAAACCTGAAGGTGCGGGCCATTACAGCGCCGTACTTCCTTGGCACGAAGCTCGAAGCGTTTCACGGTCGCGGCCACCTGGACTATTTCGCCAGTCACGACCTGGAGGATCTGATTGCCGTCGTCGATGGGCGGGCTGCTTTGCTCGATGAAGTTGCCGCAGCGCCGGAGGACTTGCGCATGTTTATCGGCAATGCGGTCCGCGCATTGGTGACAGAACTGCGCTTTCAGGATGCTCTGCCCGGTTATCTGTTGCCAGACGCGGCCAGCCAATCCAGGATTCCCCTGCTTCTCAGACGGCTTGAGGATCTCGCAAAACTGTAAACTTATCGCGAGGATGAAATGCATGAGTCCCAAGCAACAAACTCCGGCAAAGAGCAAGGTGCAAAAGCCCTCACGAGACGGCGGCTGGACAGTTCTGAGTTGGGACGATCTCGCTGAGTGGGTAGGCTCTCGTTCTGTCGATCGTGGCAGAACGTATCAAAAACAAGGGCGCGTCCATGATCTCGTGATATCAGAAGATGGATGGCTGTTAGCGACTGTCACGGGCGGCGCACGCTACGCGGTGACAGTCTGGTACGAGGCCTCCGCAAAAAAGGCAGGGACGATCTGTTCGCGCTGCACATGTCCGGTTGGGTCCAGCGGCTGCAAACACGCCGTGGCGGTCGTTGCCGAGTACCTCGAAAGATCGGGCGCAAGCGAAGATACTCCCGTGGCGGACCAGGACGATGAGCGTTGGGAGTTGCTTGCCGACGAGACCGGCGACGAAAGTGAGTTTGAAGCGGACGATCTCGATAGGGATACCGGAGACGATGAAGACGAGCAAGTGAATTATGTCCACCGGCATCGGCATCCGGAAGCATCCGGAAGAAAGACACTCAAGGCATCAAACGAAAAGATCCGCAAGCATATCGAAGCCAAGAGTCACGATGAATTGGTGGAGTTGCTCTGGGCTCTGACCGAACGGTTCCCCGAGTTGCGTGAGGAGTTTCGCGATCGCATTGCGCTGGGCGAAGGCGATGTAGACCGCCTGGTGACAGAAGCGCGGAAGGAGATCAAGCGAGTCGCCTCCGAATCAGGCTGGCAGAACACTTGGAAAGGTGATGGACATACGCCGGATTACAGCCGCGTGAAGCATCGTCTGGAGCGATTATTAGAGCTTGGGCATCTTGATGCGGTGGTGCGCCTTGGAAAAGAACTGCTGACGCTGGGCAACGAGCAGATTGGTCAATCGAACGACGAAGGCGAAACCGCAGAAGCCGTGGGTGAATGCGTGCCGATTATCTTTCAGGCAGTCGCTGCATCGACGCTCACTCCCGCACACAAGCTGCTTTTCGCAATCGATGCGCATTTGCGGGATGATTACGGCATTGTCAACGATGCCACCGACGTCATTATCAAAATGTCCGGTGCTAAATCGGCATGGTCCGAAGTCGCGGATGTTCTGACGCAGCGCACGAAATCGCCCGTAAAGGATGATGATCACTACTACCGCGAATACCAGCATGAGCATATCGCCGATTGGTTGATCCGGGCCCTTGAAAATGCAGGCCGCGAAGACGAGATCCTTGCTGTTTGCGAACAGGAAGCGCGCGTATCCGGCAGCTACGAGCGTCTGGTCAAGCGCCTGATTGAGAAGAAGCAATACGAGGAGGCCGAGCGCTGGGCGGCCGAGGGTATCGAAAAAACGGCTGCAAAGCTGCCTGGAATTGCCTCTAGTCTTGAAAAACTGTTAGGCGAAATGGCGATTCAGCGCAGGCAATGGCCGATTGCTGCGGCTCACGCAGCTTTCGGGTTCTTCTCACATCCCAGTCGCGATAGCTTTCAGAATTTGCTCAAGGCTGCAGCCAAAGAAGGTTGCGAAGACAGCATCCGCGGCATTGCGCTCAGCTTTCTCGAAACGGGCGCTTCGCCATTGCCTTCGCCAGGCAACGTATCGGCGAAGAGCGTAGAAAATGCAGAATGGCCGCTGCCAATGCCAGCTTATCTTCTGCCGCTGCTGGGGAATGAATCCAGATTTCGCCCAGCGGCAGGCCCGCATTTCGATGTGCTTATCGACATGGCAATTGCTGACAAGCGCCACGCTGACGTGCTCCGTTGGTATGATGCCATGTCGGCCGGACAAAAGCAGCGAGGAGGCATTTCATGGTATGGCTCTGGCGGCTACGGAGATCAAGTGGCGGCAGCGGTGACGGAATCGCATCCCGAGCGGTCGCTCGCAATCTATCGTCAGCGTGTGGACGATCACCTGCCGCACGCGAGTGCATCAGCATACGAAGCGGTTGCTGGCTACCTGCGCAAGATGCGGCCCATCCTTCAATCGCTCCATCGCGAAGTAGAGTGGAACGGATTGCTCGCGGACATTCGTTTGCGCTACAAGAACCGGCCCAAGTTCATGGAGATTCTCGACAAACTGGATCCCAGGCCAATTGTGGAACAGAAAAGAGCTCGGCGTTAGCTCGGGAGATGGCAGGTTTGACGCGCGATGAAAAATGCAGTGGCTGAAGGCGTACAGATGCCTTTTCCAGTACGCGATCTAGAAGAAGAGAACAAAGCTCTTCGTAAAGAGGTTGAGCGTCTACGAAAAGTTCTGGCAGCTAGCGGCTTGACCTCAGCTTCTGCGCTTACCAATCAACACAGCTCCGATCTGCCCGTTGTCCCCAAACAGCCGGAAGATCGCCATGAACGCGCTAGGCAGCGTATTGCGCTATTCCGAAGTTTGTTTCGTGGCCGCGAGGACATCCATGCAAGACGCTGGACAAGCGCTGACGGCCGCTCGGGATATTCGCCGGCGGCGCTGATGGACTGGGGTGCGATACATTCAAGCAATCCCGAAGATCGTAAAAAGGTCGCCAGACAGACTCGAACATTCCTACCGTTAACTGACGCGGCCGTTGAGAACCATCTGCTCGGCAAAGAAACCATCGGTGTTTATCCTTTGTTGTCGGACGAAACCTGCTGGTTTCTCGCGGTCGATTTTGATAAGAAATCGTGGCAGGAGAATGCCCGCGCCTATCTTGATACTTGCGCCGCGATGAGTGTCCCAGCGTCCTCGGAGCGTTCGCGGTCAGGAAATGGCGGGCACATATGGATCTTCTTCGATCAACCAGTTCCCGCAGTTATTGCGCGCAAGATGGGAAGTGCCCTCCTGACGCGAACGATGGAGCGGCGTCATGAGCTAGGGCTTGACTCCTACGACCGCTTCTTTCCGAACCAGGACACCATGCCGAAAGGAGGCTTCGGCAACCTGATTGCACTTCCGCTGCAATTTTCTCCGAGGAAGCAAGGAAACAGCGTGTTTCTTGATGCCGATTTTGTTCCATACAAGGATCAATGGACCTATTTGTCTTCCGTCCAGAGATTGTCCATGACTTCTGCAATGGCAATCGTCGAGGAAGCGCAATGCAAAGGCGACCTGATTGGGGTTCGAATGAGCCTCAGCGACGACGATGAATCGCAAGATCCATGGACGCTGCCGCCCTCACGGCGCAGAGCCGAACATCCCATTGAGGGCCCATTTCCCGAGTCCGTAAATGTCACGCGTGCAAATCTTGTCTACGTTGAAAAACAGGGATTGCCGCCAGCTATGATCAATCGCATTTTACGAATTGCTGCATTTCAGAATCCAGAGTTTTACAAAGCGCAGGCTATGCGGCTTTCCACTTTTGGCAAGCCTCGAATCATTGCGTGCGGCGAGGATTTTACAAACCACATAGCGGTGCCGCGCGGCTGCATTAGCGAAGTGCTCGAACTGTTGCAATCGTACGGCATACGAGTTGGGGTTCAAGATGAACGCAATCCTGGCATGGTGGTCGCCACGGAGTTTCGTGGCAAACTTCGCCCAGAGCAGGAGGACGCTGCCGCCCGGATGTTGGAACACGATGATGGAATTCTCTGTACGCCAACAGCCTTTGGTAAGACGGCCGTCGCAGCATGGCTCATAGCGAAGCGCAAGGTCAACACACTTGTACTCGTTCATCGCCGTCAGTTGCTCGATCAATGGCAGGCGCGGCTGGCAATGTTTCTTGATCTTCCGATTGAACAGATTGGGGCAATCGGAGGCGGCAAGGTCAAGAGAACTGGCGTCGTCGATGTTGCCGTCATTCAAAGTCTGCGCCAGAATCATGCAGCGCAGGATTTCGTGGCCGAGTACGGGCAGGTAATCGTCGATGAATGCCATCACCTTTCGGCATTTACCTTTGAGCAGGTCATGCGTGCGATCAAGGCGAAATATGTCTCTGGTCTCACGGCAACACCGACGAGAAAAGACGGGCATCATCCGATCATTCAAATGCAATGCGGCTCAATTCGTTTTGGCATGACCGCCAAGGCTATGACGGAAGCCTCGCCCTTTCAACATCGCGTGCTCCCGCGCCTGACGACCTTCCAAATGCAGACTGGCACTGCCGATGCCACCATTCAAGATATTTATCGAGCGTTGGCACAAAACGAGACGCGCAACGAGTTGATCGTGTCCGATGTTCGAGCCGCCCTACGCAATGGCCGCTCCCCACTTCTACTTACAGGGAGAACCGATCACCTGCTGCACTTGGCTGATCTTTTGGGAGGAACCGGTGAGCACTTCTATGTCCTGAAGGGAGGCATGGGCAAGAAGCAGAGGAAGGCGATTGATGAAGCCATGAATGCAGTCCCGGTCGGCGCGCCACGGCTAATTCTGGCTACAGGAAGTTACATCGGAGAAGGATTCGACGATGCGCGGCTCGATACGCTTTTTCTGGCAATGCCGATCTCCTGGAAAGGAACTCTCCAGCAGTATGTCGGTCGGCTCCACCGCCTCCTCGACGGAAAACAAGTTGTTCAGGTCTACGACTACGTCGATATTGCTGAGCCGATGCTTGCCCGGATGTATGAACGCCGCCGGAAGGGCTATGCCTCTATTGGGTATGAACTGACGGCTCTATCAACCGGGCTCGATCTTGAACTCGATACAACGGCGTAGCCAGGGTCGTAAAGAAGCCTTGCTGCTCGGGGGCGGAAATTCAGCCCACGGACCATCCGGAATGCGAAATTCTTAAGTCCAATGGGTTTTTATGTTAAGCAAATAAACAACTTACATGCCCCCCCGATGGCGCCCTAAGTCCTTGTAGAAACGTAAATGCCGAGGTGCAATGTATCGCAAAACGTACCGACGCCAGCAAGGTAGGAAATCTACATGTCGAAATTGAGCCGCTGCTTCTACCGCTCGCTGACATTCATTGGGCTCAGAATCCGAGTAGGAGCCTGATTCCTGCGGCCTTATCTCAATGCACGCTATTGTCGTTAAACGGAGCAGGCTGAGCATCGGACAAATTGCTCGTTTCCAATAAGTTAGCACGGAGTTGAAAATAAACGGAGCAGGAATGGAGCAGAGAATTAGTGGTCTCTGCGTAAACCATTGATTTTATGGAGCGGGAGACCGGGATCGAACCGGCGACATTCAGCTTGGGAAGCTGACGTTCTGCCACTGAACTACTCCCGCCCTTTAGAATCAGCCGCTTGCGCACTTCGACGGTGATTGCTGGCGAACCTACTTAAGTCTGAGTCGGAAGCAGGCTTTCTGCATTCCCCAACGACCGTTTCCCGCGCAAGCGCGATGGCGCACGCGCAGGGAAACGTGGCCTGCAATCTCAAGCGCAGAAGCCATCTCAAGAAGTATCTCGCTTACAACTGGAAATGGCAATTCTCTCCCGTTGCCGAATTAAGCCGCAATCTGAAACTAGAACTTGTACGCGTGGGTGTTCTACCTGATCGGAACGGGGCTCTCCCTGAAAACGCTCGAGGAATCGGGCGCTCCCCCTTGCCCAGGACGTCATTCTGTGGCTGGTCGTCGCTCTGGAGTTGCGGATGCACATTCGCATCGGCAGGATTCACCTCCAGCCAATTCCGGCGAATTGGCTAGAGGTGAATCCTGCAACCAGACTGTCCCTTCGCCACCCAGGGGAAAGCAACCAATGCCTGCAGCCAACAATCCAACCATCTGGGCCATTCGCATACAATCGACCAAGGACTAAGTTGAAACGTCTATCTCAAACTCGGGCCTCGGGCAAGGGGAGCTTGCTCTCTCTTTACGGCCTGCTTTGCCTGTCTCTTGGATTTATGGTGTTTGCCTGGGGGACAAACTACAAGTTGTCTCTCTATAACGCCGGACATCAAAATTGTCCAGCTAAGGTATGCACCCGAGGCAGCGAAGCTGCAAAGCACGCATTCGACTGTATCCCGGGTCGTAGCACCGCGATTCAGACACCTCTCCTTCTTGCGGCCCTTCTTACGTCACCAGAGGGAACTCAATCCTATCGCGTGGACCGGCAGCGCCGTGAGGCGATGAGCGACCTTTCTCCGCTCCGCCGGGCTCCCATCCTCTATCTCCGCCCCCCGCCAGACGAAGCATTCCTTCTCGAATAGCCGCGGGAGACGAGAGCCTCCTGCGGATGATTTGAACATCCATTCAAAGGAAGGTCTCTGATGCGCAACATGCGCCTTATCCTGAGTGCTGCCTGTCTTTTGGCTGCCGCCCTACTGTTCTACTTCTTTCACATCCATCGCAGGGCAGGCGCTGCCACCGGCGTCCCGGCAGCGCCTCCGGCGGTCTCGTTTGCCACGGCCCACACCGGCTTTATCGCAAACCAGTTAACTGCTGCCGGAATATTCCAGTCGTTCCAGGAAATTGATGTCCACGGGAAGGTCTCCGGCTATATCAGGCATATCTACGTGGACATTGGCGACCGCGTTCATCAGGGCCAGACCCTCGCAGTGCTCGAAGTCCCCGAATTGCAGGCGGAGGTTGCCGGCGCGCAAGCGGGCATCGTCCAGACCGAGCAAAACATAGAGCGGTTGCAAAATGAAGTTGCTCGCGAAAAGGCCAACTACGGGGCAGTGCATGCCAATTACACGCGCTTGAAGCAGGCGTCCGACGAGCAGCCAGGGTTGGTTGCGGCGCAAGAGCTTGAGGACGCTCTGGCGAAAGACAGATCAGCAGCCTCACAAGTCGATGAGGCCAAATCTGCCGTAGCCGCCGCGCAAGGGCAGCTCGGTGTTTCGCGGGCTGAGAACCTGAGAGTCACAAGCATGGAGCACTATGCAACCATCACAGCGCCGTTCAATGGCGTTGTCACCATGCGCTATGCGGACACCGGTTCGCTCATTCCCGCGGGAACGGCGGAAGGACTAAACCAGGCCGTGGTCAGGCTCGCGCAGAGCGATGTGCTCCGCCTTCGCATGCCTGTTCCTGAACGGGATGTGCCGCTTGTGCACGCGGGCTTGCAGGTCACCGTCCATGTGCAGGCGACGGAGCAGCAATTTTCCGGGACCGTAGTCCGCTACTCGCGAGATGTTTCCAATTCAACGAGAACGATGTTGACCGAAGTGGATGTGAAGAATCCGGATCTGACGCTCACGCCCGGCATGTATGCGGATGTGACCTTCAATCTGGAGCAGAAAGATAATGCGCTCATTATTCCCGCAAGCGCCGTCATCGCGGGCGATCAACCTTCAGTGATGCTTGTCGATAGCGACAATCGGGTGCAGCAGCGGCACATCGTGCTGGGCATCAGCGACGCTAATTCTCAGGAAGTGACCTCAGGGCTCCAGCCCGGCGACAGGGTCATCATCGGTGGACGCTCGGAGGTGCAGCCCGGCCAGAAAGTCACTCCACAGCCGGCCGACAGCAACCTCGAGAACTATCAGCAAACAAGCCAGAAGGGCGGCCAATAACCATGTCCTTCTTTGCGATTCGTTACCCATTCTTTATCCTCATGGCCTGCATGATCGTCATCGTGGTCGGTATAGCGGCCATCGCCGGCATGCCCGTCGATCTCTTTCCCGCAGTCAAGATTCCTGTCGTAGTGGTGGCAACGTTCTATGCAGGCATGCCGCCTCAGCAGATCGAGTCGGATATCACAGACAGCGACGAGCGATTCTTTACGCTGGGGAGCAACATCGACCACATTGAATCGCGGTCCATGTCCGGCGTTAGCCTGATCAAGGTTTATTTCCAGCCGGGCACCGACCCAACAGCGGCGGTGAGCGGTATTTCGAATCTGGCAATGGCCAACCTGCGCCGTCTGCCTCCCGGCACATTGCCTCCTGTCGTACTGAGCTTCGACGCGGCGAATCTTCCGGTCTGCCTGATTACTCTCAAGGGCGCCGGCATGAATCAGACGCAATTGAAAGATGCCGCGCAGTTCAATGTCCGCAACCAGGTGGCGAATGTCCCGGGCGCTTCAGTTCCCCAACCGTATGGCGGAACGTACCGCCAGATCATGGTCTACGTCGATCCGTTGAAGCTTGAGGCATCGCAACTGGGCATCATGGACGTGGTCCACGGGATCAACGACTCGAACCTGATTCTACCTGCGGGCGACGTGCGCATCGGCCCCAAGGACTACAACATCTACGCCAATAGCCAGGTAGCCGCGCCCAGCGACGTGAACAGCATCCCGCTCAAGACGGTCGGTAACGCATCCATCCTGGTGGGCGACGTTGGTCATGCCGTCGATGGCGGCCAGCTGCAGACCAACATCGTGCGCGTCGATGGACAACACTCTGTTTATATTCCGGTACTCAAGCAGGGCGGCAATTCCAACACGATTACCATCGTGAATGGGGTCCGCAAAGCCACAGCCCATCTCCTTGACATTCCGCAACAGCTTAAGACTGCCGTCGTGTTCGATCAATCCGTCTTCGTGAAGACGGCCATCAAGAACGTGGTGACCGAAGGGGCAATCGGTCTTTTCCTTACCGGACTTATGATCCTTTTGTTCCTCGGCAACATGCGCGCAACAATCGCAGTCTTGTTGTCGATTCCGATCTCATGCATCGCAACCTTCCTGATCCTAAACGGATTCGGCGACTCGATTAATACCATGGTTCTTGGCGGCATGGCCCTCGTATTATCCCGCCTGATCGACAACTCGGTTGTGGTGCTTGAAAACATCTTTCGCCATTTCGAGATGGGCTCGGACCCGGTCAAGGCCTCGCAGGAGGGTGGCAACGAAGTTCAACTTGCCGTGTTGGCCGCGACCTTCAGCACCGCCATCGTTTTCTTCCCCGTGGTCCTGCTGACGGGCGTGAGCAAGTACCTGTTCACGGCGCTCGCGCTGGCTGTCGTGATCGCACTTTTCTGCTCTTACGTTGTGGCGATGACCGTTGTGCCGCTTTTCTGCTCTCGCTTTATCAAGCGCACCAAGCACGACCATGAGCATGAATCCGCACAGTCGGATGATCCCGTTCCCGAGCATATGCGAGGCGGCCACGGTCAAACAAACATCTTTGCCAAGACGGTCTATTACTTCAATGAGGGCTTCGGCTGGCTCCAGGAACGCTATGACCGGTCGCTCCACTCTTGTCTTGGACGGCCCGCGCTGGTGGTTGTCGGGTTTTCTGTTTTCGTGGTGCTTAGCTTCGCATTGGTTCCGCTCCTTGGCCGCGCCTATTTTCCGCGCACCGATCCGGGCCAATTCGTCATCAGCGTCAAAGCTCCCACTGGCACGCGGATTGAACTTACCGACCAATATATCGCTCGCGTGGAGCAGGACGTTCGGGACGTCGTGCCTCCCAAAGACCTCAACATGATCGTTTCGAATATCGGAGTCACACCCGACCTTTCGGCGATCTACACTCCCAACTCCGGAATGCACACCGCTTTTGTCCAGGTGAGCCTGAACGAAGACCACAGTCTCAGCAGCTTTGTCTACATGCAGCGCGTGCGGACCAGGCTCGCAGCCGATCTTCCATCCATCCAAACCTACTTTCAGTCCGGCGGGCTGGTCGACTCGATCGTCAACCAAGGCCTTCCCGCGCCCTTTGACATTCAGGTCAGCAGTAACAACATGGAGGGAGGCTATGCCGTCGCGCAACAGATTGCGCAAAAGATGCGCGCGCTGCACGGGGTGAGCGATGTGCTCATCCCCCAGGATATCGACTACCCCGGACTGGCGCTCGACATCGATCGGCAGAGGGCGAGCCTTGAAGGCTTAACGCCGAAGACGATCGTCGATAGTGTTATTACGGCCATGACTTCGAACGGAATGGTCGCTCCGAGTTACTGGATCGATCCCAAGACAGGCAACAACTACATGCTCACCGTCCAGTACCCGGAATCGCAGGTGAAGACGCTGAACGACTTCAAGCAAATCCCCCTGCGATCACCAGACGGCAAGTCCACGACTCCACTGGAATCCGTTGCTTCGATCCGGTCGATCAACACGCCGACCGAAGTCGATCATTACCAATTACGGCGCGTCTTCGACGTCTATGTGATGCCCAAGACCGAGAACCTTGCGTCAATCAGCGGCGATGTAAACAAGATCGTCGCGGGGATGAATCCGCCCCATGGAACAGTGTTGACCGTGCGGGGCACGGTCAACAACATGGACGAGTCCTTCCGGGCCTTTGCCATCGGGCTTGTCATGTCGATTGTGCTGGTCTTCCTGATTCTGATGGCGCAGTTCGCCTCCTTTGTCGACCCGGTCGTCATTCTGCTCGCCATCCCACCCGGCATTTCGGGCGTGATCCTCTTCCTGCTTGCTACCGGCACCACCATCAACATCATGAGCCTCATGGGCGTTCTTATGACCACGGGCATCGTCGTATCCAACAGTATTCTGATCGTCGAGTTCACGGGCCAACTCCGCGAGCAAGGGCTCAAACTGGAAGACGCGATCATTACCGCCTGCAAGGTCCGCCTGCGGCCGATTCTGATGACCACACTCGCCACCGTGCTCGGGCTCATCCCGATGGCGCTGGCGATCGAGGCGGGGAGCGAACAGTACGCTCCGCTTGCACGGGCAATTCTCGGCGGCCTCACCGTTTCCGGTATCGTCACGGTCTTCCTCGTACCCAGTGCCTACCTACTTATCCATCGCAACATTGAGGCCCGCCGCGGGCGCGCGGGCGCTGCCCATTCTGGAGGCGTCGCGCCCTCAAGTGAGGTGACTGCATGAGAAGCTGGTTGCTCACTCTATTCGTCGTCGCTCTTCCGTCTGCTGTGGCGCAGAGCAGCGCCGTCAATCTTCCTTCGGCGCCGCTACCTGCATCGCCTTCCATGACGCTTGCCACGGCAAGTGAGAACCCTGCCTCCTCAGAAGGTCAAGTCGCGCCTGATACTCAACACCAGCCTCTCGTCTATCCGGGTGTGGCCGATCACTCCATTACGCGCGCCGAAGCTGAACGCCTCGCTCTGGATAACAATCCACGTATCACTGCGAGTCATCTCCTGGCGCTCGCGGCCGGACAAGTCACACGTCAGACCCGGGCTGCAGAGCTGCCACAGGTCTCCGCTGCCATCACTGCGGAAAAAGCTGAGGATGGAAGCCGCATAGGCGCCGGCGCTCTCACCGATTCGCGTCTCTATACGCACGCCGGTGCAGGGGGTTCCGCCTGGCAACTCATCACGGATTTCGGCCGCACACACGCTCTCGTTGCAACCAGTAAGCTGCAGCAGAAGGCGCAGGATCAAAGCGCACTCGCCACCGAGCAGGATGTCTTGCTGGCAGCAGATCAGGCTTTCTATCGGCTCCTGGACGCTCAGTCCCTGCTCGCTGTGGCGAAGGCAACGGTGGCGGCGCGGGGCGATGCACAGAATCTCATCTCGGCATTGACCAGGAGCGCGCTCAAAAGCGATCTCGATCTCAGCGTTGCATCGGCCGATCTCTCACAGTCGCAACTTCTGGAACTGGATGCCGAGAATGAGGTTGCCTCGGCGAGCGCCGCTCTCGCTGCTGTCGTTGCCGCTCCCGCGGACACGCTCTATCGCGCAGCGGAAGATTCCGAGGACGCCCTCCCACCACCACCCTTGCTGGACAGCATGGCATCCATCAACGCAGGCGCTCAAGCCCAACGGCCCGATCTTCAGGCTCTTCGTTTCAATGCCGCGGCCGACCAGAAGTTTGCTACCGCTGAGCAGTTACAACATCTGCCAACCATCTCGGCGTCAGCACTCGGAGGCATCACGCCTGTCGCGCCGGATGGGATCTTCGCCCCCAACTGGTACGCTGCCGGAGGAGTGAACCTTTCCCTCCCGCTCTTTACTGGATTTCGCATCGATGCTCAGGCGCAGGAAGCCCGCCTTCGTCAGAAAGCTGCCGAAAAGCAAGTGCAGGATCTGTCTGACGCCATCGCGCGAGATGTGCGCACAGCAGTGCTGAACGCACAGACCGCCTTTCGGCGCATTGCCGTCGCAGATCAATTTCGAAAACAGACCGCTCAGGCTCTCGCGCTCGCGCAAACCAGATACAAGCTGGGCCTCAGCTCCATCGTAGAGCTCAGCGAGACCCAACTTCAGAGTACACAGGCTGCCGTTGCCGCCGTGAATGCTCGCTATGACTATTTGTTGGCGCTTCGGTCACTGGATTATGCCCGTGGGCAACTCGCGCCGTAGGGAACGTCGGTTCTTCATTGCAAGAATGGCGTCTGTGATAAACGCTGCTCGGGCTTCGCTGACCGTTCCCGAGGACGGTCCTTTCGTTTGATCGCTTCGTAATTGGAGGTTAAGTGCCGAACCCTGAGACTCCCGATCAGGAACGATGGGAGACGCTATCAAATAGCCACCAGCCGAATGTTCTGGCAGCTAAGCAGGATGCTGTCCTGATGAGCCCCAGGATGTGGGCTATGGTGCTCCTTACAGGGGTCGGCGCGGGCCTCACCAGCGGCTTGCTGATGAGACTGCTTCGTTTGGTTCAGCATCTCAGCTTTTCATATTCGGCAGGCGACTTTCTTACCGGAGTGCGCCACACTTCAGCGGAGCAGAGGATTCTGGTTGTCACCTTGGGAGGAATTGTTGCCGGATTGTCGTTGTATTGCCTGAGACGGATCACGGGCGGCTCGGGAGGCGATGTAACAGGAGCGATCTGGCACAGGCATGGTCGATTTGGCGCTGCACCGATAATCGCGAAGTCGCTTATTTCAATTGTGATCGTCGGCATGGGTGCGGCAATCGGCCGCGAGGCTGCTTTGAAAGACACGGGAGCAACCGTCGCAGGCAAGATCTCCGACTGGACCGGTCTGTCGCCGGAGCAGCGACATCTGCTCGTCGCATGTGGCGCGGGTGCGGGCATGGCGGCAGCCTATAACGTGCCTCTCGGCGGCGCATTATTCGCGGCCGAAGTCTTGCTCGGAACCATCTCCCTTACCAACATCCTCGCCACCGTCATCACGTCGTTTGTAGCGGTCGCGGTTTCCTGGCTGCTCCTGCCCAATGTGCCCACGTTCAATGTGGCGCAGTTGTCTATTACACCCTCGCTGTTGTTGTGGGCGGTCGTGGCGGGCCCCGTTCTGGGCGCGGCGTCGGCGGGCTATGTGCGTGTCATTGGCTGGGCCGAATCCGGAAAGCCAAAAGCATACATGACGATTCTGGCGCCAATTATGGTTTTCAGCAGCCTTGGCGTTGTGTCGGTGCGTTTTCCAGAGATTCTCGGGAATGGAAAAAATGTGGTTCAGGAGGCCTTTGGTAGTCAACTCGGCATCGGATTGCTTTGCTGGCTGCTTGTGCTCAGGCCGCTGGCTACGGCGATGTGTTTGAAAGCTGGCGCGCCGGGTGGCCTGTTCACACCCACCATGACATTCGGCGCGTTGCTCGGCGGTCTCCTCGGCGAGGGGTGGACCTTCATGGCTCCGGCTACCTCAAAGGACAGCTACGCCATTGTAGGAGCGGGAGCGATGCTCGCCTCCGCATCGCAAGGGCCGCTTTCGTCCGTGGTGTTCATGCTGGAGTTAACCAACCACACGGACGCTCTGATCGTGCCGCTGCTGATCGCCGTTGCCGGCGCCACATTGACGGCCAGAAGACTGGACGTTCACTCAATCTATTCCATTCGAAGTTAGAGCAGTTCTCCAATTCATGTGCTCTATTTAGTTCCGTGCAATGTGGCTTTTTCTTAAGGGAAAAGCCACTTATCATCCGTGCTTTCGGTGTACAGCAATTGGAGAACAGCTATAATCCATGGAGTTGTTGCCATCATTGCAGGTCTGCTGATCGAACACTTCAGGATTGATACTGGGGCTCAAAGCCATTCGATGCGCGCCCGCGCACTTCAAGACGGCTTTGGGGCTGATCTCTGATCAACGGAGACTTTCTCCGCGCCCGACTCGATGGCAACGTCTGCGCTGGCGAGCAGCCGCGCGGCGCCGGCCGCTTCAATCACGCTGTTGATCTCCGCCCCGGTCAGCAGCATCAGGCCCGAAAGGTAAAACCAGGTGAGCAAAATGATCACCGCGCCCAGCGATCCGTAGGTCACAGAATAGTTATTGAAGAAATGGAGATAGAGCCGGAGCCCCAGCGAGGCAAGCAGCCATCCCAGGATTCCCGCTCCTCCGCCTGGTGTAAGCCAGCGCCAGCACCGCTTCTTGAAGTCCGGCGCCCAGTAGTAGAGGACGGCAAAACAGAGAGCCAGCAAGGATGTCGCAGCCGCCCACCCAGCAACCTTTGCAGCGGCCGCCGCAGCCATTGCAGCCCACTGATCGTGCATATCGAGATAGGCCAGCTTTGCCACCAGATCGGCGGAGAACATGGAGGCGAGGCCCAGGCTAATGAGCACGGTCATCACAATGGTCAACCCAATCGCATAAATTCTCGCCACCACATACGATCGTGAGTCCTCGATCTTGAAAACGTCGTTCAGCGTATCCTGGATCGCTGAGATGCCCACAGACGCTGACCAGAGCGCCGCGATCAAGCTCAGCACAGCTTTGCTTGAAGTTGCCGCTGCGGTTGTTTGATTGAAGGTGCTTAACACCGTGGCCATGGCCGAGGTTGGAATCAGGAAAGCAAAGCAATTAAGAATGTGATCGTAAAACTGCGGCCCCGACCGAGCTGCCAGACCGATGACCGAACCTGCACAAAACAACGCAGGAAAAAGCGAGAACAGAAAATAAAAGCCCAGTTCCGCCGCATGGCCAGGGACGCGGTCCTCCCTCAATGATCGCCATGTCCGCACAGCCAGTTCGCGTATCGAAAGACCCTGCAAGTCCCACAACGACTCAAGCGGAGAACGCGACACAGCCGTCCAGACCCGCTGATCAAGGCGGTACAATCGCCGATCCGTTCTCGACTGACCGGTGCTGGAATTGATTTGTCCGCCCATGCCCTGCGGCCGCCAGCCGCCACCGTGCTCCTGCGTTAGATGCACTCAATCGTTCAGCAGATGGCCCAGCGCAAGGCCAGTTTCCAGAGGAGTGATTAAGGATGATTTGAACAATTCACGAACTCGCGATAGAACCATCCGTGAACGGATCGCATCTAATTTCACTTGAGCAAAATGGTATTTGACGGTCCATTGCTGAACTCGTGCCCCGTGGGTCGACCCACTGAGGCCATTCACAGTGTCGTGCTTGCTTGCGTGCTTTTCCTCTGTCCTTGCGTCAGCGTGTCGCAGGCTCCCCCCGCTGCATCCGCCGCCGGCCTCGCGTCGTCCGATGAGAGCCCGGTCGCCGCGCAACCGGCGGTGCCCATGCTTTCCTCCTACGAGGGCCAGAATGTTTCATCGATTCAGATTGCTGGCCGGCCCGATCTTGACGCGGCGCAATTCCAGCCTCTGTTCGTCCAACGCGAGGGCCAGCCGTTCTCGCAATCAGACGTGCAAAGAACAGCTGCGGCGCTCCAGGCATCGGGCAAAGCCGGGAATGTCCGCATCCAGGTTGAGCCCACAGCAGCCGGCGTCGAGGTTCTCTTTGTCCTCGACCCCGCTATTTATTTCGGGATATTCGAGTTTCCTGGCGCCGAGCATTTCGCCTATTCTCAGCTTGTTCAAATAGCAAACTATCCGACGCAAACGCCGTTCAATGCCGGCGATGTGGAGCAGGACCGCAAGAATCTCGTCGCATTCTTCCAGCAGGAAGGATACTTCGAGGCTGCTGCGACTGCCCAGGTCGAGGTCGATGCCGCGAACGCCCTCGCCAACATTGCGTTTCATGTCACTCTGGGGCGTAACGCACGGTTCGGATCGATAACGATTGAAGATGCCACGCCGAGCGACCAGGCGCAGCTTCAGCACAAGCTCACAACGCTCATGGCGCGTCTGCGCGGTGCCGGCATCTGTCCCGGCAAGGCCTATCATCACAGCGCGCTGCGCAAAGCTACAGCCTACCTACAGGCCACGCTGCAGAAGCAGGGCTACCTGGGCGCTGAGGTGAAGCTGAAAGGGGCACAATACAACGCGGCCACCAACCGTGCCGACATCTACTTCACAGTCAATCCGGGCGAACTCACGCAGGTCCAGGTCAACGGTGCGCACCTCTGGAGTTGGACGCGTAAATCCATCCTTCCCATCTATCAGGGAATCGGCGTCGATGATGAATCCGTGCAGGAAGGCGGACAGACAATCCTCTCCTACTTTCAATCCAAGGGCTACTTCGATGTGAAGGTTGACTCCGATCTCAAGAGTGACGCAAACGCGGCCACCGTGACCTATCAAGTCACGCGAGGGAAAAAGCACCGCGTCACCGCGGTCACTCTGGCTGGCAATACGCAGTTGCCCGGCATGCAACTCGCTCCAGACATTGTCGTCGACAAGAAGCACCTGTTCTCATCCGGGAAGTTCAGTGATGCCCTGGTCCGAACAAGCGTCAAGAATCTCACTGCGGTGTACGAAGCGGAGGGGTTTTCAAGCGTCAAAGTCACTTCTTCCGTTCAAAACCGCGGCGGCGATATCCAGGTTTCCTTTCGCGTGGTTGAAGGCCCGCGCGATGTTGTCAGTTCCGTCAGCATTGAGGGTGCGGATACCTTTCCCGAATCTCAGTTTGCTCCCGCTGGCCTGAAGGTCCGGGCCGGGGAGCCTTACTCGGCCGCGCATGTCGCCGTCGACCGTGGCAGCATCATGGCCCATTATTTGCAGGCCGGTTATCTGAATTCGAGTCTTCGTGAAACGGCCACGATCGTTTCCAAACAGGACCCGCACCACATCGACGTTGTCTATCACATCCATGAAGGCCCCAGGGTCGCGGCCGGCGAACTCATCATGCTTGGTCGGCTCCATACGCAGCAGCGGCTCATCGATCGCGACACGGCACAGATCAAGACCGGCCAGCCCCTCACCGAGTCGGACCTGCTCACCGCCGGCAGCAAGCTCTACGACCACACCGGCGTCTTCGATTGGGCTGAAGTCGATCCCAAACGCGACATCACCACCCAGACCAGCGAAGATGTGCTGATCAAGGTCCATGAGGCCAAAAAGAACGAATTCACATATGGCCTCGGTTTTGAAGTCATCGATCGCGGCGGCAGCATTCCCAGCGGCACCGTGGCTCTGCCCAATCTGCCACCTGTCGGCCTGCCCTCTGATTTCAGGTCCAGCGAAAGCACCTTCTACGGTCCGCGCGGCACGGTCGAATACACGCGCAACAACTTTCGCGGCAAGGGTGAGTCGCTCTCCTTTACCGCCTTTGCCGGCCGGCTTGATCAGCGCGTTGCCGCGTATTACATCGACCCTGATCTGCGCTGGTCTCCATGGAAAGCAACGGCTTCGCTCTCCTATGAGCGCAATCAGGAGAATCCCATCTTCTCTTCGCAGATTGAACTCGGCAGCTATCAGATCCAGCGCCCGCTCGATAAAGCGAAAAAGAACACTCTGTTCACGCGCTATAGTTTCAGCCAGACTGACCTCACGCGTGTCCTGATACCTGCGCTCGTTCCCGCCCAGGATCAGCACGTGCGCCTGTCGACGCTGGCCGCCAACCTCACGCACGATACCCGTGACAACCCATTCGACGAGCACAAGGGCATGCTTGGCTCCATCGAGCTTGACTTCAACACTACCAAGCTCGGCTCCAGCGTAAACTTCGCCAAACTCACCGGGCAGGCCGCATATTACAAAGAGAAACTGCACCGCATTGTGTGGGCCGAGAGCGTTCGTATCGGTCTGGCGCAGCCTTTTGCCGGCAGCCGCGTTCCGCTCAGTGAAGAGTTTTTCTCAGGCGGAGGCAACAGCCTGCGAGGCTTCCCGCTCGAAAGCGCTGGTCCGCAGCGGCAGGTCGAGGTCTGCAGCAGCGGTGTTACGTCCAATTGCCCTGAAATTCAAGTTGCCGCGGGCGGTAACGAATTGCTGATCATCAACGCAGAGGCGCGCATCCCTCTGGACTTCAAGAAAGGCCTGAGCATTGTGCCCTTCTACGACGGCGGCAATGTTTTTACGAGCGTCGGATTTCGCGACTTCGCAGGGCTCTATCCTTACTCGAATGGCGTTGGGCTCGGCGTCCGTTACGCCACCCCCGTCGGCCCCATCCGCGTCGACGTTGGACAAAACCTCAATCCGATTACTGGCGTCAAATCCACAAATTACTTCATCAGTATCGGCCAGGCTTTTTAAGGAGACCTCCCTTGAGCGCGCCCTTTTCTTCTCCGGTTCCTGCGCAATGGCGTACGTGGAGGGCGAAACTTCACAGCCGCCCAGTGCGCATCCTTGCGTCCGTCGCAATGGGCCTGTCGACGCTCAGCCTGGTCCTGACGGTCGCTCTGCTCGCATCCATCAATTCGGGCGGCGTTCATCGATTCATCATCGATACCGCGCAGAAGCAGGCCAGCGAAGCGCTCGGCGTGCCCGTTCATCTCCAAAACTTTACCCTTCATCTCTCCACTCTCAGCCTCGATATTTATGGAATCTCCGTTGCCGGCGCAGGTCCCGATCCCGGCCCGCCACTTCTCCAGGTAGATCACGTCAATGTCGGCGTGCGCATTGTCTCCGTCTTTCCTCGCAGCTGGTATCTCGACAACCTGCGCATTGATCATCCCGTGGCCTGGGTGGTGGTCGACAAGAACGGCGTGTCGAACCTGCCCACGTTTAAGTCGAGTTCGAGCAGCAGTGACACCAGCATCTTCGACCTCGGCATTCGCCACGCTGTTCTCGATCGGGGCGAAGTGTATTACAACAGCCGTCCCAGCGCGCTTGCCGCCGATCTGCACGATCTGAAATTCAACTCCACCTTTACGAGCCTCTCGAAAATGTATTCGGGCACGCTGGCGTACTCCAGCGGTCAGTTGCAGTACGGCGCGTATCGGCCTATCGAGCACAATCTGGACGTTCAGTTCGACGCCACACCCACCTCGCTCAATGTGAAACGGGCCACGCTCACCGCCGGTGTTTCGCACGTTGACCTGTCCGCCGGCATCAATAATTTTGACAACCCCGCAGTGCAGGGCCAATACGACGCGACCATCGACGGACACCAGGCCGCTCAGCTTCTTTCCGCGCCGTCCGTGCCCACCGGCCTGGTACGCGCCACCGGATCGATTCAATTCCAGCAACGGCCAGGCCGCACGCTGCTTCAGTCAATCGCTGTCAGCGGTGATGTGACGAGCAGCCGTCTCGATGTTGACGCCTCTGGCGTGCGCGCGCCCGTTGCCGGCCTTGTGGCGCACTACTCGCTTGCAAACGGCGATGCCGTGCTACACGATCTTCGCGCCGGCTTGCTGGGCGGCGAACTCACCGCCCAAGGAAGCATGACCGCGCTTGGCGGCGACTCGCACTCCAGCTTTCACGCAGCGCTGCGCGGCATCTCTCTGGCGGCGGCGAGGCAGGCCCTGGGCCGCACTGCGGCCACGCCTGGCGTAGGTCTGGCCGGGATGCTCAGTGCCACCGCTTCTGCCACGTGGGGCAAAACCCTTGACGATGTTGTCGCCAAGGCCGACGCGGTCATCCATGGACAGGTTGCCAAGACTGGCCAAGTCGCGAACGGAGGCCGGGCCGCGGCGACCGGCGGGACTCAGCTGGTCATGGCGAACCAGCCAGCCAACGCGCCAGAAGCCGCAATTATCCCTATCGACAGCATCCTCCACGCAACGTACATCAACCGCAATCAGAGCCTGCAGCTCGAAGACAGTTATCTGCGTACTTCGCAAACCACCCTCACCATGAATGGGACGGTCAGCAGCAACTCTCGTCTGGCGGTGCACCTCCAGGCCAACGATCTGCGCGAACTGGCAACCATGGCGCAAGTGTTTCAGTCGGCGGCACCGGGCGAGCATGCGCAACCCATCGACCTCTCCGGCACGGCAACTTATCAGGGAACTGTTCAGGGCTCCATGTCGGCCCCACATCTCAACGGCCAGCTCAATGCGGCCAATCTGCGCTTCAATGGCACCAACTGGAAAGTGCTGCGCACGGGAGTAGATCTGACGCCCAGCCAGGCGCGCTTCGACCAAGGCGACGTTGAGTCCGCACTGCGCGGGCGGATCACCTTCACCGCCAGCGCCGGTCTCAACAAATGGACATTCACAAATCAAAGTCCAATTGCGCTGGAAGTCAGCGCATCACAAATCAACATCGCTGATCTATTCAAGCTGGCCGGCCGGCAGATACCAGTCACCGGCACGCTGGACACGAGTGTCAAGTTGCACGGCAATGAGCTCAACCCTGAGGGCACCGGCAATCTCGCGCTCACCGGCGTCACTGCTTACCAGGAACCCATTCAGTCTCTCAAGGTCAACTTCGCGGGCAACGGGAACGATGCCCACGCGGACCTGGTACTTGCGCTTCCCGCCGGTACGGTGCAGGCCAAAGTCAATGTTCAACCGCGGCAACGAACCTACTCCGCCGAGCTGACTTCCCGGGGCATTCACCTTGAGAAGCTCGCCGCGCTCAAGGCACGCAACATCGACGCCACGGGCGTCCTCGTCATTCACGCCAGCGGCAAGGGCAGCTTCGATAACCCGGAGGCCGATGCAGACCTGCAATTGCCCAATCTGGTGATCGCCAACCAAACTCTTTCAGGCATCAAGCTACAGGTGAACGTCGCGGATCGCGTGGCCAATGCAGTGCTCAATTCCACGGCCCTCAACACCAACATGCAGGCCAAGGCGCGCGTCAACCTCACGGGCGACTATCTGGCCGATGCATCGCTCGATACCGAGGCCATTCAACTCCAGCCTGTCCTCGCCCTCTACGCGCCCGATCAGGCTGCCAATGTCAGCGGGCAAACCGAGGTTCACGCCACGCTGCACGGTCCGCTCAAGAACACAAAGCTTCTTGAGGCGCACCTTACGATTCCCACCCTGAAGGTGGCGTATCAAAATAACATTCAGCTCGCTGCAACCGCGCCCATTCACGTCACATTGAAGAATGGAGTCATCGATGTCCAGCACGGCGCCATCCGCGGCACTGATACCGATCTCGAGTTCCAGGGCTCCATTCCCACGGCCAGCGACGCGCCCATGACGCTCCTGCTCCACGGCCAGATCGACCTGCGGCTCGCGCAACTGTTCAGCCCTGATGTGCGCAGCTCGGGCCAGGTCAAGTTCAACATCGATTCACATGCCGCGGCGCCGGGCGCCAACCTGGGCGGCGAAATCGATATTGTCGACGCGAGCTTCGCCTCGAATGCGTTTCCCGCCGGGCTGCAACACGGAAACGGCGTGCTCAAGCTAACCTCCGAGCGGGTAAATATTTCCAGCTTTCAGGCGACCATAGGCGGCGGCGCGGTCACCGCTCAGGGCGGGGCAGCATTCCGGCCCAACATACAATTCGCGCTTGGCATGGCGGCCAAGGACGTACGCATCCTCTATCCGCAGGGCATGCGGGAGAGCATCGACGCCAACCTCCGCTTTGACGGCACAACGGACAATGCCGTCCTCGGCGGAACGGTCGACCTTGCCAATCTCTCGTTCACGCCTGCATTTGACGTGACCGCGTTTGCCGGGCAGTTCTCGGGCGGGATAGCCTTGCCGCCTTCGCAGGGCTTTGCGCAGAACGTGAACCTCAATCTCGCCGTACACTCCACGAACAACGTTGATCTGGTGAGCCGCGCGCTCAGCATCAACGGCTCCGCCAATCTTCAGGTCCGCGGCACGGCGGCCGACCCCGTCATCCTCGGCCGCGTCAATCTCACCGGCGGCGATGTCATTCTCAACGGCAACCGTTTCGTGCTGACCGGCGGCACGATCCAATTCATCAATCCCAGCGAGACCGAGCCGGTTCTCAATCTCACTCTCACCACGACCATTCAGCAATACGGCATCGACCTGCGCTTCCAGGGCCCCGTCGACCAGATGCACACCGAATACAGTTCCAATCCCTCCCTTCCCGCAGCCGACATCATCAACCTGCTGGCGTTTGGAGAAACCACAGAGGCCAGCGCCAACAACACGACACCCGCCAATCAGGAGGCGGAGTCGCTGGTCGCCTCGCAGGTTTCAAGCCAGGTCACCAGCCGCGTCTCAAAGATCGCCGGCATCTCGCAGCTCTCCATCAGCCCGGTACTGGCCGGCAGCAGCACGCAGGGCCCTCCCGGCGCCACCATCACTATTCAGCAGCGCGTTACCGGAAACCTCTTCATCACCTTCTCAACCAACGTGGCTTCAACCCAGAGCCAGACCATCCAGGGCCAGTATCAGGTGTCGCCGCGTGTGGCCGTCAGCGCTACCCGCGATCCCAATGGCGGATTTGCCGTGGACACACTAATCAAAAAGAGCTGGTAGTGCAAGAATGGGCAGATCAAGGAGCCAACTGGGAACTATTTCCACCGTCGAGCGCTTAGGCGCTCAAAAAGTGCTATCCAGCTTCGTTGACCGGTGGTACCATCGTAGACCGTGGGGAACTGGCCCCTTTTTCCCCTCATATATTTGGAGGCGTAGATCCACTTGGCAACGGTTCTTCCCAACCCCGGAGTGCGGTGGGGGATGCTTCAATCTGCCCCGCAGCGGCTTGCTCCCTCGGCACTCATCTGCTTGGCAGGGATGCTGTTCTGCGCAGCAGTCGGTTGTCACAGCAAACAGGCTGCGCCTGCCGTCGCCAAGGGCGCAAAGCTGGACTTCAACCAGGACGTGCAGCCGATTCTGGCAGCCAACTGCTTCAGTTGCCATGGGCCCGACCCGGAGATGCGCAAGGCCGGGCTTCGGCTCGATCTGGAGGAGTCAGCCTTCAAGAAACGGCCCGGACATCCAGACGCGATTGTGCCCGGACATCCCGAGCAGAGCGAATTGATCAAAAGGATCGAGTCGACCGACTCGCACCATCTGATGCCGCAGAATCCTCAGGGCGAGGCCAAGCCCATGAGGCCGGTCGACATTGCGGTGCTGAAAGAGTGGATTCAGGAGGGCGCGGTCTATCGGCCGCACTGGGCCTTCGACAAGCCGGTCAAGCCGCAGCCGCCTGCCGTGGCCGAGACCGCAAGCTGGGGCAACAATCCGATTGACGCGTTTATTCTGGCGCGGCTCAGGAAAGACGGGCTCAAGCCTTCGCCCGAGGCCGACAAGGCGACGCTCATCCGCCGCGTCACGCTCGATTTAACCGGCCTGTTGCCCACCCCGGCCGAGGTGCGTGCGTTTGAGAGCGACAAGTCGCCGCAGGCCTATGAGCATCTGGTCGACGGATTGCTGGCGCGGCCCACCTACGGCGAGCATCGCGCCCGCTACTGGCTCGACTATGCGCGCTATGCCGACACCTACGGCCTGCACTACGACAACAGCCGCGACATCTGGCCTTATCGCGATTACGTGATTCGCGCGTTCAACTCCAACAAGCCCTTCGACCAGTTCGCCATGGAACAAATTGCCGGCGACCTGATGCCGTCGAAGACTCTCGATCCGCTGATCGCCAGCGGCTACGTGCGGCTGGGCGTGAGCAGCAATGAGGGAGGCACCATCCCCGAAGAACTGCGCACAAACATTGCGCGGGAGCGCGCCGAGGCCTACGGCGCCACGTTCATGGGCCTCACCGTGGGCTGCGCGGTTTGCCACGATCACAAGTACGACCCCACTTCGCAGAAAGACTTCTACGCCCTCACCGCATTTTTCAACAATATTCAGGAGCGACCGTTCAACAACGACCGGCCGGTGTGGGAGCCCATGGTGCGCGTTCCCAGGGCGGCCAATCAAGAGGCATACAACCGCGTGTGGGCGCGGCGCTCGGAGCTTGCGCAGCGGGCCCGCGAACTGCATCTGCAGCAGCGCGACCTTGTCGGCAAGTGGCTGGCTTCGCGGCAGAGCTTCCCACAGGGTGTGTCGACCGACAAGCTCATGCTCCGGCTGCGTCTGGATGAAGGCGGCGGCGACGAGCTGAAAAACAGCGCGCCCCATCCCCAGCAGGCCAGCTTCCCCATCGGCAAGTCAAAGCCGCAGTGGGGTGAGACGACATGGCTCTGGCCCGACCTGCGCATGGAAACCAGCACGCGCATCAACCTCGGTCAGACGGGCGACTTCGACTCCAATCAGGCATTCTCCACCGGCGGTTGGTTCATGATGCGCTCGGCGCCGAACTACACCTCTTACGCAGAATCCGGCACGCTGCTTTCAAAAATGGACTCCACGCAGCACAACCGCGGCTGGGATATCTCGCTTGAGCACGGCATTCTGAGCGTGGAATTGGTCAACCAGGGGTCCAAGGACCTGGTGGTACACAAGGGCATAAACGAGAAGGAGCCGGAACACGATCCCAAGAAGGCGAAGGAGGTCTTCCCGTTCCCCACGCCCGCGGATCTGACGGCCCAGGATCTGGCGGCCAACAAGTCCAAGGTGCAGAAGGAACTGGAGAAAAAGTCGCTGGAAAAGAAGCCGGCCAAGAAGGAAGACAAGCCGGCTGAACCCAAACCGCCCCTGGACACCACGCCGCTGATGGCCATTCGCGTCTCTACGCTCGAGCCCTTCCCGGTCGATGCGCAGTGGCGGCACATCTTCTTCACCTATGACGGTTCGGGCAAGGCCGCAGGCGTTCGGATCTACGTCAATGGCATGCTGGTCCCGACCAGAGTTGGGTCGGACACCCTCGGTCAGGCGTCCATCAAAAACCAGGCGCCTCTGCTGCTGGGCATGCGCTCGCCCAATGAAAATCCGGCGCGCGAAACGCGCTATCAGGACATTCGCGTCTACGGGCGTGCGGTCACTCCGGAAGAGACCAGGCGTCTGCCGTTTGAAGACTACGTTGCCGAGGTCGCCGGCAAGCCGGCCAGCCAATGGTCTGATGACGAGTGGCATCAAGTCAGTCAGTTCTACTTCCACTCTGTCGACAAAGAGGCAAAGGATCTGGTGAGCCAGATTGCCGCGCTCGACGTGCAGCTGGACAAGCTCTCCGAGGGCGGCGACCTGACCATGGTGTCATGGGAGCGGCCGTCGATCGCCTACGCGCACATACTCACGCGCGGCATCTATACTGCGCGCACGGAGCGAGTGGAAGCCAACACGCCGCACTTCCTTCCGCCAATACCGGCAGGCATGCCGCATGACCGGCTGGCGCTGGCCCGGTGGACGGTGAGTGCAGAGAATCCACTGACGGCCCGCGTAACCGTGAACCGCATGTGGAGCGAGATCTTCGGCACGGGGTTGGTGGAGACGACAGAAGACTTCGGCATCATGGGCCAGCGGCCGTCAAATCCTGAGTTGCTCGATTGGCTGGCCGTCGAGTTCCGCGAGAGCGGATGGAACGTTAAGCACATGTATAAGCTCATGGTGATGTCGGCAGCGTATCGCCAGAGCGGCAAAACGACGCCGGCGCTGGTGGCCAAAGATCCCAAGAACCTGCTGCTGGCGCGCGGGCCCCGCTTCCGCATGGATGGCGAGACGCTGCGCGATGTGGCGCTCCAGTCGAGCGGGCTGCTTGTGGCGAAGATTGGCGGCCCGAGTGTGAAGCCGTACCAGCCGCCCAGCGTGTGGGAGCAGGTGGGCATCGGCGGCAGCGATACGCTCGACTACGAGCAGCAGCACGGGGACACGCTCTACAGGCGCAGCATGTACACGTATTGGAAACGCATGGCGTTGATGCCGGATATGGATGCCTTCGACGCGCCCATGCGCGACGTGGTCTGCACCCGCCGCCAGCGCACCGACACGCCGCTGCAGGCGCTGGTGACCATGGACGATGTGCAATGGGTCGAGGCGGCGCGGGCGCTGGCGCAGCGCGTGATCAAAGAGGGCGGCAAGCAGCCCGGGCAGCGCATCGACCTGATGAGCGAGATTCTGCTGGCGCACGATCCGCCGCCGCAGATGGCTGCCGTGCTCGAGGGTTCCATTGCGCAGATGGAAAAGCATTATGCCGCGGACCCCAAAGACGCAGCGAAACTGATCGATGTGGGCGAGAAGAAGGGCGACGCGGCCATTCCCGCGCCGGAACTGGCCGCATGGACCATGGTGGCCAGCGAGATGCTGAACCTGGACGAAACCCTCAACAAGTAACGGGAATCAAGCAGCGAGGACAGAGCAATGAAGCAACATCCACTGTGTACCGATACCGAGCAGGCGTCGCAGGTGATGGACATGGCCATTCCGGCAGAGATGAAGCGGGAATGGGCACAGCTCCAAACGCGGCGGCATTTTCTTGGCCAGTCGGGCAAGGTGCTGGGATGGGCAGCGGTGGCCAGCCTGCTGGGCGGCCGCGCGATCAAAGGAGATACGCACGCGCCGGCGTATGGCACGCCCGGCGCGGACCAGCTCAAACTGCCCCACTTTGCGCCCAAGGCCAAGCGCGCGATCTATCTGTTCATGTCCGGCGGACCGTCGCAGGTGGACCTGTGGGACTATAAGCCCGGTCTCGCGGCTCTCTATGACAAGGACATTCCCGACTCGGTGCGCGGCGGCCAGCAGTTGACCGGCATGACGGCCGGGCAGGCGCGGTTTCCCATCGCACCCTCGCGGTGGCCCTTCAGACGCCACGGTGAAACCGGCACCTGGGTGAGCGATCTGCTGCCATTCACGGGCCGCATCGCCGACCATCTTGCAGTCATCAAGTCGACCAACACTGAGGCCATCAATCACGAGCCGGCCATCATGCTCATGAACACCGGCAACATGAACGCGGGCAAGCCATGCCTGGGCTCATGGCTCTCGTATGGACTGGGCAGCATGAACGACAACCTGCCGACCTTCATGGTGCTGCAGACCAAGCTCAATATGCAGGAGGACAATCAGCCTGTCTCTTCGCGGTTGTGGAGCAGTGGTTTTCTTTCTTCTGAGTACGCTGGAGTGGGCCTGCGCTCGGCCGGCGATCCGGTTCTCTATCTGACCGACCCGGACGGCGTGGACCGGGAGGTGCGCCGCAACATGCTCGATGCGGTGAATGAAATCAATCGCCAGACCTACCAGGAACTGGGCGATCCGGAGACGAATGCGCGCATTGCGCAGTATGAGATGGCCTATCGCATGCAGACCTCGGTGCCCGAACTTGCCGACCTGAGCAAGGAGCCGAAGTCGACCTGGGATTTGTATGGGCCAGAGGCCAGGGAGCCGGGAACATTTCCGTATAATTGCCTGATGGCTCGCCGCCTGGCCGAACGCGGCGTGCGCTTTACGCAGGTCTACAAGCGCGGATGGGACATGCACGCCAATGTCTCGGAAAAGATGCCCGTGATCTGCCGCGAGGTCGATCGCGGCTGCTATGCCCTAGTGACCGACTTGAAGCAGCGCGGGCTACTCGACGACACGCTGGTCGTCTGGGCTGGTGAGTTTGGCCGCACCGTTTATAGCCAGGGTGGGCTCACGCCGGACGACTACGGACGCGACCATCATCCGCGCTGCTATACAACCTGGATGACCGGCGGCGGCGTGCGGCCCGGCATCACCTACGGCGAAACCGACGAATACAGCTACAACGTGGTCAAGGATCCGGTGACAGTGCGCGACTTCAACGCGACCATTCTGCACTGCCTGGGTATCGATCACAACAAGTTGACGTATAACTTCCAGGGGCTCGACCAGAAGCTCACCGGTCCCCAGCCGGCCAGCGTTGTTCAAGGCCTGCTTGCGTGAAGACAGGGGAAAGACTGGCCGTGCTGGCTGACAACTGGTTGCCCAAGAGTAAGGCCACGCGCGCGACGTGGATTGTAGCGCTGGCCTTCAGCCTGGTGCTCACCGCACTGCCGTGGGTCGTCCGGCTCGATGGAAAGCCGCACGCGGACTGGCAGCAGTTCCTGGGCCGCTTTCACCCGCTCGCGGTGCATCTGCCCATCGCCCTGCTGCTGCTGGTGCCGCTTCTTGAGCTAGTGGGCGCGCTTCGTCCGGCGCTGCGCGAGGCCGCCGGCTTCGTGCTCGGCCTGGCGTTTATCAGTTGTCTTGGCTCGCTGCTACTGGGCTTTCTGCTGGCGTATGGCGGCGGCTCCGCCGGGACAACTGTTTCGCGTCACATGGCCGGCGGCATCATCCTGACCATCGCAACCCTTCTCTGCTTGTTGGCGCGTCCCTGGTGGGAGCGGCACACTGTGGCGTACGTGTATCCGGCGCTGCTGGCCGGTGCGCTGCTTGCGCTCGTATGGACGGCGCACCAGGGCGGCACCATCTCGCACGGCAGCAACTACCTCACGCAATATATGCCGGGAGGCTTGAAGCGCTGGACCGGCCTTGAGCAAGCACCGCCTGCCGGCTCGTTCTACGCCAAACACATCAACCCCATCTTCGATTCCAACTGCGTCTCCTGCCACGGCGCGGGGCAGGTCAAGGGCGGCTTGCGTCTGGATTCCTACGAATCGGTGATGAAGGGAGGACACGACGGCATCGTCATCGTCGCCGGACAGCCGGACAAGAGCATGCTGCTCACCCGCGTGACGCTGCCCGTGGGCCATAAGCAGTTTATGCCGGCCGAGGGCAAGCCACCGCTCAGCGCCGAACAGATCTCCTGGATCAAGGCCTGGATCGAGCAGGGTGCATCGCCAACGGCAATTTCACTCGCCGGCATCGATCTCCACGAGGAGCAGGCCGAGCTGCCCCCGCAGCCGGTCGGCGACTACAGCGCTCTGATGCCCGAGATCCAGAAGATGGACCAGGCGCAGGGGCCTAAGTTAAAGCAGTTGTCGAGCAAGCCTGAAGACGGGTTGATTCTGTTTACGGTCGACTCCGCGCCAACCTTTGGCGACGCACAGCTCGCGCAGTTCCAGAGGTTCGCGCCCTATATTGTGGATGCCGAGTTGGGCCGCACCGCGGTGACCAATGCCAGCTTCGATACCCTCAAGCAATTTACGCATCTGCGCGCGCTGCATTTGGAAGAGACACAAATCAACGGCGACGGGCTGGCCAAGCTGGCGCCGCTCACCCAGCTCACCTACATCAACCTGAGCGGAACCCAGGTGGCCGCCTCTGCCGTTGCCCCGTTGAGCGCGATGAAGAATCTGCGCCACATCTACCTCTACAACACGCCGGCCCAGCCGCCGCCTCCTGTTCCGCCCGATCCGCCTTCACCGTCCGCGCTGCCCGCGGCCAAAAGCGCCGCGCCGTGACCGATCCGCAACGCCGCTGAAGCAGATTTGCCCTGCGCTGGCGCAGCTATCGCCAGGCGCCTCTGGTCCCCAGGCAGCGCGCGGGAGTAATCTGGTTGAACTATGAGTCCAACTGCACAGCAGCCCCAACTGAATCTAGCCCAGACCTCTGACTATCGCGAAATCTATGCCAACAGCGTGCAGGTGCGCGTCAGCGTGTGGGACTTTCTGCTCGTTTTCGGCCTGGCTTCCAGCGAGAGCCCCGAGCAGGTCAACATCCGCAATCAGCAGGGCATCTTTCTGAGCCCGCAACAGGCCAAGGCGCTGTGGAATATTCTGGGACAGAATCTCTCCCAGTACGAGCAGGCCTTCGGCACGCTCAACCTTGAGCCCCACGGCCACGGCTTTCCGCAGGGGCCGGTGAACTAGACAGGGACCAAGGGATGCAGGGGCCAGGGACCAGAGACCGAGAGCCGCTCATGGTCTCACGGCCATTTCCAGGAGCAAATTGCTTGCGCTTGAAACGACTCATGCAGCCGCGGCTCGACCGACCGCTGCCCCTGTGGATGATCTTTCCCGTGGTCTTTGCCGCGCTCTACGCGAGCCACTTCACGCTGCTGCGGCTGCCCTACTACTGGGACGAAGCGGGCTATTACATTCCCGCGGCGTGGGATTTTTTCCGCACCGGCTCGCTCATTCCCGTCAGCACGCTCACCAACGCTCATCCGCCCTTGCCCAGCATTTACCTTGCGCTGTGGTGGAAAGTCTCCGGCTTCTATCCCGAGGTTACCCGGGAGGCGGTGCTGATGGTCGCGGCGCTTGCCCTGCTGGCCGTCTGGCGTCTGGCCATGCGACTGGTGGGCGTGGTGAGCGTGGCCTTCTGGACGGTGCTGCTGACCGGCGTCTATCCCATCTGGTTCGCGCAGAGCACGCTGGCCCACGCGGATATCTTCGCCGCTGCATGCACGCTCTGGGGGCTGGCGTTCGCACTCCCTGACCGCGACCGCAACCCGCGCGCCGCGGCGCTCTGGTTCTGGGCCGCGGCGCTCTCAAAAGAGACATCGATCGCGATCCCGCTCACCCTGGCCGTCCTGTGCGTGGTCGAAGGCTTCAAGGCCCGGCCGTCCAGGCGCACTCGGTTGTGGCGCGAGGCCGCCTGGCTCACGAGCTGTGTCCTGCCCCTTGCCGCCTGGTATGCCTATCACTACGCCAGGACCGGGTTCCTCTTCGGCAATCCCGAGTTTCTGCGCTACAACGCCCAGGCCAATCTTTCCCCCGTACGCATTGTCGCCGCCTTCGGTCATCGCCTGCTCCACCTCACCGCGCACATGAACCTGTTCGTGCCCGTGCTCATGACGGTTGCCGCGTTGCTCTTGAATCCGCGGCCTGATGCCGACGGGCACGAGCGCGCAACCATCAGCGATACTGCGTTGCGGCGGATATTCCTTCTCCTCATCGTCAACGCCGTCGTGTTCAGCGTGCTCGGCGGCGCGCTGCTCACCCGCTACCTGCTGCCCATGTATCCGCTGGTGCTGCTGGTTGCCGTGGCCACGTTTTACCGCCGTGTGCCTTACTGGCAGGGGCTGGCCGTGTTTTCAGCCGCGGCGTTTCTGGTAGGCCTGTTCGTCAATCCACCCTATGGGTTTGCGCCGGAAGACAACCTGGCCTACGCGCACGTGGTGCGGCTGCATGAGGCGGGGATTGCAGAGCTCAGCAAGAAGTATCCCGGAGCAACGGTACTCTCCGCATGGCCCATGACCGACGAGCTGACGCGGCCGCAGCTCGGATACGTGAAGCAGCCGTGGGATGTGGACCGGATTGAGGACTTCTCCCAGCCGCAGATTGATCGCGCGGCCGAGGAGCCCGGCAAATTTTCCGCGGCCCTGGTCTTCTCGACCAAATACGATCCGCCGCGGCCGCTGCTGAGCCTGGGCCCAAAGAGCGCTGAGCTGGACGCGAAGTACTTCGGCCTGCACCACGATCTGCCGCCCGAGCAGATAGCCAAACAGCTCGGCGGCGATCTGGTCTGGGAGAAAGAAGACCAGGGCCAGTGGGTCGCGCTCATCCGCTTTGTGCGGGTGCTGGCCGCGCAGGCGGCGCTTGACAGCGGGCCGGGAGTCCGCTGAAGAATCGAAGGTGAGTGAGTTCGCCGCGACGAAGTGCGTGAAACAACAGGAGGCCCGCATGGCCGATGGCGCTGTCAAATATCCCTATGAAACCCGCTTGAACGTTCTCTATCCGCCGCTCCAGGTGATCGATGAGAAGGCGTTGGCCGATGCATGTGAATACAAATGGTTCAACCAGACCCTTTGCAAAGTGAATGACTCGGTCGTGCGCGTGGCCATTATCGAAGGCGAATACCACTGGCACAAGCACGACGAAGACGACGAGTTCTTCTACGTGGTCGAGGGTAGGTTGTTGATCGACCTCGCAGATCGCATCGTCGAGCTCGCGCCGCGCCAGGGGTTCGTCGTGCCCCGCGGCATGCTGCACCGGACCCGCGCGCCCGAGCGCACCGTGATTCTGATGGTTGAGAACGCCGGCATCATTCCCACAGGAAATTGAGGTTGCTCGCTGCTGGCCGCGGTCGGTCGAGCAGCCCCGATCGAACAGCTATAGCTCCTGAGGGGCACTCTGGAATCGTCTGAATGGTGTTTAATGAGATGACCTCAAGTGTCCTGTTTCTCAACTTCGCAAC
>Ga0302278_10001205_pt1 | contig 32342 bp, 19 predicted proteins | sample III_Bog_N3_2_FD_194543 | JGI IMG/M metagenome (GOLD analysis project Ga0302278, IMG submission 194543) | Peat permafrost microbial communities from Stordalen Mire near Abisko, Sweden - III_Bog_N3_2 | ecosystem: Environmental > Terrestrial > Soil > Wetlands > Peat | place: Sweden: Abisko... | reverse complement strand
GCACCGTGCGCGAAGGCTTTCCGACCTCCGTGATCTCGGTCGTCTTTGGTCCGCAGGCGAAGACCTTGCGCGGCCGGCAGCCGATGAAGCTGTAGCGGGAGAGTCGCTCGCCCCCCTCCACGGACTCGAGCAGGTAGGCAGGTCCGTGGGCCCTCAGCTTGGCGTACGCCGAGACCGGCGTCTCGAAGTCGGCCATGAGGTCCGTGTAGACCGGGATAAGGTTGCCCGTGCGCGCAAGCGCAACGAATTCGTCCCTGGTGGGGTGGATTTCCATGGTCACTGTACCGTAGCGGGCTGGCCCTCGTATGACATGTGTTTTCCCCTAAAAGTGGCAGCCTTAGCTCCTATTTCCAGATTCGCTGACATTGCCTTTGAGTGGGTCCCTCCAGCCCGTGATCTCGTGTGCCCTGAAAGCCCCAGTGCGATCGATCCAATGGAAGTGTTCACGGGGTCAGGGAGTTCGGAAATTGGTGGTTAAGCGATGGGAACGGACGCCAAGAATGCTGGCACGAATCTCCCTAACTACGCCATCTAGAAGTTTTGGGGCGACGCCCGAATCAACACCCATGGACCCAGAAGGTGAACCGATCCGCTGGAGTGGGTTTTTGTGAGCGCTTAAATAAGAACACGGGCGGAAAAAGAAGCGTCCGACCCCCTGTCGCCAATGAGCACCACTGTTGACCGGCGCGGGATTAATGGATCAAATAGATTCCAGTAGAAGAATTAATGGCAGACGTGTAAGCCGCACCGCTCAAAGTCTAACTTCAATATCACCATGCCAAAATACGTCATCGAACGCGAAATACCAGGCGCAGGGAAACTCACCCCCGATCAGCTGCGAGGCATCTCTCAGAAATCCTGCAGCGTGTTAAAAAATCTAGGCCCGCAAATTCAGTGGGTCGAGAGCTACGTGACGGATGATAAGGTCTATTGCGTGTACATAGCGCCGAACGAGGCGATGGTGCGCGAGCACGCGAAGCAGGGCGGGTTTCCAGCCAACCGAGTTTCCGAAGTCAGGAGAATCATCGATCCAACGACCTCGGAAGCCTAACCCCTGCCTGACCCGACTCCCAGGGCTGGCGCGGGTCGTCTCAAGGTTCGGTGAATCCCAATACTCGATGGACCGTTTGAGCGTTGTTCTACCCGGGACCTGGAAGCTGATCAGTCGCATCGATTGCACCCGCAGTGGCGAGCGCCGCCTTGAGCCGTCGCTAGGTGAAGATCCCGTGGCGCTCCTTTTCTATGACCGGTCGGGGAATTTCGCGGCACAGTTTATGAAGCGGGACCGCTCTGGTCCGATCAGTGATGCTGCCGCGAGTGGCTCAAACAACAGTCGCGCGCAAGGTGGCTATGACGCCTATTTCGGCACCTACACGATCGACGAGACGCAGAAAACGGTGACCCAGCGGCTTGTGGGTGCGCTTTCGAAGGAGAACGTGGGATTGGTGGTCACTCGAAGGATGCTGGTTGAAGGCGATACTCTGACCATCCAACTCGAGACAACTTCCGCGGAGGGAGAAGGGGTCATACGCACGCTGATTTGGTCTCGCGTCATTTAGGCCTCACCGTGCCGTGAAACGCGCCGACCCTCGGTAGCGCGGGTCATTTCATCGATCCAAGAGTGGGCTCAGGCGACTGGAGGCCATTCATTGGCCCGCGTGGAGTCTTGTGCGGCAGCTTGGTCAGGTGCTTCGCAATCTAAATGGACGTATCTCGTTGACAATCAGTAGATTGAATTCTATTATGTCGGTCATAATTCCCTTCGGGAATGGAGCTCAATCCCAAGGTTTCGGTCTCAACTACGACCGAAAAACGGCATGCCCCATCCTCAACGCAATGTGTTAATGGGAGGTCACTCCACCGTAACGGACTTTGCCAGGTTGCGGGGCTTGTCCACGTCGCATCCGCGCTCGACGGCGATGTAGTAGCTCAGGAGCTGGATCGGGATCGTGGCCACGATCGGGAGCACGGCCTCGTGGCACTCGGGGATCAGGATCACCTCGTCGGCAAGCCCGGGCGGCAGCTCCGCGCCCTCGGTGGTGATCGCGATGACAGGCCCCTTTCGGGCCTTGATCTCCTGCATGCTCGAAATGACCTTGTTGAAAATCTCCCCCTTGGGCGCAAAGAAGACGCTCGGGCATTTTTCACTGATCAGGGCGATCGGCCCGTGCTTCATCTCTGCAGCGGGGTACCCCTCCGAGTGGATGTAGGAAATCTCCTTGAGTTTGAGTGCCCCCTCGAGCGCTATCGGGAAGAGTGAGAGTCGCCCCAGGAAGAGGAAGTCGTGGTAATGGGCGACGCGCTTTGCGATCGCCTTGATGTGCGGGGCATCCTTGAGCACCCTGCGGACCAGGTCGGGCACCGACTTAAGCGCCTTAACGTAGTCTATGCCGTCGTTGAAGCTCATGTCCCGCATCCGGGCCACGTAAAGCGCCACCATCGAGCCGAGAAGAAGCTGCGAGGTGAAGGCCTTTGTCGAGGCGACGCCGATCTCGGGGCCCACGTGCTGGAAGATGCCCCCGTCGGCCTCGCGCGCTATGGAGCTTCCCACGACGTTGTTGATCGCCAGGACCCGGTAGCCCTTGCGTTTCGCTTCACGCAGGGCCGCGAGCGTGTCGATCGTTTCGCCCGACTGGCTGATGACAAAGAAGAGGGTCTGGGGGTCGAGCGGTGCGTTGCGGTAGCGGAACTCGGAGGCGTAGTCGACCTCCACCGGGACGCGGGCGAAGCGCTCGATCAGGTGCTCGGCCACAAGGCAGGCGTGCCACGCCGTGCCGCAGGCGCAGAACATGAACCGGTCGATCTGCCGGAGCTCGGCGGGGGTGAGGTTCAGGCCGCCGAAGAGCGCCGTGCTCCCGTCCTCGGAAAATCGGCCGCGCATGGTGTTCTCGAGCGCCTGGGGCTGCTCGAAGATCTCCTTCTCCATGAAGTGCGCAAAGCCGTTCAGCGTGGCGTCCTCGACCTTCCAGTCGATGCGGTCCACGACGGGCGAGACGTCCGTCTGGTCCAGGGTCGTGATTGCAAACTCCCTGGGGGTGATGTGGACCAACTCCCCGTCCTTAAGGTAGACGACGTTTCGGGTGCTGCTGACCAGGGCCGACGCGTCGCTCGCCAGGAGATACTCGTTGTCGCCGACGCCCAAGATCAGGGGGGAGGCCTTCCGGGCGGCCACGATCTCGTCGGGGAAGTCGATGCAGAGCGCCGCGATCCCGTAGGTGCCCTCCACGTGGCGGAGCGCCTTGCGCACGCTTTCCAGGAATGCGCTCTCCGTGCCGCCGCCCGACGCTGGCCGCTTGGCGTAGTGGTAGGCGATCAGGTTGCAAAGGACCTCGGTGTCGGTTTCGGACGTGAAGGTGTACCCCTTGGTGAGCAGGAAGGTCTTGATCTGGCTGTAGTTCTCGATGACGCCATTGTGGATCAGCGCGAACTTCCCGTCGGAGCTCAGGTGGGGGTGGGCGTTGGCGACCGTGACGCCGCCGTGGGTGGCCCAGCGTGTGTGCCCTAGGCCCACGGTCCCTGTCAGGCTGACCTTGGCCGCCGCTTTGGCGAGCTGGTCGACCCGGCCAACGGTCTTGACGACCTCAAGCCTTCCTCCCTGAACGATCGCCAGCCCCGCGGAGTCATAACCGCGGTATTCCAGGCGCTTGAGGCCCTCCAGGATGATCGAGGAGGCCTTACGGGTGCCGACGTAGCCTACGATTCCACACATAATTGATTTGGGTAAGGATTTGGCTTCTGCGACGATTTTGTCTCGCGAAAGAACCGCTCAGGATAGAAAAGAGATTTCCTATGACCACCCAAAAACGCGTGCTCGCCGTCATTATGGGCGGCGGTCGAGGCACACGGCTCGCCCCCCTCACGAACGAACGCTGCAAGCCCGCGGTACCCCTCGCCGGCAAATACCGTCTTGTCGACATCCCGATCAGCAACTGCATCAACTCCGACATCAACCGGATCTTCCTGCTGACGCAGTTCAACACGGCTTCGCTTCACAGGCACGTTCAGGGCGCCTACCAGTTTGACCCGTTCGGGGGCGGCTTTGTGGATATTCTCTCTGCCGAGCAGACCGAGAAGAGCCTCGACTGGTACCAGGGAACGGCTGACGCCGTGCGAAGAAACCTGATCCACTTCAGGAAATATCCCCATGACCTGATCCTCATCCTCTCGGGCGACCAGCTGTACCGCATGGACTTCAGGGAGATCATCGAGCAGCACATCGCAAACGGGGCCGACGTGACCGTCTGCGCCAAGCCCTTCGAAATCTCCAAGGTCGAGGGACTGGGCCTGATGCGGGTGGCCGACGACCTCTCCATCCAGCAGTTCGTCGAGAAGCCCAAGGACCCCGCCGTCATCAACAGCCTGACCGTGAGCAAGACGATCGAGGCGAAGCTCGCAGCCGGCTCGGGCGAGAAGCGCTGCCTGGCGTCGATGGGCATCTATGTCTTCAACAGGCATGTGCTCGCGGAGGCGCTCGAGAACTCGATGACCGACTTTGGCCGCGAGGTGATCCCGGGCATCCTGGGGTCCAAGAAGATGTTCGCGCACATCTATGAGGGGTACTGGGAGGACATCGGGACCGTGAAGGCTTTCTTCGAGGCCAACCTCGCCCTCGCGCAGCCCCTGCCGCCCTTCAACATCTTCGACGCCACGACGCCGGTGTACTCTCACAACGAGTACCTTCCCGCGGCGAAGCTCAACAAGTGCCGGGTTGACAACATCATTGTCGCCGACGGCTCCATCCTGACCGATTCGGCGCTCAAGCACAGCCTCTTTGGCATCCGCTCCTTCGTAGGCGAGGGGAGTGAGCTGGAGGACGTGGTCATGATGGGTGCGGACTATTACGAGACACTGGAGCAAATCGCCTCCAACGCCGCCCGGTCCAAGCCGAACATCGGCGTCGGGAAGAACTGCCGCATCCGGAGCTCGATCATCGACAAGAACGCCCGCATCGGGGCCGGGTGCCAGCTGTCGCCGGCCGGCAAGTCAGACGGCACCTATGCCAACGGTGCCGTGGTGATCCGGGACGGCGTCCTTGTGGTGCCCAAGGGGGCCGTGATCCCGCCCGGAACGATCGTCTAGGTAAATTACCTTCCCTTTCTTTTGGGGCTACGGCCTCGGGGCGAGCTCTTGGGCGCCCCTTCTCAGGCAGAGGAAAAGCCCCACGGCGATCATGAACAGGGAATAGAAGGTTCCGCGGCTTAGCCCGAGGATGAGCGAGGCATCCGGCTCGCGGAAGGTCTCCCCTGCGATGCGCAGGAGGGCATAGGCGACCAGGAATTCCCCGGCCAGCCGACCGGGTTTCTGCCGCACGACATCGCTCTTCCAGAAGCGCAGCTGCAGGTACGCGAGGAGAAGGGCGCCCTCCATGCCGGCCTCGTAGAGCTGCGACGGGTGGCGGGGCGGGATGTGACCGAAGGGGGTGCCAGGGGGCATGCTCCTTGGGAAGATGACCGCCCACGGCACCACAGAGATCCGACCCCAGAGTTCGCCGTTCCAGAAGTTAGCCAGGCGCCCCAGGAGGATCCCGACGGGCGCGGCCGAGGCCAGGAGGTCCCAGAGGTGCAGGAGCGCAATCCGCTCAGTGCGGGCGAACCAGGCTACCGCGACAATGACACCGATCAGGCCGCCGTGGAAGGACATGCCCCCCTCCCAGACCCGTAAGATCGCGAGCGGGTCGGAACCGAATGTGCGCCAACCGTCATAGAGCAGGTAGGAGCCGACACGGCCCCCCACGACGACGCCCAAAACCGCGGCCACCATCAGGTCGCCGATCTTGGCCGCGGGCAATTCCGATTTCCCAGCGCGCGCGTAGCGGCCGAGGAGCCACGCCCCGACCAGGAAGCCGACGGCATAGGAGAGCCCGTAGTAGCGGATGCCGAAGCGGCTTGTGAAATGGATGAGGAAGGGGTCTAGGGTGTCGACCCAGAAGGCCAGTTGAGCCCTCATAAACGCCGCCCCCGTTCCTGCTTCTGGATCCGTGTCCGCGCCAGTTCGCGCATGTCGACAGCGACGTCATCCTTCTCGAAGATCTCGCGGCCGAGAAGGTGCTCGATGATGTCCTCCATCGTGACGACCCCAGCCGTGGCTCCAAACTCGTCCACGACCACGAGCAGCTTGTTGTGGGTCTTAAGCGAGAGCTGCAAGGCGTTGGCCACGGTGGCGGTCTCCGGGATGAAGTGGGCCTCCTGCATGAACTGCTCGACCAGTCCCGCATCCTGGTCGTGCGCCTTGGCCTTCAAGAGGTCGCGGTTGCGCACGACGCCTAGGACATCGTCCATGTTCTTTCCGTACACGGGCATCCGTCCGAACGGCAGGGTGGGGTGCTCCTGGAAGACCTCGGCTACTGACATCGAGCGGTTAAGCGCCGTGACGACCGTCCTTGGGGTCATGATTTCGCTGACCCTCACGTTGTCGAGCGAGAGGGCGTTGGCGATGATGCTCGACTCGCTGCGGGAGAGCGTGCCCTCCTTGGCGCCGCGCTCGGCCAGGAGCATGATTTCCTCGTCGGAGCCATGGACCTTCGCCGGGGGACCGACAAAGGGCCGCACCACTAGGGCGCAGAGCCAGGTGACGGGCGAGAGGACTCGCCTTAGCCAGCCGATCGAGTAGACAACATAGGGCTGGAGCGCCGGGCGGTGAGACACCCCGATGTTCTTCGGCAGCACCTCCGAGAAAATGAGGAGGACGGCGCCAAACCCAATTGAGATCGCGACGAGCGGGTAGCCGCTGTAGCGCTGCGAAGCCAGGACGCCGATCATGACCGAGCCCAGGCTGTTGGCGACCGTGTTCAAGGTCAGGATCGCCGAGATCGTGGCGTCGATATCGCGCTTTAGGGCCTCAAGCAGCGCGCCGCGCCGGGGGCGGGCCTTCTTCAGCGCCTCGATCTCGGCATTCGTGGTTGAGAGAATGACCGCCTCCGTCAGCGAGCAAAAGAAGGACGTTCCTATGGTGAGGATGACGACGAACGGCAGTACAAACTGGAACATGGCCGCACGCTAGCGCGTGGGACCCCTATTTCCGAACACAAAAGAGCCTTGCAGCGGGCGCCTGTTGGATTGCTAGGTATGTACGCATGGGACCCCTTAAGCGTACTCCTTTGCGGGACTTTCACGCGGCACACGGTGCCAAGCTTGTGGACTTTGCCGGATGGGAGATGCCGGTGCAGTACCGGAGCATCCTTGAGGAGCACAGGGCCGTCCGCCGCGCGGCCGGCCTTTTTGACGTGAGCCACATGGGTGAGGTGGACGTCACCGGCCCCGATGCTCTTGCATTCCTGGACGCCTTGGTGACGAACGACGTCTCCAAGATGTACCCCGGCAGGGTCCTGTATTCCCCGATGTGCCACCCGGACGGGGGCGTTGTCGACGACCTCCTGGTCTACATGCGCGGCCCTGGCGACTACTTCCTGTGCGTCAACGCGGGCAATATCGACACCGACCTGGCGTGGATCCACGAGCAGGCCGCGGGCAGGAATGTGAAGGTGGTCGACCGCTCGGCCGACTGCTCGCTCCTGGCGGTCCAGGGCCCCCAAGCATTGGCGATCGTGCAGAGCCTCACCGCGACCCCGCTCAGCGGGATCAAGTACTACCATTTCGCCCATGGGGAGGTCGCGGGGATACCCTGCGTCATCAGCCGCACGGGCTACACGGGCGAGGATGGGTTTGAGCTCTACCACAAGCCGTCGGACGACGTCGCTCTTGCGGAGGCGCTCCTTAGGGCGGGAGGGCCCCTGGGCCTTGAGCTCTGCGGGCTCGGGGCCCGCGACAGCCTCCGGCTCGAGGCCGGGTTCCCCCTCTACGGCCACGAGATCACCCGCGAGATTTCGCCGCTCACAGCCGGCCTCGGCTGGACCGTGAAGCTCAACAAGGCCTCCGATTTCTCGGGGCGCGCGGCGCTCGCGGCCGAGAAGGCGAACGGGGCTTCCCGGAAGGTCGTGTTCTTCAAGACCGGCGACCGCCGGATCATCCGGCCCGAGACGCCCGTCATGGGCCCGGATGGCGCGGCCGTGGGCCGCGTCCTCTCCGGCACCCTCTCCCCGATCCTTTCCGAGGCGATTGGCTCGGCGCTCGTCACGACCGAGGCGGCGGCGGGCAAGCTCCAGGTCGACGTCCGGGGCAGCCCAATCGAATTGCATCTCGTCCATCCTCCCTTCATCGACCTAAAGAAAAATCCATGAGCAACGTACCAGCGGACCTTCGCTACGCAAAAACCCACGAATGGCTGAAGCTTCAGGCTGACGGCTCTGTGACGGTCGGGATTACCGACTACGCCCAAGCCTCACTGGGAGACATCACCTATGTGCAGCTGCCGAAGGTGGGCGCCGTGCTCAAGCAGGCCGGAGCCTTCGGGGTCGTGGAGTCCGTGAAAGCGGCCTCCGACGTCTATTCCCCGGTGGGGGGCACGGTCTTGGCCGTCAACACGGCGCTCGACAGCGCCCCGGAGACCCTGAACCGGGATCCGTACGGGGAAGGCTGGATCCTCAAGCTTAAGCCTGCGGATCCGTCCGAGGCCGGGGCGCTTTTGGACGCCGCGGCCTACACGAAAGCCACGGCCTAGGTGGCCGTGTCTGGGAAGGGCCCTTAGCCCTTCCGCTCAACCTTGCGGCGCTCAGTGGAGCGCAGGATGCGCTTGCGCAGGCGCAGGCTCTTCGGCGTCACCTCGACGAACTCGTCGGAGGCGATGTACTCGATCGCGCGCTCCAGGGAGAGTTTCGACGGAGGCGTGAGCCCCGTGGCGACGCCCGATCCCTGGGACCGGAAGTTCGTGAGGGCCTTGGCGCGAACGGCGTTGCAGGAGATGTCCTCGTTGCGGGGGTTCTCACCGACAATCATGCCCTCGTAGACCTCTTCGCCGGGTCCGACGAAGAGCTTGCCGCGCTCCTGCACCATCTCGAGCGCGTACCCGGTCGTGGTGCCGGCCTCGGTGGCGATGATGGTTCCGGTCAAGCGCGTTAGGACCTCGCCCGCATACGGGCCGTATTCCTTGAAAAGGTGGCTCATGACGCCGCGGCCGCTTGTCGCGTTCACAACGTCGATCTCGAAGCCGATCAGGCCTCGGGTCGTGATGGTGGCCTCGATCATGGTCGAGTGGGAGAGCTTCTGCATGTTGGTCATGAGTCCCTTGCGGTTGGCAAGGTTCTGCACGATCGAGCCGACGCACTCGTCGGGGATCTCGATCCAGACCGTCTCATAGGGCTCCATGCGGGTGCCGTTCTCGATCTTCTCGATCACGGTGGGGCGGGAAACGAGGAGCTCAAAGCCCTCGCGGCGCATCGTCTCCACCAGGACCGCAATCTGCATGGCCCCGCGGGCCATCACATTGAAGATGCCGGCCGAGCTCGTATCCTCGACCTTGATGGATACGTTGGTCTTCAGCTCGCGAAACAGGCGGTCTCGGAGTTGGCGGGAGGTGACAAGCTTGCCCTCGCGTCCGACGAGCGGTCCGTCGTTCACGCAGAACTGCATCTCCAAGGTCGGAGGGTCGATCTGGGTGAAGGGGAGGGCATGCTGCTCCTCGCTGGCGGCGATCGTGTCGCCGATATCGATATCCTCGAAGCCCGAAAGACCCACGATGTTGCCGGCGGTGCCTACCTCGGTCTCGACCGTGCCCAGGCCCGTGAACTCGCTCACCTTCGTAATCTTGGCGCGGATCTTCTTGCCGTCAGAATTGCGGATCACGAAGACGTTGTCGCCCAGGCGCGCCTCGCCGCCCAGGATCTTGCCGACTGCGATACGTCCTACGTAGTCGCTCCAGTCGATGTTGGAGACCAGCATGTGGAAGGGCTCGTTCGGCTTCGCGAATGGGGGCGGGACGTGGTCGAGAATGGTCTGGAAGAGGGGAGCCATGTCCTTCCGCTCGTCCTCGAGGCGGTACATCATGTAACCGTCACGTCCCGATCCAAATACGACCGGGGCGTCAAACTGCTCCTCGGTTGCATTTAGCTCGAGGAGGAGCTCCTGCACCTTGTCGTACATCTTCTTTGGCTCGGCGTTCTCGCGGTCGATCTTGTTGATGACGATCACGACCTTGAGCCCGTGGGCCAGGGCTTTCCTGAGTACAAAGCGCGTCTGGGCCTGGGGCCCGTCATAGGCGTCCACGAGGAGCAGCACCCCGTCCACCATGCGCAGCGCCCGCTCCACCTCGCCGCCGAAGTCGGCGTGGCCGGGGGTGTCGACGATGTTGATCGTCTTGTCGTGCCAGTGCACCGAGGTGTTCTTCGCCTTGATCGTGATGCCCTTCTCCTTCTCGAGGTCCATGGAGTCCATGGCGCGCTCCTCGACCTGCTGGTTGGCGCGGTAAACACCGCCCTCCTTGAGGAGTTTATCGACGAGGGTCGTCTTGCCATGGTCGACGTGGGCAATGATGGCGATGTTACGGATGTTCTGGTTCATGTCTCTGGGAGTGCTCAAAAAGTTGAAAAAGAGCCCGAACCTGCCATCCGCGGGCCCCGAACGCAAGGACCATCGGGACAAGGACGCCTTTCCCCGCGCATGCGCAGAGGATTCAAAGGCTTAGCGCAGCTGCCGGATTCGGTGTTCCTGCGCTTCGGTGACGGCCTGCACCTCGTGACGCTGCTGCGCCGCAACCTTGGTGACATCTACTCCCATGACTGCCGCCAATCTGGGGCTGCGGGTGCCCGCGGGGGGCTCAAGCCTGCGGCTGCCGGCCGTTGAGCCAGCCATGGGACGGGTTTTCTACGGCAGGTGAGGCAAGGGAATCCCCCCGCTTACCGGTCCGAATGCCTAAAAAAATAAGGCCCCGGAACCTTTCGGTTCCGGGGCCAAATTTGGGGGTGGGCGCTCGCCACGCGCTCTTTCCCGTCACATACGTTGGGCGCACTCGCTTTCGCGGGCCGTATGCTCCCCGACGCCACTCTCCGCGGCATGCGAAGATTTCGATCTCATGGCGGGATCGCTCCTACCGTTGCCGGTTGGAGTCTATCGAGTGAGGTCTCTTCGCCCAGTTCGGCCACCCCCTGCCAGGGGCGGCACGCCGGACGTGGTGCAGACACGCCTACAAGTAGCGTACTTTCGCGTCGGCACCGTTGCCACGGGGACGGCATCAGCTTTTGGCCGATCGTTTGCCCCGCGTTACGGGTCTGACCTCTTAACTCTCAGGTTGCGTTCGCTTTGCAGTTGGGTGACGCGGATTTACACGCCGCCCAATTGAGGAGCTTTCACGGGATTTGCCTGGCCCGCTCGCTCCCCGCCGCCCCGTCTCCCTTGCGCGCCCGGTTCGTTTTTACCGATCCGGGCCTTTTGGCGGGGTCGTCCCGCCGGGAAACGCGACTGCGTTCTGGTCTGCGCAGTAGCAACCATACCCTCTGGGTAACTGCGTCGGCACCCGGTTCGAAACTTCCCGTGTGCCTGACTCGGCTCGGACGCGGTTTCTAATCACGCCTTGCCTCTCAGCTCCTGTGTTCATGTTACTGACCGGTCATGACACCGGCCAGAGGAACTGGTGATATTGCCTGCCTCCGCATTGCTGCGGTGAGGGGATGGCGGCACCAGCTGCCACCGTCCTTTCCCCGGTCGCCCGGGATTATCTCAGTCGTGCTTTCGAAGGGGTTTTCAGGCCTCCGCGCTGCGACTGTTCTATCAAGGAACGAGGTGAGGTTGCGGCGAGGTTACGAAAGGGTGAAGCTTTTCTTATCCACAATTCCCTCACAATTAGTTGCTGTGAATAACCTGCGAGCAAAGTAGTTCACCGGTTATTCACAACCCACCATGACCCCAAGGGAGCTTCCCATCTATGAACTCGAGATGCCGCTCGTCGCGGCGCTGCGCAGCACGGGGCGCGTGATCGTGCAGGCGCCGACCGGCTCGGGAAAGTCGACCCAGGTCCCGCAGATGCTCCTTCGTCACGGGTTTCTCGACGGGGGTGAGGTCGTGGTCTTGCAGCCCCGAAGGCTTGCGGCGCGCATGCTCTCGCGCCGCGTCGCCGAGGAGCTGGACACCCGGCTCGGCGACATTGTGGGCTACCAGATCCGCCTCGAGTCAAAGGTCAGCCGTCAAACCCGGATCCGCTTCGTGACCGAGGGGATTCTCCTGCGGCAGATGACCTTTGATCCGGAACTGCGCGGCGTGAGCGCGCTCGTGTTCGACGAGTTCCACGAGAGGCACCTCTACGGTGACATCTCGCTTGCCCGGGCGCTCAAGGTGCAGGCGGGGGCGAGGCCCGACCTAAAGATCGTGGTCATGTCGGCGACGCTCGATGCGGGCGCGCTTTCAAAGTACCTGGCGCCGTGCGAGACACTGGTTTCCCAGGGAAGGGCGCATCCGGTCCGGATCGAATACCTCGCCAAGCCCGCGAACTTTGACGCGGAGCCGGTGTGGGAGGTGGCCGCCCGCGAGTGCGAGCGCGTGGCGGAGGTAACCCAGGGCGACATGCTGGTCTTCATGCCGGGCGCCTACGAGATCAGCCGTACCCTCCAGGCCCTCCAGGGCAGCCGCACGCTCCGCCAATTCGCGGCCCTGCCGCTCCACGGGGAACTCTCGACGGAGGCACAGGACCTGGCGGTCTCGCGCAGCGCGACCCGAAAGATCATCGTCTCGACGAACGTGGCTGAGACCTCGCTCACGATCGACGGCGTCACGGCGGTGGTCGACAGCGGGCTTGCCCGGAATGCCCGGTTCGATCCCGACCGCGGCATCAACACGCTCCTCGTCGAGAAGATCTCGGCGGCAAGCGCCGATCAGCGCGCAGGCCGTGCCGGGCGCACGGCTCCCGGAATCTGCGTCCGCCTTTGGACAGAGCGCGAGCACGGCCAGAGGGCGGCCCACGAACTGCCGGAGGTGAAGCGCTTGGACCTCTCCGAGGTCGTGCTGACCTTGAAGGCCTCGGGCGTCGAGGACTTGCCCTCCTTTAACTGGTTTGAGAAGCCCGAGGCCCGGGGACTTGAGCGGGCCGTGGCGCTCCTCACGGACCTGGGCGCCCTATCCGGCGACGCAGGGTCGATCACGCCCGTCGGGCGGCGCATGCTGCGGTTTCCCGTGCACCCGCGCTACGCCCGGATGTTCCTGGAAGCCCATGAGCGGGGCTGCGTCCGGTCGGTCGCAATGATGGCGGCCTTGACCCAGGGAAGGAATTTTCTCCTGCGGGGGGTGCCGAGGCAGGTCGAGGAAGCGCGCGAGGAGCTCCTGGGCGAGGAACACGAGAGCGACTTCTTTCTTCTCATGCGCGCCTGGCGCTTTGCGGACAAGGGCGGGTACTCCTTGGACGCGTGCCGCCGGATCGGCGTGCACGCCCAGGGTGCGCGCCAGGTGGGGCCCCTCTTTGAGCAGTTTGTCGAGATCGCGACGGCCGAGGGCCTGGACGCCTCCGAGAAGCGGGTGGACGGTGTCCAGGTCAGGAAGTGCGTATTGGCGGGGTTCCCGGACCATCTCGCCCACCGGCTCGATGCGGCGACGCTCCGGTGCGACCTGGTCCATGGGCGCCGGGGGCTCCTCGCCCGGGAAACCGCCGTGGGGCGGGCCTCGCTCCTCGTGGCGGCGGAGATTACCGAGGTGGGCGGCCGGGGCGGCGAGGTGAGCGTGCTCCTGAACATCGCTACCGCGGTCGAGGAGGCCTGGCTAAAGGAGCTTTTCCCGGGTGAACTCAAGGACGTGCGTGAGGTGACCTATGACTCGGATGCCAAGCGGGTTGTTGCGCGGCGCGAGAAGCGGTTCCGGGATCTCGTCCTCGAGTCCAAGTCGGGCTCGGACGATGTGCCCTCAACCGAGGCTGCGGCCCTCCTGGCCAAGGAGGTCGTCGCAGGCCGCATCGCGATCGACGCCTGGGACGAGTCCGTGGAGCAGTGGATCACGCGAGTGAACCGCATGGCCGAATGGTTCCCCGAGTACGAGGTGAACGTGATCAGCCCCGCCGACCGGATGACGCTCGTGGAGCAGGTCTGTTACGGGGAGACCTCCGCCCGGGGCGTGAAGGGCAGGGACGTCATGCCCGTCCTGCGGGACTGGCTCACTTCCGAGCAATTGGCGGTAATGGACCAGTCGGTGCCGGAGCGCCTCACGATGGCCAACGGACGGAAGAGCAGGATCACCTACGCGGCTGAGGGGCCCCCTGTGCTGAGCGCCCGGATCCAGGAGCTCTATGGGATCGAGGGAAAATTCTCGCTCGGGCAGGGCCGGGTGCCGGTGAAAATCCAGGTCCTAGCGCCCAACCAGCGCCCGATCCAGGTGACCGAGGACCTGACGAGCTTCTGGCGGGAGATCTACCCGAAGATCAAGCCCGAGCTTTCCCGCCGGTATCCGCGCCACGAGTGGCGCTAAGGAAGCAGCGCCCTAGTCGACCTCGACCGGCGCCTGAAGGAGTATTTTCCGCGAGGACGATCCCACCTCAATGGTGTAGGACCCAGGCTCCACGACCCAGTCGCCCTTCGACTCGTCAAAATAGGAGAAGGCCCGGCGGTCGAGGACGATCGTGACCGTTATGGATTGGTCGGTCGCCAGGCTCTCACGGCTGAACCCCTTTAATTCGCGCACCGCGCGATGGGCCTTGGAGGTGACCGGAGGGCTCACGTAGACCTGCGAGATCTCGTCGCCGTTCATGGTCCCGTTGTTGGTGACTTCAAAGGTCACCGAGTAGCGGCCGTCCTGCGTCGGCTCCACCTGGAGCTTGGCATAGCTGAAGGTGGTGTAGCTGAGTCCGTGGCCGAAGGGGAAGAGGGGGGCGACACCCTTGGTGTCGAACCAACGGTAGCCGACCAGGATGCCCTCCGCGTAGTCCACCTTCCCGTTCGAGCCCGGGTAGTGGCCAAAGGCCGGCGTGTCCTCGACGCGTTTCGCGTAGCTGATCGGGAGCTTGCCGCTCGGGCTCACTTTGCCCGTCAGGATCTCGCCCAGGGCGCGGCCGCCCTCTTGGCCGGGGAACCAGGCCTGGATCACGGCAGGGACCTTTGAGATCCAGTCGGCTGTGCCCACGACGCCTCCGGAGTCGATGACCACGATCGTCTTCGGGTTGAGCGCAGCCGCCTCCCGGATGAGCTCGGCCTGGTTATCGGGAAGATCAAACGTGCGATCGGAGCCCTCGCCCTCAAGCATCGCATTGAATCCGACCGAGACCACGACCGCGTCTGCCGCGCGCACGCGTGCCACCTCGGAGGCCGGAATCGGGTCGGGGGCAGGGGCCCAGCCGAACCGCACGGCCGGCGAACCCTGCCCGTCGTACTTCGACTCGACCTGCAACGCATAGGCACGCCCCGCATCGAGGGGGACGTAGGCGTAGAGTGCGTCGCCCGTGTTGAACCAGTTGGCGAGGATGGAGCGGCCGTCGAGCCGTACGCTCACGTTGCCGTGGCTCTGGACCAGGAAAAGGTAGGTTCCGGTGGCGGAGGGGCGGATCGCTCCGCTCCAGCGCACCCAGAGGTTCTCGATCGCGACTCCAGGAGCCGGGGATCCGGAGCCGAAATCGCGGTTGATCGAGCTGTCGGTCAGGGTGGCGATCACCTTTTGGTCTGAATCCCGCCCGGACAGAAAATCAAGCTTGAGCGGGCTCTCGTAGGAGGAGGCCGGGGCGAGGGTCGAGAGGAGCTCAGTTCCGGGCCCGCGGATCACGTCCACGTGAACCTTGGAGCCCGCGGCCTTCCGCAGTCCCTCCGCTAGGCTAACGTAATGAAACGGCCCGACATGGCCCGAGCCCCCTCCGGCGGGGTTGGTCTCGGCATTCGGCCCCAGGACCACGATGTGCCTTAACTTCTTGCCGGTCAAAGGGAGGACGCCGTGGTCGTTCTTAAGGAGAACGGCGGCCTCGCGCGCGATCCGGAGTGCTACCGCGTCGCTCCTCGGGTCATCCTTCGGGGTCGACGTGGCCTCGGCCCGGTCGAGGAATCCGTTCGAGACCTCGAGCCGGAGGATGCGCCTGACCTTGTCGTCTATCGTGGCCTGGCTCACCTGGCCCGCTGCGACGAGCGGGGCAAGGGAGGCGGGGTTCATGTAGGCCCCGGACGGCATCTCTAGGTCGAGCCCGCCGTTTGCCACGCCGAGCGTGTCGTGGGCCGCCCCCCAGTCCGACATGAGTACGCCCTTAAAGCCCCAGTCGCCCTTCAGGACCTTGTTGTTTAACCACCCATTGGCGCTGCAGTAGGTGCCGTTTAGCCGGTTATAGGCGCACATGACGGCTCCGGCGTGGCCCTGCTTCACGGCGGCCTCGAACGCGGGCAGGTAGATCTCTCGCAGCGCCCGCTCGCTCACCCGGGCGTCAATTGTGTCGCGCTCGGTCTCCTGGTTATTTGCCGCGAAATGCTTCACGGTTGCCACGACCCCCTGGCTCTGGAGACCCAGGACGATCTGCGTGGCGACCGAGCCGGCGAGGTAAGGGTCCTCGGAGAGGTACTCGAAATTTCGGCCGTTCTGGGGCACGCGGTTAATGTTCACGGCCGGCCCCAGCATGATGCCGACCCCTCGGGCCCGGGCGTCATTGGCCAGGGACACTCCGAAGTCGCGGGCGAGGTCGGGATCCCAGGAGGCCCCGAGGCTGATCGTGGCGGGGTAGGCCGTGGACGGCCCATAGTTCCTGACGCCCTGCGGGCCGTCGGCCATCTTGACCTCGGGGAGCCCGAGACGAGGGATGGGCCTGATGTAGAACTCCCGGTCACCGCCGACGAGCGCGAGCTTCTCCTCCTGCGTAAGCCTGCCGAGGAGATCCTCGACCCTCGACTCCACCGGGGCCTGCCGGTCCCGGTAAACAGCCTCCTCCGCTTGGGCCACAAGCGTGGAGGATCCGACGCCGAGCGCGGCTAGCAGCGCGCGCGAAAAGGTGAGGGTCATGTCTTCTTTTGTTTTTTCCGTTGGCTCGATCGATCGATGTTCAAGTACGTCTTGTTGAGCATCTGCCCCTCATAAAGTTCCAACAAACGGACCCCCTCGCGCGGCTTGACCATGTCCTTGCGGGTCGCGGCATCGATCTGGACCTTCATTTTGCGGCAGAGGTCCTCCTGCTGGTACTGGACGCCCTCGATCACATCGGCGATCCGGCTTCCGCTTAGGGCCTCCTCGATATAGAACCCATTCGGCTCGTCGTCCTCCAGGAACACGTGCACCTCGTTCACCCGGCCAAAGAGGTTGTGCAGGTCCCCCATGATGTCCTGGTAGGCTCCCGTGAGGAAGATGCCCAGGTAGTAGGGTTTGCTGTTCAGGGGGTGGAGCGCGATGTAGTCCTTCACGTCCTGCAGGTCGATGAAGCTGCCGATCTTGCCGTCGGAGTCGCAGGTGATGTCGACCAGGATCGCGTTGACGGTCGGCTTCTCCTTTAGCCGGTGAAGCGGGGCGATCGGGAAAAGCTGCTTCAGGGCCCAGTGGTCCAGGAGCGACTGGAAGACCGAGAAATTGCAAACGTACTGGTCGGCCAGGAGCTTGGACAGGTCGTGAAGCTCCTCGGGCTGATAGCCGGCTTTTTCCCCCTCCTTGGCGATCTGCTCGCAGATCTGCCAGAAGATCTGCTCGGCCGCCGCCCGGTTCTCCAGGTCAAGGTAGCCCAGGTTGAAGAGCGAAAACGCCTCGTCCTTCTTCTGGAGGGCGTCGTGGAAGCGCTCCAACCTCCCGAGCTTCGGCTTGTTCTTTAGGAGCACCTCAAGGTCGCACACGATCTTCTGCTTCTCCTTGGGCTGGTGCTGCTTGCCGAGGGACTCGCGCTTGTTTATCCGCTCGAAGACCTCGACCACCAACATGGAGTGGGGGGCCACGACCGCCCGGCCGGACTCGCTCACGATGTCCGGCTCGGCCACCCCCGCCGAGCGGCAGATTTCCCGGACATTGAAGACCACATCCCGGGCGTACTCCTCCATCGAGTAGTTCATCGAGCTCTCGAAGTTCGAGCGCGAGCCGTCGTAGTCGATCCCAAGCCCCCCGCCGACGTCGATGTAGCCCATGGGGAAGCCCATCTTCGCCAGCTGGCAATAGAAGCGTGTGGCCTCGATCACCGCGTTCTTAATCGTGATGATGTTCGGCACCTGCGATCCGATGTGAAAGTGGAAGAGCTTGAGCGACGCCTTCAGGTTGGCCGCCTTCAGTTTCTCGCAGGCAAAGAGGATCTCCGCCGTGTTGAGCCCAAACTTGGCGTTGTCCCCCGTGGAGAGCGCCCAGCGGCCCTCGCCCCGGGTCTGGAGCTTCGCCCTAAACCCGATCATCGGCTTCACGCCTGTCTCGGCCGAGATCCGGATGATATCGTCGATCTCGGAGAGCTGCTCGACGACGATGATCACCTTCTTGCCGAGCTTCCTCCCGAGGAGCGCCAACCGGATGTAGTCGTGGTCCTTATAGCCGTTGCAGATGATGAGCCGGTTTTGTCCCTCGTGCATCGCGAGCGCGATCATCAGCTCCGGCTTGGAGCCGGCCTCAAGCCCGTATCCGTAGTCGCGGCCCGCGGCCACGATCTCGTCCACGACCTCCCGCAACTGGTTCACCTTGATCGGGAACACGCCCCGATAGGCCCCTTTGTACCCCTCCTCCTTTATCGCGGTGCGGAACACCTCGTTTAACTGGATCACCCGGTGCCGAAGCAGGTCCTGGAAGCGGATCACCATCGGGGCCTTTAGCCCCATCCCGAGGGATTCGTTGACCACGTCCAATACCCGGATTGCCCGCCCGTCCTTCAGCGGCTGAACGTTCACGAAGCCTTCGGAGTCGACAGAGAGGTGTCCGGAGCCCCATCGTTTGAACCCATAGAGGTCCTCCGATTTGGCTGCCGACCAGGCGGATGCGGATTTGCTTTTCAAGTTTTTGGCGAGGGCCGGCCATTGAGGGCTTGCCTTCACAAGTGTGGATTCAGTTAGATGCGTGTTTTCTCTTTATAAGAACGCAATACGAAATGACTAAAATGATTGCCCAAACAGCGGCCCCGGTGGCTCCCTCCGGTTTCCCGCCCTCCATGATAATCGTCTGGCTGCTGTTCATCGCAGGCTTTTATTTCCTCTTCATCGCCCCCCAGCGCAAGAAGCAGAAAGAGCAGGACAAGATGCTCGCCGCACTGCAGTCTGGGGATGAGGTCATCACGACCGGTGGCATCTACGGCGTGATCACAAACGTTAAGGACGACCGGTTCGTCCTCCGGGTGGGCGACAGCACGAAGGTGGAGATCGGCAAGGGATTCATCCTTTCGGTTGTCAAGAAGCCTGCCGCCGAGGAGAAAAAGTCCTCCTAACCCCCCCGTCCCGCCCTCCAAAAGGGGGCGGGCCAAGCCGCCCTGCGGGGCGCCCCGACCGCGGTGGGACGCGGCCGAAACCCCCTTAACCCAAATCAGACATGCTCAAACGCAACCTTTGGAAGATATCCTTAAGCCTACTGATCCTGGGCTGGGCCATCTTCGCACTCCTGCCCATCAAGGACATCCCCTTTACCGACTACGCCCGGTCGCACGCCTCGGCGAAGAAGGAGGAGTTCAACGCCCTCCTGTCGAAGGCCGCCGAATTAAAGAAGTCCGGCGCCGCCCCGAGCGAGTTCGTGGCCCTAAAGCAGATAGGGCGCGACCAGCGGATCGACCTTTCACAGTTCTTCCCGAACGTGCGGCTTGAGGAGTCCCTGAAGAACGTCGGCAAGCGCAACGACATCCTCCTTAAGTACCTCTTGGACAGCTCGAAGGCTCGACTCCAGATGGGCCTCGATCTGCGGGGCGGCATCGGCTTCACGCTCGAGGCCGACCTCGGCACGAAGACCGCGGGCTACGATGAGGAGTCGGCCCGCCGCGAGAAGCTCACGAAGGCGATCGACATCATCAGCGCCCGCATCAACTCGATCGGCGTCGCCGAGCCGCTGGTGCGCGCGGTTGGCACGAACCGGATCGAGGTGGAACTGCCCAATATCAACACGAAGGACAACCCGGACGTGCTGGATGAGGTGAAGAAGCCCGCGCGGCTCGACTTCAGGATGGTCTACCCGTTTGCAACCCCTGAGACCGTTCGCCCCGGCGAGATTCCCCCGGGCTACGAGATCAAGACCTATGACTATGAGCGGCCGGACGGCACCGACATCGCCCAGGAATATTTCGTAAAGCGGATCCCCGAGATGACCGGCGAGGCAATCGCGTACTCGACCGTGCAACATGACTCCTACGGGAAGCCCCTGATCGCTATGCGCTTCACAAGCGACGGCCGCAAGCGCTTTGCCGCCGTGACCCGCGACATCGCTGCCAGCGGCGACAAGACAAACGGCCGCCTGGGCCAGCTCGCCATCGTTCTGGACGGCGAACTCTGCTCGGTACCCACCGTCCGCGAGGAGATCGACAGCGATAACGCCGAGATCACGGGCTACTTCACCGAGCGCGAGGCCTTCCGGCTCGCAAACGACCTGAACAACCCCCTGGACGTCCCCCTTAAGATCATGACCCAGTACGAGGTCGGCCCGTCCCTGGCTGAGGATGCGGTCGCGAGCGGCCTGCGGGCCTCCGTGATCGGCCTGGCGCTCGTCGCCGCCTTCATGGTCACCTTCTACACGACCGGCGGCTTGGTCGCTGTCGGCACCCTCGCGGTCAACCTGGTGATCATCCTCGGCGTCATGGCCAATATCGGCGCCACGATGACGCTTCCCGGCTTGGCCGGTATCGTCCTCACGATCGGCATGGCGGTCGACGCGAACATCCTGATCTTTGAGCGCATGAGGGAGGAGATTGCCCTCGGCAAGTCCCTCTCGGTCTCCAACCAGGTGGGCTATTCCAAGGCCCTGATGACGATCATCGACGCCCACATCGTCCAGTTGATCATCTGTGCCATCATGATCTGGCTCGGCACGGGCCCGATCCGCGGATTCGGCGTTACCCTGGCGATCGGTGTCCTCTCGACCATGTTCTCGGTTTTGATCACGGCCCACCTGATCATGGAGCTCCTGATCGATTCCGGCATCGTGAAGAAGTTCAAGATGCGGCACCTCCTTAAGGCGATCCACGTGGACTTCGTTAAGTTCGGAAAGCCCGCCTTCGCCGGGTCCTGGATGATTGTGATCCTCGGCATGGGCGTCGTTCTCTACCAGGGCAACCGGATCTTCGGCATCGACTTCTCGGGCGGCGACGTCGTCACGCTCCGCTACCACGACCGCCTGGATGTTTCGCAGATTCGCGAGGTCGCCGACTCCACCCGGGTGGGCGAGGTGAACGTGAACTACGAGAGCGCCCTGGGCGGCGGCGGCGAGCAGCTGAAGATCGAGACGCCCGCCGGCAAGTCCGACGCGGTCTTGACCGCGCTCCAACAGAAATACCCCAACGCGGGCTACACCAAGGCGGGCGAGGACCACGTGGGAGCCTCCATTGGCCGAGAGATCATGCTGAACGCCGCTTTGGCTGTCGGCGTCTCCATGCTCACGATCCTGATCTACATCGCCTTCCGCTTTGAGTTCGGCTTCGGCGTCGGAGCCATGGTTTCAACCCTCCACGACATCCTGATGACGATCGGCATCTTCGTCCTCACGGGCCACAAGTTCTCGGCGCCCATGGTGGCCGCGATCCTGTGTATCGCCGGCTACTCCATCAACGAGACCGTGGTCGTGTTCGACCGCATCCGCGAGGAGCTCAAGCTTAACCCGACAGGCGCACTCCGCGACATCGTGAACTCCGCCATCAACAAGGTGTTCGCACGGACGATCATGACCTCGTCCACGACCTTCCTGGCGGCCCTATCGCTCTTCCTCTTTGGCTCCGGTGTCCTGCGCGACATCTCCTTCACATTCTTGGTCGGCATCGTGACCAGCACGTTCTCGGCGATCTTCGTGGCCGCCCAGGTCTTCTACTGGTGGCACAAGGGAGACCGGAAGCACGTCGAGGCGCACTCTGACGTGGCCCCGAAGTACGAGTGGACGGGTTCGAGCAAGGCGTCGCGTTAAGTTTGCCCAAGGCTCCATGCTTTGGGTCCACACGCCGATACCGGCCGGTGAGGCTGAAGAGCTGAGCCGGAGCGCGGGCATTGGACCCGTGCTCGCGGAGCTTCTGGTCCGTGCCGGATTCAGTGAACCTGCTCGCGCGGTCGATTTCCTCAAGTCGGATCTTTCCCGCCTCGAGGACCCGTTCCTCGTGGGAAACGTGGTTCCGGCCGTCGCGCGCCTTAAGGCCGCGATCGCGGGCCGGGAAAAGGTCATTGTCCTCGGCGATTACGACGTGGATGGGGTCAGCAGCACGGCGCTCCTGGTCCTCGTGCTCCGCCGCTTTGGCCTCGATCCAACCTTTGTCGTTCCCCGCCGCTCCGAGGATGGCTACGGGCTTTCGCGGAGCGCCATAGATCGGGCGCTCGAGGTGGGCCGCCCCGCGCTCTTCATCGCCCTCGACTGCGGAACCAACTCCCACGAGGAGGTCGCCTACCTCGTGGGGCAGGGGATCGATGTCCTCGTTGTCGACCACCACAGGTCCAAGGAGAAGCCGCTCCAGCAGGGGCTCCTCATCAATCCCCACGTGGAGATCGCAGGCGGCTCGGCGCAGCCTGCGTGGCAGCACCTGTGCACGGTAGGCCTGGTCTTTAAGCTCATGCACGGGCTCCTCAAGCAGCTGCGCCTAGAGAACCATCCCGTGGCGGCCCGCGTGAAACTTAAGGACCACCTGGACCTGGTCGCGATGGGCACCATCGCGGATCTGGTCCCGCTTCTCGGCGAGAACCGCATTCTGGCAAAGAACGGGCTAAGGATCCTCCAGGAGACTGCCCGTCCGGGCCTTCGGGCCCTCATGGAGGTTTCCGGGATCTCGAACACGCAGCAGATCCAGCCGATGGATATCTCGTTTCGCCTGGGGCCCCGGATCAACGCTTCGGGCCGCCTCGCCGATGCGGCGCTGTCGGTGGAACTTCTCTTGAGCGAGGACGCTACTTTTGCCCGGGATACCGCCCAGCAATTGGACCAGTTCAACCGGGAGCGCCAGGACATCGAGCGCAAGATCACCGAGGAGGCCGAGCGGATGATCGAGGAGAACTACCTCCAGGATGCCGGCATCGTGCTCTTCAGCGAGGCCTGGCATCCGGGCGTCGTGGGAATCGTGGCAGGCCGGGTAACCCGCCACTACAACCGGCCCTGTATTGTCCTCGGGAACGAGGGGGATATGGCCAAGGGCTCGGGACGGAGCGTCGACGGCATCAACCTAGTCGAGATACTCGCCAGATGCCCCGAGGGGCTCACGAGCTGGGGTGGCCATCCCATGGCGGTCGGCGTTTCGCTTCCCAAGGTCGAGCTGGCCGGCTTCCGTGGACGTTTTGCAATGGCCGTTCGCGACCAGGTCGGCCCAGGACTCGCCGAAGCCCACCTGGCGATCGCCGCCTGGCTCACTCCGGACCAGATCCACGAGGGCCTGATGGACGAACTCGACACCCTTCACCCGTTCGGGCAGGGCAATCCCGAGCCCGTCTTCGGGCTGACCCAGGTGGTCTTTCGGCGGCGTCCCGAGGTTTTCAAGATCCGGCACTTCCGGTTCTGGCTGGAGGATACCCGGGGCCGCGCCTTAGGCGGCGTAGCCTGGAAGATGGCGGACCGCGTGCCGCCGGTGGGAGTGCCGCTCAACCTAGCGGTTGAGCTCAACTGGAATTATTTCAATGACCGGAAAATGCTCCAATTGGAGCTGATCGACTGGCGCGTGGCGCCGTAGCGGCGGGCGGGTGAGCACGCTGCAGAGGTTTGCCTGTCGTCCTCAGGATCAACGCATGTCGGCCTGGCGGAGTTGGCGCGGCCCCAGGTGGGGTCGTGGGCGATTGTGTCGGCAGCCGTTAACGGAGTGATCCCGCAGCCGGGAGCGGAGGCTTGAGCACCCCGGTGATGTGAAGCTGGCTGCGCCCGTTCGGACTACGTAGTTTCCCAAGGTGCGAAAAGGCCTCCGGGTGTCGTAGGGTATTCCTGTAAGGCAATCATGAAGACCCCGATCACACGCACCCAGGTCCGCAACCTCTCTCTGGCCACACTGATGGCAGGGGCGGCGCTCTTTCTCGGTGCCTGTGCGACCCAGCCCGTGGCCCTCATGCCCAGCGACAAGCCGGTCGCCACCGACGAAGCCCGTGAAAAATACGTAGATTACAAAGAATTTCACGGGATGATGGTCCGGCTTGCCTCCACTCCTACTCCGGGCGACACCGTGCAAAACCTCGAAACCCTTGCGAGCAACGGCTCCGGGGGCGAGGGCGCAAAGGCCATTTTGGCTTCCAACCAGTAACGGTCAATGGGCGCTCGGGGAGCGATCCGCTCCTCGGGGATGCTGAACCTCTCCCAATCGGGGCAGGGGACTCCGAGCTCAGGATACCCGGAGGCTTAGGGGCTCCAACCGCCCGTCGCAGGGGCCAGTGCGTGCGGCCCTAGGGGCCGCTTATGGCTGGAGTCGAATCCTTAATAGCTTGGGTAATTGGATTGATGCGACGGTCTTTGGCCCGATTAGATGGAATCATGGGAATTGCCCCAGAGGTCCGCGAAATCAAGGGCCTAAGACGATGTCCTGCCCCGATAGGCTAATCTTTCCAAGAGTTCGGTCCCTCTGCCGCGCCGTGGTCTGGGGACTGCTGCTGCATGTTTCTTTAAATAAGGTGCTTGCGCAGTCGCCGGTCGTGCATGAGCCGGGTTCCGAGGCGCCCCTTGTCACGTCCATCCAGCAGTATTGGTCCCTGTCCCTTGAGCAGAAGGCCCATCCCATTTCGTTTCGCATCGAGTGCGAGGTCACGTACTACGACAACCAATGGAAGATCCTTTTTGTCCGGGACATGAACGGCGACGGGGCCTATGTGCCGTCCTTTAAGCTCCAGTTTCCCTTCAAGGTGGGCCAGCGCCTGGTGGCCGAGGGGCAGTTCATTCCTCCCAACGCGGACATCTCGTTTGAACACGCGAGCATTCGCGCGGAGGGCGCCTCAAGAGTGCAGCCGGTCCCTTCGGCCGGGATGATCACCGATGCGCCGCACCTGACGAGCAAGTACGTCACGGCGGAGGGACTGGTCGACAGCTTTGAGCGGACGGGTCCGCTGCATTTGGCGCTGAACCTTTCCATCGAGGGCCAGCCGGTGCGCGCGTGGGTGCTTGTGAGTACGGATACACCGACCCCTGACCTGGCGGACGCCAACGTGCGCGTGGAGGGGGTCTATAACGCCAAGCGCGGGCCAGACGACAAGATGTCGTCGCTCGAGCTCATGGTCCCGAGTCTGGCCCAGGTTACGGTCCTCAGCCGGCAGGCCGACGACTCCCGGTTCAAGCTCCCGGTCGAGTCGATCGAAACGCTCTCAAAGCTGTCCGCGGACCGCCTGGTACGCGTTAGGGGCCAGGCCAGGGAGCAGAATCCCGGGCACTGGCTCAGGATTCGGGATGCCAGCGGCCAGGTCGACGTCATGACAGGCCAGCGCCGATCCTGCCGGGTCGGCGAGGAGGTCGAGGCTATCGGATTCCCGCAGCGTGACGGGCTGCGGTTGCAGCTGACAGACGGGCTTTTCCGGGTGCTATCGGCGCAGAGGGCCGGGAGCCCGGCTCCCGACCCCACGCTGCGTCTGGCGGCCCAGGTCATCGAGATGGAACCCGAGAAGGCGAAGGAGGGGCACCCCGTGTGGCTCACCGGGGTTGTGACCTGGTCTAACAAGGATGCCCCCTTCTTTTTCGTTGAGGACTCAAGCGGTGGCGTCTGCGTCATGCGCGGAAATTCAAGTTCAGCCCTAGGCGTTCCCGGGAACCGGGTCGAGGTGCACGGCGCAACGGGAATGGGCCGGTTTGCACCCGTGGTGGTTGCCTCTCGCTTCGACAAGGTGAGCGACCTCATGCTGCCGGTGGACCGGCCCATCTCGCTTGAGCACGCGCTCACGGGCTCTGAGGAGGCGAAATGGGTGGAGATGCGCGGCTACCTCCGCGGGTTCGCCGTAAAGGACGGATGGAAGAATCTGGAATTGGTGGCGAGCGCAGGCGACTTTGTCGCCGTCGTGCCCGCCGGTGAGGACATCTCAGCGCTGGTCGGCGCGGTGGTGGTCGTACACGGGGTCTGCACGGCGGAAACGAATGAGGAGCGGAAGCTCGTCGGCATCAAGCTCTGGCTGCCGTCGGCCGACTTCATCGAGGTCGAGGAGGCGCCTCCCAAGGACCCGTTCCAAGTGCCGGCCCGCTCACTAGCGAGTTTGGGGCGGTTTAACTCCGCGCAGTCGTTCAACCGTCTCCTGCGGGTTTCGGGCACCGTGCTGAACCGTTCCCTGGGCAATTTCATCCAGATCGAAAACTCCGGTGAAACCCTGCTCGTCTTCTCGAAGGGCGTCGTGCCCCTTGAGCCCGGCGACCGGATAGAGGCCGTGGGCCTTCTCGCGCGTCAGGGTGCGCGGGTTACCCTCCGCGAGTCCATCTGCCGCAAGACGGGCCATGGCGAGCAGCCTGCGCCGCTCCGCATCACAATGGGCTACACACCGGTAGTCGAACTGGACGGGCATCTGGTCACAGTCGAGGGGACCTTGATCGCGACCTCTGGAACGGGCCTGCAGTACAGACTCACGCTCCAGGGCGAAAAGGCCCTGTTCGAGGCTGTGATCGACCAGTCCGCGGTGGGCGGCATTCCTCTTGGGATCTCGAACGGCAGCCGGCTCTCGCTCACGGGAGTCTATACCGCGCAGTTCGACGAATACGGCAAACCCTATTCCCACCAGCTGAACCTGCGCTCCTCCGCTGACATCGCCGTGCTGCAGCGTCCGTCGTCGCTGACTCGGGGGAGAATCCTCGCCGTGGCCGGGGCTCTCGCGCTCGGGATCCTCCTCTTTATCGCCTGGGTGGCCGCGCTCCGGCGTCAGGTCCGCGGGCAGATCGAGCAGATCCGGGAGCAATTGAAGCGCGAGTCCCGGCTTGAGGCGGACCTGCAGCGGGCCGGAAGGCTCGAGTCGCTTGGGCTCCTGGCGGGGGGCATCGCGCATGATTTCAACAACCTGCTGACGGTCGTCATTGGGAACCTCTCGCTCGCCCGCATGGACGCGAAGATGGAGCCCGAATCCGAGAGCTCGCTTCGCGATGCCCAGAATGCCGCGTCCCGCGCGAAGGACCTGACGCAACAGCTCCTCACCTTCGCGAAGGGGGGTGCGCCCGTGCAGGCGGCGGTGCTCTTGCAGGACGTGGTGCGCGAGGTTGCGCAGTTCGCGCTGCGTGGCTCCAAGGTGCGCTGCGAGTTCACGATACCGGAGGACCTCTGGCCGGCCAACGTTGACAAGGGCCAGATTGCCCAGGTCGTCCAGAACATCGTCATCAATGCCATGCAGGCGATGCCCGACGGCGGCGTGATCGAGATAGCGATGCGCAACGAGCGGGTCCGCGAGGAGCTGGCCCAGGTTCTGGCCCCTGGCGACTACCTGCTCATCACCTTTGCCGACCACGGAAGCGGCATCGCGCCGGAAACCCTCGGCAGGATCTTCGACCCCTATTTCACCACCAAGACGCATGGCAGCGGGCTCGGGCTGGCCACCGTCCACTCCATTGTTAAGAAGCACCTGGGCCATATTTCCGCAGAGTCCATGCCGGGCGAGGGGACGACCTTCCGGATTTGGCTGCCGGCCGCGCGGGTTCCCACCGATAAGAGGGATGTCCCCGGCCGCGGCGTCGTGAAGACCGACAATGCCGAGCAGGCGCGCATTCTGTTCATGGATGACGAGGAGCCGATCCGCGAGCTGGGCGGCACGATCCTTAGGCGGAGCGGCTACGACGTGAGCGTGGCCAGCGACGGGAGCGAGGCCGTCGGCCTCTACGAGAGGGCCCTGCGCGAAGGGCGCCCCTATTCCTTGGTGATTTTGGACCTGACCATTCCGGGAGGCATGGGGGGCGGCCCGACGCTGGAGGCGCTTCTCAAGCTCGACCCCAAAGTGAAGGCCATTGTTTCCAGCGGCTACTCGAACGACGCCACGCTGTCCAACTACAGGGCCTACGGGTTCCACGGCATGGTTTCGAAACCCTACGACGGCGCCGACTTGACGCTCGCCGTGGAGAACGTGCTTAAGGGCGGGCGGGCCTAGGGCAGCCCTTGCCAGCCGTGCCCGTGGCTCTGCTCCTCCCGGGGGGGTAGGGAGTGTCCCACTTCTCGCTTGCTCAAGGGGCACCAAACCTGCTTTTTATCCCCTTCCGGTACGCACCCGTAGCTCAATTGGATAGAGCATCTGACTACGGATCAGAAGGTTTGGGGTTCGACTCCCTACGGGTGCGCCACTTTCAGAGGGGGCACGAAAGCAGGGAACGGAAAGGGAACAAAACTACGAATGTGAAAGGCCTGGGAAGGTCCTTCATGCCTCACCCGTTGATGAGTGGCGGGCCAGCCAATCCCGCACTGCCCGCTCGCTGAACATGATCTTCTTTTTTCCCACGCGGATGAGGGGAACTTGGTTGCCGTGTACAAACTGCCAGAACGCGCTGCGGCGGGTGGGGGAGTAGCCCAGCAACGTCATCGCCCAAGCGCTATTCCGATAGAGCGTCCAGTTTGGTTCCACACCAATGTAGAACTGCGTCCAGCACGGTTTACCTGCATCCAGGTATGCGGCAGTTTCACTAAATTAACGGGTGCCGGTGATACCTGACCTCCTTTACGAGAATTTAGACTGTTCTTATGTCGCCCGGGTCTGCCCCATTTGCTCGAATCTCGGGGGTCCACAACTTGGCGGCCAGGTATCGAAGGGTGACTCTCCACTTCCTTCCTTAACTTAACCTAGACAACGTGTTAGTATAATACTCGCCGACAACTTGAAAGCCGATCCAAGTCATCGGTAGCGGTTGACCGTTCTTGTTGAGTAGCTACGTCAACAAAATCGCTTACGATCATGTCCGGATACACAAAATTGTTTTCCTCCATTCTCACCTCTACCATCTGGGGGGAGCCCAAGGAGGTGAAAATCCTCTGGATCACGATGCTCGCGCTCGCCAACAAGGATGGCATGGTCGAAGGGTCAGTGCCCGGGCTGGCGCACACGGCCCACCTGAACCCCGAAGAGACGGAGAGCGCCCTCAAGGCTCTATCGACTCCCGACCTTTGGTCCCGCACGAAGGAACATGAGGGCAGGAGAATCGAGGCCGTGGACGGAGGGTGGATTTTACTCAATCACGGCAAATACAGGCACCTAATGTCGGCTGAGGAGCGTAGGGAATACAATCGGGTGCAGCAGCAGAAGCATCGGGATCGGCGTAAGCAGGCTTCAGCAGGCGTAAGCGAATGTCAGGCCGGTCAGCACATACCAGCTTCAGATACCAGCCCCAACTCCAGTAGTAGCCTGCGGCTACAGGAGGCTGCGGCTACGGGAGTTGAGAAGCAGACTTCTGACCCCCAAACCCAATCCATCGGCTTTGCAACGTGCTCCTTGGAAGTAGCGAAGGAGATTTACTCAGCCTACCCCGACAAGCCCTTCACAGGGTCTTCCAGAACGAAGTGCCTCACGGCTATTCAGGACGTAGTAAAAGACAGACCGGAAGGTTCCTCTGTGGAGGAAATGGTGGATTTCCTGAAAGCCAGCGCAGCCGCTTATGCAGCCGCAGCAGACAAGCTTCCCGCCGATAAGCGCAGGTTCATCGTCGATCCGGTTAAATTCTTCAAATCTGGCCCGGAGGAGCGCCAGGAATTTCTCAATAGCCTTCTGGCGGACGCCATTCCCCAATGAATGATACTTTCGAGTTCTCGCGTGATTTTCAGGACCTTTGCCTAGCCACAATCCTACGCCACTCCAAGGAGCTGGGCTATGCCCTCACCTGCCTCCAACCCATCTATTTTGGAGGCGTCGAGGCGACGCTGGTGGCAAAGGCAGCACTTGATTTCCACAAAAAATATAACCAGATGCCCACCTTCCCTGTGCTTGAGGAGGTGGCCACGGATGCCTGCAACGGCATTACCGATGGCGAGTCGATAACCACCTACATCCGGCGTCTGGCTGAGTTTGACACCAAGAACTGGGATTACGTGGCCTCCAAGATTGTGGATTTTGCCAGGGCTCAGGCTGCACTCCACGCCTTGCGTAAGTGCATTGACCTGTTGAAGGACCCGGAGCACCCACCCGGTTGGGAGTACGGTCTTCCCGGCATCATGGAGAAGGCTCTGCAAGTCGGCCGGAACCTGGAGGACATCGGCCTCAGCTTGCATCAGGACTTTGACTCCACGATAAGGAAAATTGTATCCGAGGACTACGGCATCAGTACAGGATACAGGGCGCTGGATGACATTTGGAAGATGGGTTGGAAACCTGGCTGGCTGGTTGTTCCCCTTGCCCCGCCGAAGCGGTACAAGACCACGATGGCCCTCAACCTCGCACTCAGGATGTCCCAGAAGTGTGGGTATGACGTCCTGTACTACACCTTGGAGATTTCCAAGGAGGATGTCATTTTCAGGGCAGCCAGCTACCTGGCGCGCCAAGAGCAGAGCGTGGCCTATGAGGACGTGGAGAGTTTCATAGCCGCAGCGAGGAAGGAGATAGACCAAGGGCTTAACCACTTCTTCGTACAGTCGTTCTCCTCAAAGCAGGGCTCGATAGCCGACATCAGGCAGCACGCTAAGATGATGATCAACGAGCATGGCTTCCGCCCCAGAATGATCGTCATAGATTATGCTGAAACTGTTCGCCCAGTGGAGCGCAGCAAGTACGACAAGGAATACCAAAGGCAGGCGGGCATCTACACCGATGCCCGTGCCTTAGGGCAAGAACTTGGCTGTGTCATCCTCATGCCAGACAGGTGTAACCGGGAGAACGCATCCAAGGAGGTACCTGATGCAGCAGCCTTTCAGGGGTCCTTTGAAAAGGCCGGAATTGTAGACGTTGCTTTCGGCCTCTGTGCCACTGAGAAGGAAATGGTGAGCGGTGACATTCGCCTGTTTGTATTCCTGAACCGCCATGGTCCCGCATACATGACAGTCAAGGGAAAGGTGAACGCGCCGCTGTGGACAATCGACCTTGATGACGAGTGGAATCCTTACGAGCCATCAACACCGGCTCCCCTCATCCAAATGCCCAAGCCGCCCGAGGGACGACGGGTGGCGACAGCCTGAGCGTCACCCTGGACCCCTCATCACTGCGCTTGTTAACCTGTTGATTCGCTGAGGTGAAGGTGGGTTTAACGTGCGAGGTGAAGGTTTCTCACTCGCGAGCCGACAGGCAGCACATGGGGGTGCAGCGCCGAAACCCGTTGGTCGCTCGTCATCACTCGCGATCAGGGCTAGTCATCAATGAATAGGCACAGTGACTGACAATGATGCCTAACCGATGACCGTCATGGCATGACGACGGAGGTCATCACCAAGTCATCACCTGCCGATCATAAAAGTGATCATCGTGCCATCATGAACTGGTCATAAGGATGCTTCGGAAAACATCTTATGATACGGAATGGGTCATGCCTTTGATGACCATCGGATGATAGTCTTCATCGAGGCGACGTAGCCCACGACCATCATCGCTGGTCATCCATCACCCATTGAAGTCATCACAACCCCTGCTATGAATCGACTGGCGAGGTAGGCGTCGGGATACAGCCGCCTACAGATGTGCACTATGAAGTCGTCACGACCATAAGGTGAAACCTTCATTCATAAGTGAAACGCCATAAGCAAGAATTTACCTCCACTTTCCCCGCTTCTTGGTCCCAATCATCTTCGGCTGAACGACACAAAGGTGGTGCAGCGCCGAAATCCCAATCATCAATGAATCATCACGGTAACCGACAAATGATCATGGCCGACAGTCCATTATCGCATGATCATTTGATGGCTCATCAATCATCGACAAGGTCATCATAATGGTAACCTCCTCACACCGATGAGACACCTTCACTATTTTCTATGTGTTTCAGTTTTGGGGATGGCCGGTTCATGCGTCTATCGCCCGAAAATAGTAATTCTTGGTGAGCGGCAATCCCGGACGGCCACCTTGGCAAACGGGACACTTGCGTTGCCAGATGTCTGATCCGTTCGCGCCGTAAACATTTCCACATTTGGTGCCAGTGGCCGTACGGCGTTCACATCTCATCGCGTAAACGCTCTGCCCGTGGTCGGTGCCATTGGGATTATCGAGTCCAAGGTTAACTTGATGGTTCCGATTGACGAACCCTACTGCAGTCGTGGAAGCAATCATGGCGTGGCAGGAGAATGAAGCTGCCGAGTTATAATAGGGATTTCAAGCTAGGTACTGCCGGGGTCCCGGGTATGGGAAATTCCCACATGCAGCCCACATCAATGCCTGGTCGCGTGCAAAAGGATGGGAATTCAGGAACGCCCAATGCCAATGGGGCGAATACCTTATTTCTGAACTTCCAAAAAACCCTTAAGTTCAACGGAGACTTCTGCCTGAATACAATGCGATCTCCGGCCCCCCTACCCACTCGGCTTGGGTTACTGCTAAATCTTGGGTTGCGAGCATTGAGCCTAGCGCTGGCACTGGCTCTGGCGGCTTTGCCTGCAATCGCACAGACAACTCCGGCCTCAGGCATTGCTTCAGCACGACTCAT